>Ga0209572_1000156_pt1 | contig 147279 bp, 141 predicted proteins | sample EBPBio232012_DNA_FD_185867 | JGI IMG/M metagenome (GOLD analysis project Ga0209572, IMG submission 185867) | Wastewater treatment Type I Accumulibacter community from EBPR Bioreactor in Madison, WI, USA - Reactor 1_1/23/2012_ DNA (SPAdes)... | ecosystem: Engineered > Bioreactor > EBPR >...
CGTCCGCGTCCTCCAACGACTCCTGGCCCTGACCACCGCCATCTGGCACAACGACCACACCAGCCAACCCGTCCTACGATCCCTGACCGCCTACGACCACTGACACCCCTTGGAATCAGTCGTCTAGGCGAGTTCGAGGCGGCAGGGGCCGACGTGGGGGTCGGCGACGTGCAGGGCGGCGATGCTGAGCGCGTCGCCGGTGGCGCGGCATACTCCCTCGGCCACGCCGAGGTGCAGCCCGCAGACGATCTCTCGGGCCTGCGACGCGGCCGCGGCAAACGGACAGTGCCGCAACAGGATCACGTGTGGCGCCGCAGGGTCGGTGCGGGGCGCGAAACCGAGGTCGCGGGTGATGACCTCGAGCACGCGCCGGGCCCGCCCGCCCGGCCCAGCGTCGCCCGACACCGCATCACCCGGCCCCGCATCGCCCGGCCCGGCATCGCCCGGCTGGTCGGCGACAAGCTCGTCGGCGACGGCGGCCGCCAGTTCGGCACCGCGCTCGCGCCCGACCTCCCGCGGGGAGCGCTTGGTCGTCAGCACATCGAGCAACATCAAGGCGAGCTCTTCCTGCGGGGCCGAGCCACGCCATACGGCGCTCGCCTCCGGGGTCAGGCGGTGCACCCAGGCCGGCCGGCCGCGCGCGAGCCCGGCCGCCCGCTCCCGCTCGACGATGCCGACCTCCATGAGCACGTTGAGATGAGCGCGGATCGCGTTGTGGTGCACTGACATTGCCCGCGCCAGCTCGTCGACGCGCACGGCCCGGTCGGCGGTATGCAGGTACTGGACGATCGCGAACCGCGTCGGCTCGCCCAGAGCCCGACGCGTTGCGCTCGCCTGGGCGGCGGCCGCTGCGGCCGCCGCGTCGGAGGCGGGGCGTTTGGTGCCCATAGGGCCATTGTGGACCTAGGCCGTGACCTGGCACTATTTCCGTTGTCGAGTGGAAAAAGCCTCACCGCCAGGAGGGTTTTCATGAGCAGCACGGTCACGCCTCGCACGCCGGACGTCGACGTCGACGAGTTGGACGCCTACCACCGCCGGCACGACCGCCGTTGGTGGATCGCCCTCGCCTGCGTCCTGATCGGCTCCTTCGGAGTGTTGCTGTGGATGGGCACGGCGATCAACACGCACAAGCCGCCCATCCCCGCGGCCGTGACCGTCACGGGCGGGAGCCAGCTGCTTACCCGCGAGGACATCGTCGAGGGGCAGAAGATCTGGCAGTCCCTCGGTGGACAGGAGATCGGCTCGGTGTGGGGCCACGGCGCCTACGTCGCGCCCGACTGGACCGCCGACTGGCTGCATCGCGAGGCGACGTTCATCCTCGACCGGTGGGCGAGTGAAGAGGGCGCCGCGACGTATGCCGCTCTCGACCCCGAGCCGCAGGGGGCGCTCAAGGCGCGCCTGAAGGAGCTGTTGCGCACCAACACTCTTGACGCCGCGAGCCAGACGATCACCCTGGATCCGATCCGCCAGGAGGCGTTCGACGCCAATGCCGCGTACTACGCCAAGCTCTTCGCCGACGGCAACCACGAATACGCCATCCCCAAGGGTGTGCTCACCGACGCCGCGGACGCGCGCCGGATGGCGTCCTTCTTCTGGTGGACGTCGTGGGCGTCGTCGACGAACTCGCCGGACGCCGACATCACCTACACCCAGAACTGGCCGCACGAGCCGCTCATCGACAATGTCCCGCCCCCGAGCAATGTGCTGTGGAGCATCATCAGCATCATCCTGCTGCTCGCCGGCATCGCCGGCATGGTCTGGTATCACACCGCCAACGACAACCGCGACCGCGAGGCCGACGAACACGCCGCCGCGCCCCACGACGACCCGCTGCTCGGCTACCAGTCCACCCCCTCGCAGCGGGCGACGCTGAAGTACTTCTTCATCGTCGGCCTGCTCTTCGTCCTCCAGATCGCCATGGGCATCATCGCCGCCCACTACGCAGTCGAGGGCGGCGCGCTGTACGGCATACCCATCGACCAGGTGCTGCCGTATGCCGTGGTGCGCACCTGGCATACGCAGCTCGGCATCTTCTGGATCGCGACCGCGTGGCTGGCCACGGGTCTGTACGTCGCCCCCGCCGTCGGCGGGCGCGAACCGAAGTTCCAGCGCCTCGGCGTCAACGTGCTGTGCGGCGCGCTCGTCGTCGTCGTGCTCGGGTCGATGGCCGGCGAGTGGGCCTCGATCATGGGCAAGATCGGCCGCGGGGACGTGGCGAACTTCTGGTTCGGGACGCAGGGTATGGAGTACGTCGACCTGGGCCGGATCTGGCAGATCGGGCTGACCATCGGCCTGTTCCTCTGGCTCTTCCTCATGTGGCGCGCCGCATCCCCGGCGCTGAAGCGCTCGAGCGAGATCAACAAGCTCATGGCCACCTCGGACGCACCGCTCGCCGCGGGATCGCAGCGCTCGCTCGTCGCGATGCTGCTCGTCTCCTGCCTGGCGATCGCCGGTTTCTACGGCGCCGCCTTCGGGATCGGGCACGAGACCCATCTGTCCATCGCCGAGTACTGGCGTTGGTGGGTCGTGCACCTGTGGGTGGAGGGCTTCTTCGAGGTCTTCGCGACGGTGGTCATGGCCTTCCTCTTCTCGCGGCTGGGTCTCATCCGCCCGCGCACAGCGACGAGCGCCACCCTGGCCTCGACGGTGATCTTCCTCGCCGGCGGCATCATCGGCACGGCTCACCACCTCTACTTCACCGGCTCGCCGACCCCGGTCATCGCTCTCGGCGCGAGCTTCTCCGCACTCGAGGTGGTGCCGCTCTCGCTGATGGGTTTCGAGGCCTTCCGGCACTTGCGGCTGCTCAAGGTCCGCAAGTGGGTCGCGGGCTACAAGTGGGCGATCTACTTCTTCGTCTCGGTCGCCTTCTGGAACATGCTGGGAGCCGGCGTCTTCGGCTTCCTCATCAACCCGCCGATCTCATTGTTCTATGTCCAGGGCCTGAATCTCACTCCGCTGCACGGGCATACGGCGCTCTTCGGCGTCTACGGAATGCTCGGGATCGGGCTGATGCTCTTCTGCGTCCGCAGCCTGATGCCGGGCCGGGAGTGGAACGACAAGCCCATCGCGATCGGCTTCTGGTGCATGAACATCGGCCTTTTCCTCATGGCGTTCATGTCCCTGCTTCCGGTCGGGCTGGGTCAGGCCTGGGCGAGCATCAACGAGGGCTTGTGGTATGCCCGCAGCAGCGAGTTCCTCTCCGGCGACACCATGACCCTCCTGGTGTGGCTGCGGGTGCCGGGCGACACGATCTTCGGCATCGGCGCACTCGCCATCGGCGTCTTCATGGTCGGGCTGTTGACGGGCTGGTCGTTGAAGAAGGACGGCGGGGCGGTGGAGCAGGGCAGCGTGACGGCCGTCGACGAGTCGGTCGACGCCTGACCCGCGTCCGGCCTACTTCGCGACCGGCAGCGGGCGGGCCAGGAGCGCCTGCACCAGGACCCGGTCGATGTCCTCCGCCCGGTTGGCGATATAGGAGGTGCCGCCCGTGGCCGCCGAGATCTGCTTCAGCGCGGAGGCATCGGCCTCGCCCATGCCGATCGTGACCACGCGCACCGGGCGGTCCGGGTCGAATTCGTCCTTCAGCCGGCTCAGCAACGTTCGGAGGCCGAGCCCGCCTGTGGTGTCGTCATTGACGCCGTCGGTCATCAGCACGACCGAGTTGACGAAGTTGCCGTCGTAAGAATCGCGCATTCTCAAGAACGCGGCCAGAGTCGTGTCGTAGAGCCCGGTGTCTCCCTGGATGCGGCTCGGGATCCGTGCCAGCTGGCGGCGCAGTTCGTCGCGCTGGGTATGGCCGTTGACCTTGGCGTCGAGGCGCCGGATGGTGACGAGTTGACGCCAGTCCTGCTTCGGCCCGTCCTGCGCGGTCGAGAAGACCCAGGCGCCGATCTCGCTGCCAGCGGCAAGAGTGCCCAGGGCCCGGCCGGCCGAGCCGAGGAGGACATCCATACGGCTCTGTCCAGGGGTGCCGCTGTCCCACGCCATCGATCCGGAAACGTCGATCACCGCGAGCATGCGCATGTCCGTCCGCAACACGTCCCACTGAGCCGTTGCCTCCTCCCGCGTGGCGCTCTCCGGGTTGTCGATGATCGTCGGCCGGGCCGACCGGCCCGCGACCTTCGGGCCGGCGTCGTCCGCTCCCCGCACGCGAAAACCGGCTGCTGTCAAGGCATCCCGGCTTTCGCTGGAGTCGAGCTCGGCGCGCAGCGCTTCCATGTCGCGGGCCTGAGCCGCCGACAACTGCTTCAGGCTGAGCCACGGATAGTCGAGGACCGGCGTGCCCGTCCTCGGGAAAGCAAGGACGAGTGGCTCCTTGGGCCGCTGCCGATCGAACGCGTATGCCGCCCGCTCCGAGATCGGGAAGGCGGAGGCGTCGTCGGGTTTGGTCTCGTAGTCCTTGAGCAAGGCCGACGTCGAGTTCTTGGTGTACCGGGACAAGAGCACCAGCCGGCTTCCGGCCGCCCGATCGAGGGGGCCGGATCGTTGTGCCCAGGCCGTATAGAACGCCAGGCGGGAGGCGGCGTCGCGGTCCGGATCGGCGAGCTTCAACGGCTCAGACCCCCGAACGACATCCGCCCACGAGGCGGGAGCCGCGCCGTCGGCGCCTGCCGGCCGGGCGAGGGCGATCGGCGACTGCGCCACGCCGGCGTCGACGCGGTAGCGATCCCTGGCCTGCGAGGACAACGCGTCGAGCCAGGTGACCGAGTCCGGCACCCAGACCTGCGGGGGCTGGTCGGCCTGCGCAGCCGTCACTCCCTCTCGGTCCGCGGCGGTGTCGACGGTGTAGGTCCGGCACGGGTCGGATGCGGTTACGCGCTCGGCCGCCGCCTGCGTGACCGCGTCGAGTTCGGGCGCGACGAGCACGTGCAACGGGGCGGCGTCGGGGGCGCACTCGGCACCGCCGGTCGTGTTCGCCGGGGTTGTCGCCGAGCCGGTGGCGCTGCGTGACTGCGTCGAATTCGTTCCCGACGCGGATGCCGGTGATTCGTCATCCCGCATCGCGAGGATGCCGACGGTCGCCGTCAGCCCGACCGCGAGCGCCGCGGCCGCGGCGTACGCAGGGACCGGGCTGCGTCGTGCGTGCCGTCCACCCATGAGGGAAAACCATACGGGCCGAGGCACCGGCCGCGCGCCGGGGCCGTGTCCCGCCGGCGGAGGGCACGTCGCGGCGTGACCAGTTCGGGGCCTAGAGACCGGCGTCCCGAAGCGCCCGGGACAGCGTGAAGGCGGCGGTGCGGACGGCCGGGCCGAGGAGGCCGGGGTCCATCGAGCCGATCGGGCCGGTGATCGACAACCCGGCGCGGATGCGCTTGTTGAAGCTGAAGACCGGAGCCGCGACGCAGGAGACGCCGAGGTGGGATTCCTCGAGGTCGAGGGACATGCCGATGCTGCGGATCTTGCGCAGGTCGGCGACGAGCGCGTCCTTGGTGGTGATGGTTCGCGGGGTCAGGGCGGGCAGGCCGGCTTCGAGGCGCGCCTGGATCGTCGCCGTGGGGGAGTACGCGAGGATGACTTTCCCCACCCCGGTGGCGTGAGCCGGGATCCGGCCGCCCGGTCGCGAGCCGACGTCGATCGACGTGGCCCCGAGGATCTCGACGTAGACCACGTCGATCCCGTCGAGCACGGCCAGATGCACGCGTTTGCGGGTGGCCTCCCGCAGGTCCTCCATGATCGGCAGGGCGACCGACGACAGCGTCCGGTGCACCGGGACGAGTTCACCGATCTCGAAAAGCCGCATGCCCAGCGCATACAGTCCCTGCTCGTCACGCACCAGCAGCCGCTCCTCCACCAACTCACCCGCGATCCGGTGCACCGTCGTCTTGGGCAGCCCGGCGCGCCGGCACAACTCCGCCAGCCCGAGCCGGGTGGTGCTCGTGTCGAAGGCGCCGAGCACGGCGAGTATGCGGTGCAGCACGGTCCGGTTCCCCGTCTCGCGGGCGTCGCGGGCGGTGTTCCGGTCAGTGGAACGCATCCCTTGATTCAATCGGAGTTTGCCGGGATTGTCATCCCATCGACTCGACGAGGAGGGATGGCGGTGAGCACGCTGACCGATGACAGTGCCTGGGTTCTGACGACGCCCAAGCGGATCCGTCCCACCGACTCCGCCGCGGCGAGTCTGAAGTCGGTCGGCTCGGCGCTCGACGTCCTCGAATGCTTCGCCACCGACGGCGAGCTGGGTGTGTCGGACATCGCCCGTCGCCTCGGCTGCGCCAAGTCCACCGCGCACCGCTTGCTCTCGACTCTCGTCAGCCGCGGGTTTGTCGAGCAGGACGTGGAGACCGGGCAGTACCGCCTCGGCATCCACATCTACGAGCTGGGCCAACTGGCGTTGCAGCGCAACCAACTTCGGTATGTCGCGCTGCCGATCATGCGGCAGGTCGCCCAGTCGACGGGCCTGACCGTCAACCTAGCGGTGCCGGACGGCGCCGACGTTGTCTTCGTCGAGCGGCTGGAGAACACCGACGGCGTGCGGATCCTCGGCCATGCCGGGCGGCGCCTGCCGGCACACTGCACCTCGTCGGGCAAGATCATCGCGGCCTTCAACGATCGCGCGAACGCCGCCCGGCTGGCCGCCGGCTTCCCGCCACGAGCGCGCGGCACCGTCCGCTCGGAGCGGGACTGGATCCGCGTCATCGAGCAGGCTCGCAAGGACGGGTATGCCGCGTCCACCAGCGAGTCGTTCGACGGCGCCTCCTCGGTGGCTGTCCCGATCATGCGGGGCAAGCAGGCGGTCGGGTCCTTGTCCGCGTTCGGCCCGACGGAGGCGGTCACCCCCCGGATCGACAAGCTCGTGCCCTTCCTCACCGCCGCCGCCAATCGCATCGCCAAGTCCTACTCGGGATAAGGCAGCTCCGACGTTCTCCGCTCTGCTCCTTCGCGGGGACACGACGAAGACACCCTACTCGTCGCCAGCACCGAAGCGGCTCGTTCCCGCAGGCGGAACGAGCACCCTGCCCCCCTGTCCTGCACTCATAGCGTCACAACTGGAGACATCCGTCTCCGGCGAAAGGAGAAGCGTGGACGACAACACCCGCGCCCACGCCGCCGAGCGCCTGCTCGCGGCATACGACGGCGGTCCCATCCCACCGCTCACCGCGACCTACGAGGGCATGGCCCTCGACGATGCGTACGCCGTGCAGCAGCTGCAGATCTCGGCCCTCCTGGAGCGCGGCCGCACGATCAAGGGGCACAAGGTGGGGCTGACCTCGGCCGCCATGCAGAAACTGCTCGGGGTGAGCGAGCCCGACTACGGGCACCTGCTCGACGACTTCTTCTATCTCGAGCACATGCCTATCCCGAGTTCACGCTTCCTCCAGGCACGCATCGAGCCCGAGGTCGCTTTCGTGCTCAAGAAGCCGCTGCAGGGGCCGGGAGTCACTGTCTCGGAGGCAATCTCGGCCGTCGACTATGTGTTGCCCGCACTGGAGATCGTCGACTCCCGCATCGAGAACTGGAAGATCGGTCTCTTCGACACCATCGCCGACAACGCCTCGTCCGCCGCGGTCGTCCTCGGCTCGACGCCGACGCCGCTTGCCGACGTCGACCTGCGCCTGATGGGTGCCGTCATGCACAAGAACGGCCAGGTCGCCGGCACGGGCGCCGGCGGAGCAGTCCTCGGCTCGCCCATCAATTCCCTTGTCTGGCTTGCCAATACGGTCGGCGCACGCGGAGTCGTCCTCGACGCGGGCCACGTCATCCTGCCCGGCGCGGTCTGCGCCATGGTTCCTGTCGCCGCCGGTGACACGGTCACAGCGACCTTCGCCGGCCTCGGCTCCGTCACTGCTCGGTTTTCATAACTAGGAGATTCACGTGCGTACCAAAGGCACTGCCGCCATCGTCGGGCCAGGCAATATCGGCACCGACCTGATGTTCAAGCTGATGCGCCGCAGCGACATCATCGAACCGCGCTACATGATCGGCGTTGACCCCCAGAGCGACGGGCTGCGTCGCGCGAAATCCGTTGGGCTGGAAGCCAGCGCCGAGGGCGTCGACTGGCTGCTCGCGCAGGAGGAGCTGCCCGACATCGTCTTCGAGTGCACCTCTGCCAAGGCGCACGAGGCCAACGCGCCACGCTATGCCGAGGCCGGCATCCTCGCCGTCGACCTCACCCCCGCAGCCGTCGGACCTTACCTCTGCCCGCCGGTCAACCTCGAGTTCAACCTCGACGCGATGAACGTCAACATGATCACCTGCGGCGGGCAAGCCACGACCCCGATGGTCAAGGCTGTCAGCTCCGTCGTCCCCGTGCCGTATGCCGAGATCGTCGCGTCGATCTCGAGCTTGTCGGCCGGGCCGGGCACTCGGGCCAATATCGACGAGTTCACCGAAACCACCTCCGCCGCCCTGGAAGTCGTCGGCGGCGCGGAGCGCGGCAAGGCGATCATCATCCTCAACCCCGTCGAACCGCCGCTGATGATGCGCAACTCCGTGTTCTGCGCCATCCCCGAAGAAGCGGGCGAGCCCGGTGAGCTCCAGGACAAGATCCTCGAGTCCATCCACGCGATGGTCCGCACCGTGCAGGACTACGTCCCCGGCTATCACCTGAGGGCCGAACCGCAGTTCGACCACGCACGCGAGACCTGGCAGGGCATGGCCCGAGTCTTCGTCCCCATCGAGGTCAAGGGCCGCGGCGATTATCTGCCCGACTACGCCGGCAACCTCGACATCATCACCGCCGCCGCAGCCCGCGTCGGCGACATCATGGTCGCCCACCGACTGGGCGTCGAAACGTCGTGGAAGTCCTCGGCCGATCTCGGGGACGCCCCCGACGCCATCGTCGAGACCGAGAAGGCAGGAGTCTGAACACCATGGGCGATATGACAATCCGTCCCGAGGATGCCCCGAAGGTCGACCACATCGTCACCGAGAGTGAGGTCCTGGAGAACCTCCCCAAGGCCGGCGGGGAGACCGATCTGCGCATCACCGACTCCACGCTGCGCGACGGCTCGCACGCCATGGCCCACCAGTACACCGAGGAGCAGGTGCGCGGCGTCGTCAGCGCCCTCGACCGGGCCGGGGTCCAGGTGATCGAGGTCAGCCACGGCGACGGCCTCGGCGGCAGCAGTTTCAACTACGGCTTCTCCAAGGTCGACGAATTCGACCTCATCAAGGCCGCCGTCGAAGAGGCCACGCAGGCCAAGATCGCCATCCTCATGCTCCCCGGGCTCGGCACCGTGCACCACCTGAAGAAGGCCCACGAGATGGGTGCCTCGGTCGCCCGCATCGCCACCCACTGCACCGAGGCCGACGTCTCGATCCAGCACTTCGGCGAGGCCCGCAAGCTCGGCATGGAGACCGTCGGCTTCCTCATGCTCTCGCACAAGGCGAGCCCGGCCAAGCTCGCCGAGCAGGCCCGGATCATGGTCGACGCCGGCGCCCAGTGCGTCTATGTCGTCGACTCCGCCGGGGCTCTGGTGCTCTCCGACGCCCAGGAGCGGGTCCAGGCCGTGATCGACGAGATCGGCCCGGATGGTGCCCAGGTCGGCTTCCACGGCCACCAGAACCTCAGCCTCGGCATCGCCAACTCCGTGCTGGCCTATCAGGCCGGCGCCAAGCAGATCGACGGCGCCCTGTGCGCCCTCGGAGCCGGCGCGGGCAACAGCCCGACCGAGGTCCTCGCCGCGACCTTCGAGCGGATGGGCATCAAGACCGGTGTCGACCTCGGTGAGGTGCTCTCGGCCGCGGAAGACGTTGTGCGGCCGTTCATTCCGCGGCTGCCGTGGATGGACCGAGCCTCGATCACCCAGGGGTATGCCGGCGTCTACTCCAGCTTCCTGCTGCACGCCGAGCGGGCCGCAGCACGCTACGACGTGCCCGCGCACGCGATCCTGCAGAAGGTCGGCGAGTACGGCTACGTCGGCGGCCAGGAGGACATGATCATCGACATCGCCCTCGAACTGCAGCGGGAGAAGGAGCGCATGGCGCTCGGCGACCTGGCTGCGGCGGGGGTGCGCTGACATGACGGACACGACCACCGACGCTCCGGCATACGGCACGGCTCCCGAGGGCGGATGGACCGTCGAATCCATAGCGGCAGAACTGCTCCGATGCGAGGACGAGCGCATCGAACGGCCCCCCTTCACCGACGAATGGCCCGAACTCGACCTCGCGACCGGCTATGAGATCCAGGACCTCAACCTGCAGAAGCGACTGGATCGCGGCGAGAAGCTCATCGGCGTCAAGCTCGGCCTGACCAGTCGCGCCAAGCAGCAACGGATGGGGGTGCACTTCCCCTTCGTGGCGTGGCTCACCGACGCGATGATCCTGCCCACGGGTGACCCGGTGCCGCAGGACAAGCTGATCCACCCGCGTATCGAGCCGGAAATCGTCTTCATCATGGGCGACCGGCTCGAAGGCCCCGGCGTCACCAACGCACAGGCCATGGCCGCGGTCGAATCCGTCTGGGGCGGAGCGGAAGTCATCGACAGCCGCTACAAGGACTTCCGGTTCACGGCCGGCGACGTCGCGGCCGACAACGCGTCGTCGGGCGCCTTCGTCACCGGCCCGGTCGGGCTGTCGCCGAGCGAACTCGACCTCGCCCTCGAAGGCGTCCTCGTCGAGGTCGGCGGCGAGATCGTCGACTCCGCCACCGGGGCCGCCGTCCAGGGACACCCGGGCGAGGCGCTCGCGCTGGCGGCCAACGACCTGGCCAGCCGCGGCCACGCCATCGAGGCCGGCTGGATCGTCCTCACCGGCGGCATGACCGACGCGGTCTTCGCGCCGCCGGGCTCGTCGATCGCGTGCCACTTCACCAACCTCGGGTCGGTGTTCCTCAACGGTGGCGAGGCAGGCTAGCGGTATGCCGTTCATCGACGTCACCCTGGCCGAGGGGCGCAGCCCGGAGCAGCTGCGGACCCTGATCACCAAGCTCACCGACGCGGCCGTCGAGGCCGTCGGCGCTCCCCGGGAGTCGATCCGGGTCGTGCTCCGCGAGGTGCCCCCGACCCATTGGGCCGCCGGCGACGTCACCATCGCCGAACGCCACGCCGCGCGGCCCTGAACCTCGTCGAGCGTGCACGACGCGCCGTAATGAAAAAGCACTACGGCGCGTCGTGCGCTTTCGACTGTTGACAGGGCGCTCGGCGTGCACCGTTCCGCATGGGGAAACGGGTGCTTCGGAACGGGGCGGGGGCAGAGGAGAGTAGGGGCATGGCTGATCTGGAGTTCTTCGGACACATCGTCGACAACGAGGAAGTCGAGTCGATCGACGGCAAGCGCTTCGATGTCTGGAACCCGTGGAAGCGGGAGGTCTGGGCACAGGCCGCTGAGGGCGGTGAGAAGGACGCCGATCGCGCGATCACCAGCGCGCGCAAGGCCTTTGACGAGGGGCCGTGGCCCCGGATGGGCCGGGTCGAGCGGGCCAAGATGATCCACAAACTGGCGGACCTCATGGAGGACCGCGCCGACGAGATCGCCACCTTGGACTCGACCAATATGGCCAAGCCTTTCGAGCAGGCCAAGCACGACGTGGCCCGCTCGGTCTGGAACTTTCGGTTCTTCGCCGACCACCAGCGCGACAGCGTCGGCGAGGTTTACCCGATGGACAGCGGCCACCACAGCTACAGCGAGTTCGGGCCGGCTGGCGTCGTCGCGGCCATCTCGCCCTGGAACTTCCCCCTCATGATGGCCAGCTGGAAGATCGCGCCCGCCATCGCCTGGGGCAACACGTGCATCATCAAACCGTCGGAGGACACTCCCGCGTCGGTCACCTATCTCGGCGGGCTCGCCGCCGAGGCCGGCTTCCCGCCTGGCGTCCTGAACGTCCTCAACGGCTACGGGCACCCGGCCGGCTCCGCCATCACCGGCGACGACCGCGTCGACCGGGTCACCTTCACCGGCTCCAGCACCACGGGCAAGGCCGTGATGGCTTCGGCCGCAACGCATCTGGCGCCAGTCTCGTTGGAGCTCGGCGGCAAGGGTGCCAATATCGTCTTCGCCGATGCCGACATCGACAATGCGGTCTACTGGGCCGTCGAGGCGATCTTCCGCAACGCCGGCCAGATCTGCCTGGCGGGCTCCCGGCTCTTCGTCCAGGACGCCATCTACGACGCGTTCATGAAGCGGTTCGTCGACGCAGCCGAAGCCCTGACGATCGGCGACCCCTTCGACCCGGCGACGAACTTCTCCTCCCTCGCCAGCAAGCGGCACTTCGACAAGGTCGTCTCCTATGTCGAGGGTGCGCGCGACCTGGGCGGCACCTTCCACACCGGCGGCATCGCCGAGGACGGGTCCTGGGTCGTCAAGCCGACGATCATCGACGGCCTCGCGCTGGACGCCGCCCCCTATTGCGAGGAGATCTTCGGCCCGGTCTGTGTCGTCAACCGCTTCGAGACCGAAGAGGAAGCCGTCCACCTCGCCAACGACACCCGCTACGGACTCAACGCCATGCTGTTCACGGAGAACCTCTCCCGTGCGCACCGTGTCGCCTCGAAGCTGCGGGCCGGCACGGTGTGGGTCAACTGCTTCTTCATCCGCGACCTGCGCACCCCGTTCGGCGGCGTCGGCGACTCCGGCGTCGGCCGTGAAGGCGGCAACTTCAGCCGTGAGTTCTTCACCGAGCCCAAGGCCGTCGTCATGCAGATATCTTCTTGACTTCTCTCCTCCTCACCTCGCGGGATCCGCTCGTTCCTCGCGTCTCCCGCTCGGTGCATCGTCGACAAGTCGCGGTGTGTTCGTCTCGGGGTTGGCTTGGTCTGCGCCGTCACCCCCATGACAAGGGCACGGCGGGGGGCTCCTCGGCTGTCGCTAAGCCGTCAGGACGACCTTGAGGGCGTGGTGGTCGGCGGCGGCGGCGAAGACGTCGTAGGCGTCCATGATCTGGGCCAGCTTGAAGTGGTGGGTGGCGAAGCGCTCCGGGGCGATCTCGTGGGCCGCGATCAGGCCCAGGAGGTCCTCGGTCGTGGTCGCGTTCACCAGGCCGGTCCGAATGGTGATGTTGTCGATCCAGGCCCGCTGGATCGGGAACTCCACCGGCTTGCCGTGCACGCCGACATTGGCCACCACGCCGCCGGGACGGATGGCGTCGAGGCAGGTGGTGAAGGTAGCGGGGACGCCGACGGCTTCGATCGCGACGTCGACACCGAGGCCGTCGGGGCTCATCCTCCGCAGCGCCGCCGCGACATCGTCCACTGCGCCGATGTCGATGACATCGGTGGCGCCGAACGCGCACGCCGCCTCCAGCCGGAAGGGATCACCGTCGACGGCGATGATCCGCGATGCCCCCAGCGGGCGAGCAGTCATGATGGCCGCGAGGCCGACCGGGCCGGCACCGACGACGGCGACGACATCGCCCGCGCCGACCGCGCCGTACTGCACCCCGATCTCATAACCCGTCGGCAGGATGTCGGACAGCATGACGGCCTGCTCGTCGCTCACGCCCGGAGGCACGGGTACTAAACCGTTGTCCGCGAAGGGAACTTGCACGTACTCTGCCTGCGTGCCGTCGATCAGGTGACCGAAGACCCAGCCGATCCCGCCGAGCGTCTGGCAGTGCGACGGCATACCCTGCTTGCAGTAGCCGCACGTGCCGCACTTGCAGATGCACGACACGATCACCCGCTGTCCGGCCCGGACCCTCGTGCATCCGGTGCCGGTCTCGAGGACTGTGCCCACGCCCTCGTGGCCGAGGACGCGGCCAGGGGTCACCGCCGGAACGTCACCCTTGAGGATGTGCAGGTCGGTTCCGCAGATCGTGGTCGTGTCGATCCGCACCAATGCGTCGGTGGGCTCGACGATGGCAGGATCTGCGACCTCCTCCCACGCCCGCTCGCCAGGACCATGGAAAACCAGTGCCTTCATGGCACGCTCCTGTCCGAAGGACCGGGTCACCGTCGCACAGCCAGGCGGTCGCCGCAGGCAACGTTGACCTCGGCTACATCCCAATCTACTCCGGCCCGGAGAAGGCCAGCAGGGTGGGTGTGGATAACTCAGCCCGGCCGGCGAGCACTGCTGTCAGGCTTGGTGAGCATGAGCGAACGAGAAGAAATCCCGAGCCCCCTGCACGCGCGCCAACGCCCTGGTGAGGACACCGACGCGGCGCGCCTCATCGATCAGATGGTGCCGCCGCAGCTGCGGGGCGTGCCCGCGCTGGCGATCCTGTGGCTCGACGACGAAGGCGGGGTGGTCCAGCCGATCATGATCGACGACGTCGGCGACGAGGTGCTGCAGGACGCGCTGCCGGCCGGCCTGGTCACCTTCGCCGCGATGGTCGGAGCCGCCGACGGCCGGATCGTGCTCGCGCGGGTGCGTCCCGGCTTGCCCTTCCTGACGGCTGCGGATCGGGCCTGGCGGACGTATGCCGAGACCCTCTTCGGCGAGTTGCTCACCGAAGTCCTCCTGGTCACCCCCGACCTGGTGCGCCGAGTGGCCGCGCCGGAGCGCCGCACCGCCTAGCACCCAGCGGGCGGTGATGCCGGGCGGGCAGGATCAGCGTTGCGGCGCAGCGTGTTCGACGTGCGTGGTTGCCGTGGGCCGAGCCTCCAGGCGCGACTCGGGGATCCGTTCACCGCAGACGGTGCACCGGCCGTAGGTGCCGTTTTCCACGCGGGCCAGGGCGGCATCGATCTCGGCCAGCTGGTGCCGCGCCTGCTGCGCGAGGGCGTCGGTTTGGGCGCGGTCGTAGGCGATCGTCGCGCCCTCCGGGTCGTGCTCGTCGTCGGCGTTCGAGCCCTCCGACGCGGCGACGATCCCGGCGATCTCGCCGAGCAGCCCCGTGAGGCGTTCGAGAGTCTCGGTGCGCGCCGCGTGGAGCCGATCGCGAGCGACGTCCAGCCGACCATTCTCAGACGAGTCCGCAGGCGTGCTGCCCTCGTCCATGAGCTGACCCGGACTTCCGGTCAAAGTTCGAGGTCCCGTTCCAAGGTGGCCACCTTGAACCGGGCCATCGCCAGGTTGGCGAGCGGCTTGTCGAGCACGAGGTAGAGGAACAGGCCGTTGCGCTTCGCGAAGGTTCGGATGATGTGGTACTGCGAGTCGAGGGTGATGAGGATGTCCTCGATCCGCTCGTCCATCCCGAGGTCGTGCAATGTGTCGAGCTTGGCCCGCACCACCCGGGCATTGCCGGCGACGGCGGTGGCCAACTGCATACCGTCGACATCGCCATCGGCCGCGAGCACCTCACCGGAGCGGCTGTCTGCCAATGCCACTGCGAGAGCGCCGTCGATGCGCATGGCATCGGCGAGCGCGCTCGCCACGTCGTGGGTCTGGGCGGGCCCGGCCGCCGCCGCCTCGGCGGCCGACCGGCGCGCGATCGGCGGAGCGGGCGTAGTCGGCGAGTCGGGACGTCGTAGCCCACTCTTCGTCAGCTGTCCGGCCGCATGCGCGGCCTGCCGCAGTCTTCCCACGGCGGGGAACTTACCAAACCAGCGCGGGCGCGACGGCGCAGGGTGCCGCCCAGTTCACTCGCTCAGCCCGTGCTCGTGGGCGAAAACGACAACCTGGACCCGGTCGCGCAGTCCGAGCTTGCGCAGGACTGCGCCGAGATGGGTCTTGATGGTCGATTCGCTGGCGAACATCGCGGCGGCGATCTCGGCGTTTGACAGGCCGCGAGCCACGAAAGCCAGCACCTCGCGCTCCTTTTCCGTCAGTGAGTGGAAGTCGGCCGGCAATGGCTTGCGCGCCCGGAACTGCCCGTCCAGCAAGGTACTCAGATCGGACGGGGCGAGGACGGCGTTGCCGGCATACACCGTGTGGATGGCCTCGCGCAGCATCACCGGCGTCGCGTCCTTGAGGAGAAACCCACTGGCGCCGTAGCGGATCGCCGTCGCCGCCCGATCGTCGAGGTTGAACGTCGTCAGGACGACGACTCGAACTGGCTTCTCCCGCTTGGCAACTCGCGCAGGAGCAAAGATCTGCCGGGTGGCCTCGACGCCGTCCATGACCGGCATACGGATGTCCATGAGCACTACGTCCGGCGCGATCTCGTCGACCCGGGCCACCGCCTCCGCACCGTCCCCGGCCTCCCCGGCGACCGTGATGCCCTCCTGGGCATCGAGGATGCGGGCGATTCCGGCGCGAAAGAGCTCCTGGTCGTCGACGAGGAGAACTCGAATATCGTTCACGTTCACCCTTCTTCGGCGATCTCGGCGGCGCGCAGCGGCAAGTCGGCGCGGGCGGCATACATCGACCCGCTGACGGTGTCCTCGGTCTCCACGTGCAGGCTGCCGCCCACCGAGGCGAGACGGTCCCGCATCGATCCCAGCCCGATGCCGTGGCCCGATGCCGTCCGGCCGGTGTCCATGAGGTTGTGCACCTCGAGCAGCAGATGCCCCTCCGGCTGCGCGGGCCAGACCTGACGCACCCAAACCGGGCCTCCCTCCCGGCCGTGCTTGAGCGCATTGGTGAGCATCTCCTGCACGACCCGGTAGGCGACCTGCTCCAGCTCCGGAGGCAGCGGCCGGGGAGTCCCGTCGACGCGTTCGACGACCTCGTTGCCCGCGTTGCGCACTCCGGCGATGAGGGAGTCGAGACCTGCGCTCGCGGCGCTGGTGGCCTCGCGAGTGCCGGACAAGACACCTCGCACGTCCCCGAGCGAGCGGCGAGCCGAATCGGCTACGTGCCCAAGGGTTTCGCGCATCTTGTCGACTTCGTCGTCGCCGAGGTACTGCGCCGACTGGGCCTGGGCGAGGATGACGGCGAGGCTGTGTCCGACGACGTCGTGGACGTCGCGCGCAAGCTGGGTCTGCCCGGCCCGCAGGTGCGCGATCTCCTGAGCGTAGGCCGTCTCCCGGTTCGCTTGGTCGCGCTCCTCGACGGCGGCGACGGCAGCACGACGCGAGCCGGCCACCGAACGCCAGGCCAGCCCGGCTCCCCACGGCAGCACGACGATCACGAGGTAGACGAGGGCTGCCCAGCCGGGGAAGTTCCGGAAGGCGCGCGCGATGACGGAGGGCACCTGGGCCCACGACAGCTGGCGGAGGAAGGCGTCGATCGACGAGATGCCGTAGTTGCCGAGCGCCCAGAGGACGAACCCGACCACCGGCACGAGGGCCATGGCAATACCGGTGAGCACCACCGTGGTTCGCGAGCCGAAGGCGGTGCACGCGAAGAGCAGGATGACGCCGATCGGGATCGCGACCTGCGACACCCAGCCGCCCCCGTAGCCCGCAAGGATGAGGCTGCCCGCGAACACCACGAACCCGAGCCCGGGTGAACGGTCGGCCCCGAGAAGAGCCACGGCCGGGCCGATGATCCCGAAGAGCAGCACCCACGCCGTGTTGTCGTACATCTGCCCGGTGACGACGGCGAAGAGACCGTAGAGGCAGGCGGCGGTGGCGAGGGCCCGCGCGACCCAGCGCGGCGGCATACCGATGCGGGCCCGGTCGATCGTCGCCGGGGCCGGCGTCGGGGTGCGCGCCCCGGGAGTGGTCACAGTCATGATTGTCTTTCAGTATGAGGCGTGGCCGGTGACCCGCCTCAGCCGCGGGCAGCGTGGGCGACGGCCGCGACGAGTTGCGGGTATGCCGTGCCGCTCGCCGCGAACTGCCGGGCCGTCAGCCCGTGTGGGCGTTGTGCGGGGGCGGGGTCGATCGCGCCGATGAGCGCGCGTCGGCCGTCGAGGATGATCTCGACGCTGACCACCCCGCGCATCCCGAGTGCCCGGTATGCCGCCCGCGCGGCTCGTCGCACCAACGCGCCATCCGTGGGGCTCAAGTGGGCATCGTGCCAATCGTCGCCGGGGGCAGCCGGCCGATCGGCGGCGAAGAGGGTGCCGGGCGCGATCTCGTGGACCGCTCCGGTCAGCAGGTTGGCGGTGCCGTCGTCGAGGACGGGCACCATGACCGCCATACCTTGGGGGATCTCCTCGACATAGGCCCGTTCGTCGAGGGCGAGGGCGAGATGGAGGCCGTCGCGCAGGCTCGCACGCGTGGTGGCGATGCTGCGCCCGAAGGGACCGGGGCGTCCGGCCGGGCGGATACGGACCGGGTCGAGATAGTCCAGGCCGGCGGCCCCGGCCGCGTCGACAGCGAGACCAGGGACGACATCCAGGCCGGCGCGATCCAGTGCGAGAGCAGCCAACTCGGCGTCGGCAGCGAGGGTTGACGCGCGGGGTGAGGCGCCGGCATACGGGATCTCCAGCCACTCGCACAGCGCGGCCAGCGGAGCGAGGAGCTCACCGGGCACCGACGGCACGACCAGCCCGGCGCCGGCGAGTCCGGGGGCGAGCCGGGTCCCGGGGGTGGCTTCGACGACCCGGCATTCGACGACGCCGCACGCGTCCGGCAGCGCCTCCGCCATGGCGGTGCTCGCGCAGCGGTGGTCGTGCCCGCCGATCGGCCCGCCCCCGGTGACGATCGTGATCAGCCCGGTGCGCCGTGCGGTTGCGGTCATGCGACGACGGGCAGTGCGGACGGTCAGGGGCATGGTCAAGTCGCTCACGGCATCCAGCGTCGGTCACTCCGCGGGGGCGCCGCCTCCACCGGAGGTACCGATCGACTGGCCGATAGGACAGCGGCAATCCCCGGTTCGCGGCATCGTGCGTGGGAACATGCGAAGGTGTCGCAGCCGACCTCGCCGGGCCGCGCGCCGGAAGGCGTGGTCGTCATCATCCCGGCACTGCATCCCGAGCCCGGATTCGCCGGCTTCGCGGCCCAGTTGGCGGCGAGTTTCACCGAGGTTCTCGTGGTCGACGACGGCTCGGGCGCCGACTACGCCGACATCTTCGCCCGGATCGCCCACGTACCGGGGTGCCGGGTCCTGACCCACACCGTCAACCGCGGCAAGGGAGCGGCCCTGAAGACCGCATATGCCGATCTGCTTGGGCGACGGCCGGCCCGGGTGATCGTGACCGCGGACTGCGACGGGCAGCATACCGCCGAAGGCATCGCCGCCGTGGCGGCGGCGGTGCAGGCGGCCGGGCCCGAACAGGTTCTCGTGCTCGGGGTCCGCCGGTTCTCCGGTCCGGGCATCCCCTTCTTCAGCCGCCTCGGCAACGGCTTCACGACCGGGGTGATCCGGATGCGGTACGGCCAGCGCCTGCCCGACACGCAGACCGGGCTGCGCGGGTTCCCGCTCGCGCTCGCCGAACCGATGAGCCGGGTTGAGGGGGAGCGCTTCGAATACGAGATGAGCGTGCTGATCTGGGCGCTCGCCCAGCACATTCCGATCCTCGAGGTGCCGATCGCGACCGTCTATCACGACGCGAAGAACAGCCAGTCCCACTTCCGGCCGCTGCGCGACTCGCTGATGATCTATCGGACCATCCTGCGCCAGGCACGTTCTCGAAAATGACCCGCGCAGGTGGTGCGCCGGACACCTTTGACTCGTCGGGTGACGCCGACCCCCCACCGGTTCGTCCCAGGAGCACCACCGTGACTCCCAGCAAACCCTGCGGCTAATCATGGCCGCTACCCCCGTGCTGGCCCTCGGCGCCGTCTGCGCGCCGTCCGCCTCCGCGGCCTCCGAGAATGTCGTCATCGCCGAGGCGGATGGCGGCGGCGGCAACTCCGGCGCCCCCTACAGGAGCGACTTCGTCGAGCGGTCTCGAGCGGCAACGCCTTGCCTGCCCCGGTGGTCATCGGCGAGGACCGCGTCGCCCCGCAGCAGACCATCGAGGCCGATGACCTCAAGAACGTCGAATACAGCAGCGCCGCCTTCCTCCCCGAGCGGGACGCCATCGACTTCTACGAGTCCCCCGAGGGGATGTATGTCGGTGTCCGCGACGCCGAGGTCGTCGGACCCACAGCGTCCTTCGGCGAGATCCCGGTCGTGCCGGGCAGCAATGTCGACGCGATCCCCAGCGAGTTCAACGGCGTCGTCTACGGCGGCTACGACCAGCCTAATGCGATGCGCCTGCAACTCGACGACCTGATCATCGGCGCGGCCAACATGCCGAAGGCCAGTGTGGGAGACACCCTCCCGGGTCTGAGCACCGGCGTCGTCGACTACAGCTTCGCCAACTTCAAGGTCGAGTTGACGGCCGTGCCGCAGCACGCCCCGAGCGGTATGACGCGCGAGACGGCCATCGCCAAGACCGACGACCGGCAGCTGACCGTCGCCTCCTTCAACGTCGAGAACCTTGCACCGCAGAGCCCCGACGAGAAGTTCGCCCGGCTGGCCGGCCAGATCGTGAACAACCTGCGCAGCCCCGACATCCTCGCGATCGAGGAGGTGCAGGACAACAGCGGCTCCACCGACGACGGCACCGTCGCGGCTGATGAGACGGTGGCGAAGCTCGTTGCGGCCATCCAGGCTGCCGGCGGACCGGCATACGCCGGCAAGTGGGTCGGCCCGCCGGACAAGGCGGACGGCGGCCAGCCCGGCGGCAACATCCGCAACGTCCTGCTCTACCGCCTCGACCGCGACCTGACCTTCGTCAATGCCGGCACCCCGAGCGCGACGACGGGCACGAAGGTCGTCACGGACAAGCAGGGGAGGCCATCGTTGAGCATCAGCCCCGGCCGGATCGACCCGACCAACCCGGCCTTCGACGACTCGCGCAAGCCGGTCGTGGGCCAGTTCAAGTTCCGTGGCCAGACCGTCTTCGTGGCGGCCGTGCACTTCTCGTTCAAGGGCGGCGATGACCCGCTGTTCGGGCGCTGGCAGCAGCCGGTGCGCTCAAGCGAGCCGGCCCGCCACGCGCAGGCCAGGGTGGTCCGCGGTTTCGTCGACGAGATCATGGCCAAGGATCCCGCCGCCAAGAACATCGTCGCCGGCGACGTCAACGACTTCGAGTTCAGCCTGACGACCGACATCCTCGTGGACATCCTGGAGGGCTCGGGCACCAAGGCCCTCACCGATCTGCCGCGGACCTCGCCTGCGCACCAGCGCTGGACGTATGTCTACGAGGGCAACAGCCAGGTCCTCGACCACATCCTGATCTCCAACTCACTGGCCTCACTCGAGAAGTTCTCCGGCCCCTACCGCCGGGGGAGTGGCGTGAAGCCGGCGTTCGTCTACGACATCGTCCACACCAACGCCCCCTTCTTCGACCAGGACTCCGACCACGACCCCCAGGTCGTCCACCTGGACCTCAAGCGCTGAGCCAAGCGCGAACCAGCCCGGAAACCGCGAACCACCCCGGAAACCGCGAACTCCCCCAGAAATATCTGGGGGAGTCCGCGGTTTCCGGCGCAGTTCGCGCTAACCAAGGTTGTTGGCGCTAACCAAGGCTGTTGGCGCCAACCCGACGCCGCCCACGTCAGAAGCCGGTCTGGATGTGCCAGATCCGGTTGATGTAGTCGCGCATCGAGCGGTCGGACGAGAAGAAGCCGGTCCGGGCGACGTTCAGGATGGCCGACCGGCTCCACGCCTCCTGGTCGGCGTATGCCGCCTCGACCTCCGCCTGCGCGTCCAGATAGGCCTGGTAGTCGGCGAGCACGAGGAAACGGTCGTTGTAGAGCAGGTCGCCGACGACCATGCTGGCCGCCTCGCGGTTGCCGCCGGTGAAATGGCCCGAGTCGATCAGGTTGATCGCGCGGCGCAACTTCTCGTTGGACTCGTAGTACTCCGTCGGCCGGTAGCCCCGGGCCTGCAGGTCCGCGACCTCGGGCTCGGTCATCCCGAAGAGGAAGAAGTTGTCGTCGCCGACCAGCTTGCGGATCTCGACGTTCGCGCCGTCGTCGGTGCCGATCGTCAAGGCCCCGTTCAGCGCGAACTTCATGTTGCCGGTGCCGGAGGCCTCCTTGCCGGCCAGGGAGATCTGCTCCGACAGGTCGGCGGCCGGGATCAGCCGCTCGGCGAGGGTGACGTTGTAGTTGGCCGGGAAGGCGATGAACAGCTTGCCCTGCACGCGCGGGTCGTTGTTGATGACGCTGGCGACGGAGTTGATCAGGAAGATGATCTCCTTGGCCATCCGGTAGCCGGGTGCGGCCTTGGCGCCGAAGACGACGGTCCGCGGGGTGACGGTCGCCGGGTCGAGGTCACCGGAGATGATGCCCTCGTAGAGGGTGACGATGTGCAGCAGCTTGAGCATCTGGCGCTTGTACTCGTGCAGCCGCTTGACCATCACGTCGAGCAGGTGATCCTCGGGCAGCAGTATGCCGTCGCGGCGCTCGAGGACGGCGGCGATCCGCGCCTTGTTGGCGGCCTTGACCTCGCGGAACTTCGCGCGGAACTCCGGGTCCTCGGCATACGTCTCGAGCTCGCGCACCCGCTCGAGATTGGCCACCCACCCGACCCCGATGGTGTCGGTGATCAGCTTGGACAGGAACGGGTTGGCCTGCCGCACGAACCGCCGGGGGGTGACCCCGTTGGTGACATTGGTGAACTTCTCCGGCCACATCTCGGAGAAGTCCGCGAGCACCTTGTCCCGCAGCAGCTGGCTATGCAGTTCGGCCACGCCGTTGACCTTGACCGACGCCACCGTCGCCAGGTGCGCCATCCGCACCGAGCGCTCGGGGTGGTCGCCGATGATCGACATCCGGCGCACCCGCAGCTCATCGCCCGGGAACTGCTCGCGAACCTCGGCGAGGAAGACCTCGTTGATCTGGTAGATGATCTCCATGTGCCGCGGCAGCAGCCGCTCCATCAGCGAGACGGGCCAGACCTCCAGCGCCTCGGGAAGCAGCGTGTGGCAGGTGTAGGCGAAGCACTGCTTGGTGATCGCCCACGCTTCCTCGAACGTCAGGTCGTAGTCGTCGATGAGCAGCCGCATCAGCTCGGGAATGCCGATGACGGGGTGGGTGTCGTTGAGCTGGAAGATGATCCGCTCGGGCAGTTCCCGCACGTCGAGGTCGGTCGGCTGGGTGTGCTTGAGGAAGTCGAAGATCGAGCAGGCGACGAAGAAGTACTGCTGCTGCAGCCGCAGCTCCTTGCCCTGCGGCGTGGAGTCCTCGGGGTAGAGCACCTTGGAGATGTTCTCGGCGACGGTCTGCGAACGCACCGCCGAGGCGTAGTCACCGGCGTTGAAGATGTCGAGATCGAAGGCGCGGGTCGCGATGGCCCGCCACAGTCGCAAGGTGTTGACGACGCCGTTCTGGTAGCCGGGGACCATCACGTTGTAACGGATTCCCAGCACGCTCCAGTCGGGCACCCAAGTGCAGCGTTCGCGTCCGTCGTCGCCGGTGGCGCGTTCGACGTGCCCGCCGAAGTGGACAGGGACCTCCATCTCGGGGTGGGCGATCTCCCACGGGCCACCCATGGACAGCCAGTTGTCGGGGACCTCGACCTGGCGGCCGTCGACGAAGGTCTGCTTGAAGATGCCGTACTCGTAGCGGATGCCGTAGCCGACGCACGGCGCATCCATGGTCGCGAGCGAGTCGATGAAGCAGGCGGCGAGCCGGCCGAGACCGCCGTTGCCGAGGCCGGGCTCGACCTCGGCCTGCCGCAGCGCGTCCAACTCCAGACCGCATACCTTCATCGCCTCCTCGGCGATGGCGCTCAGGTCGGTGGCCAGGAGGGCGTTGTCGAGCTGGCGCCCCAGGAGGTATTCGGCCGAGAGGTAGCCGACCATCTTGTGCGGGCTCTGCCGACGGCGGGTCGCCGTCTCCAGCCACCGTGCCGTCAGGTAGCTGCGGACCGTGCGCGCGAGCGCCATGTACTGGTCGTTGAGCGAAGAGCGCGACAGGGGCACGCCCTGGCCGTAGTTGAGTTCGCGCAGGAACTCCTTGACGAAGCCGTCGACCGTATGCGGTGGGGCCGTGACCGGACCCAGCGCCAGCGGGTGCGTGGACTCGAGCGTCGGACCCCGCTCGTGGAGGTAGTCCTCGGCTACGGCGACGGCGTCCGCAGGGCGGACGGCCGGCATGGTGTCAGACACGTTGGGTCACTTTCACTGGGCTCGTGTAAGCCTTTTCAGGGCACGTGTCACGAGCATAAGGCCCCGGCGACGCTGTCGGGCTGGTCTCGGAAGTCTCCGAGAAGCATCAGTGGTGCGCAGGCTCGCCGGAGCGAGCCTTGTGGACCAGGGTCATGACGGCGACGATGACGGCTCCCCACAGGAGCCCGAAGACCGCCGACGCTGCGGTGTTGGCGAGCCAACCGAGGACCGCGCCGCCGAGGTCGTGGGCCACCTCCTCCAGGTGGTGGACCCAGCCGTAGAGCGTGTGCCACCCGAGGTCGTCGGTGCCCTTGAGGACGATGTGCCCGCCGACCCACAGCATGGCCACGACACCGATCGTCGACAGGGCCGCCAGCACCTTCGGCATACCGGCGACCATTCCCCGCCCGATGGTGGCCTTGGCCCCCGTGCCCGCCTTGGCCAGGTGCAGGCCGACGTCGTCCATCTTGACGATCAGCGCCACCACTCCATACACCAGCAGGGTCATCGCGATCGCGACAACGATGAGGATCGCGGTGCGCATGAGGAAGGGCTCGTGGGCGACCTCGTTGAGCGAGATGACCATGATCTCGGAGGAGAGGATGAAGTCGGTCCGGATGGCTCCGGCCGTCATCAGTTTTTCCTGCTCCGCACTCTCGAGCACGACCGGAGTCTCGTCCTCCGCGTGGTGGCCGCCGCCGAACTTCTCCCACACCTTCTCCGCGCCCTCGTAGCACAGGTAGCTGCCGCCGATCATGAGCAGCGGGGTCAGCGCCCACGGGGCGAACTGGCTGAGCAGCAGCGCGGCCGGCGTGATGAAGAGGAGTTTGTTGCGCAGCGAGCCGATCGCGATCTTCTTGATGACCGGCAGTTCGCGATCGGGAGTGAATCCGTCGACATAGCGCGGCGTCACGGCGGTGTCGTCGATGACGACCCCGGCGGCCTTCGACGTCGCCCGGCCGGCGGCCAGGCCGACGTCGTCAATGGAGGCCGCGGCCAACTTGGCCAGCGCGGCGATGTCGTCCAGCAGGGCGACGAGTCCGCCGGCCATGAGCAACTCCTGAGGTCGGGGGTTCGGACGGGAGCACTCAAGGATAACGGCTGGTGCCGCCCAGATCTGAATCAGCGCGGCTGCACCCCGGCATGCATCCAATCGCGTCACGAAGCAGCCGTCGTCCGGGAGCGGGGCGGCAGGGAGCGGGGCGGCAGGGAGCGGGGCGGCAGGGGAAATCGAGTGGCCGGCGCGTGCGGCCTGGCCCTACGGTGGAGCGGTGTCCTCCCCACGCTCCGATCTGCTGCGCGACCGCCCGTTCGCGCTGCTGCTGACGGCGCGGACGCTTTCGATGCTGGCGCTCGCCTTCGCGCCCGTGGCGCTGGCGTTCGGGGTGCTCGACCTGCCGGGGGCGAGCGCGACGACCCTCTCGACGGTCCTGGCCGCGGAGTCGATCGCGCTGGTGCTCTTCACGCTCGTCGGTGGCGTGGTCGCCGACCGTTATCCGCGCGAGCAGGTGCTCCGCGCGGCCGAATGGGCCAATGCAGTGCTGCATATCGTCATCGGGGTGCTGCTGTTGAGCGGACATCCACCCGTATGGGGTCTGGTCACCTTGACCTTCCTCGCGGGCACCGCGGGTGCACTGGTCTGGCCGGCGATGACGGGGATCGTGCCGCAGGTCGTGCCCGCGCACTCCCTCCAGGACGGCAACGCCCTGATCGGGATCGGCGGCAACACCGCACGAGTGGCCGGCCTCGTCGCCGGCGGCATCGTCGTCGTCGCCATCGGTGGCGGCTGGGCGCTGGTCGCCGCTGGAGTGATCTTCGCCGTGGCCGGCTTGTGTGTCGGGCGGCTCCGGCTCACGCGGCCCCCGCAGGACGACGTGCCCGGTCCCGGGATGCTTCGTGAGCTGCGAGTCGGCTGGAGTGAGTTCCGATCGCGGACGTGGCTGTGGGTGTGCGTGCTGCAGTTCTGGCGCTCGGGCCGCGCGGCATCATCCTCGCCGGTCCGGCGGCGGATGCCGTTGGGGCACAACGTGTTCTGCTCGTGTGTGCGGCTGTGATGCTGGTGACCAGCGCTAGCTCCCTGTCCGTCCCGAGCATTCGCAGTCTGCGGGCGCGCCCGGACGTGCAGTCGTTGCCGCCGGCGCCGGATTCACCCGCCGACCTCGGCCCCGCAATCACCCTGTCGCAGTAGCTCGGCGCGGGGTAGCTAGGCGCGTGGTCCGGGCGCCTTCTCCAGGACGTGCAACCACGTCCGGTAGTGCTCGACGATCTTGCCGCCGAGGTCGTCGGCCGCGGCGCGCGCCTGGGCGACCTCCGCCGGCGACCAGTCGCTGAAGGTCGTGAAGAGCCGCTCGATCTGGCCGGCGGTCAATTCGATCGACCACGGCCACTCCCACGAATCGACGGGGAGGAACAGCCCGCTCTCGGTCAACTCCCGCATCGTCGGGCGTAGACCGCGTTTGTCGGCAGTGGCCTCGACCCGGGACTTGACGATCTCTGCGACGCGGCGGCGGAACGGGGTCTTGACCGACGCGTCCCCGAAGGTGGTCCGCAGCACCGCGAGCCGGCCCTGGGCCCGCAGCGCGTCGTGCAGCATCGGCAGGGCAGTGTCGAGGCTGAGCCAGTGCAGTGAAGTGGCACCGATGGCGGCATCGAAGCTCCCCGGCGCGAGATCCAGATCTTCCAGACGTTGCACGACCACCCGGGCCTGCGGGACGCGCTCCGCGAGGGTCTTCGCGAGCACCGGCCGTGGTTCGACCGCTGTCACGTCGGCGCCGGTGGCGACCAGATCCGTCGTTGCCTCACCCGTGCCGGCCCCGATCTCCAGCACCCGGACACCCGGTCCGACCACGTGTGCCTTGCGCAACTGGTCGAAGACGGCTGCCGGGTATCCCGGGCGAGAACCGGCATACGACGCGACGATGCGGTCCAGATGTTCGGGCGTCGGGGCGTCCAAGCCTGTGTTCCCCATGGACGGCAGGCTAACCCCTCAAGATGAACCGTCGACGTGAACGGTCGACTCCACCTGCGGTCATCCCCCGAAGCGGCTGCGGGCGCGCTCGGCGGCACGCGCGATGCCGCGTCGTTCGTAGGCGAAGGAACTCACGGCGCCGACCGCCGGCAGGTTGCGGGCGAACCCGACGACGCGGCCGGCTCCGGGGCGCTTGTCCATATCGCTGTTGAGGCGCCACAGGTCACGCGCCACCCGCCCGACGAGGGCGGCACTGCCGCCGAGGCGCCGCACGATCCCGGGCTGGTCAGTGTCGTCCGGTCTGATGTCGTCCTGTTTGGTGTCGTCCTGATTGGTGTCGTCCTGACCCGTGTCGGCGCGCTCGGCGGAGTTCTGGCCGGTGGCGGGAGTGGCCTCCTCGGCGAGCGCGAGTTCGATCTCGGCCATCGACAACTGCCGGTCGAGCACGATGTCGGCTGCCGCGGCGACTCGCCGGGGAATGTCCTCGATGCCCATCTCGCGTGCGACGGCGTTGACTATCAGGACCTGGGCGGCGGCGCCGATGACGTCGCCGACGCCGGTGAGCCGGCCGACTTTGCCGAGCAGGCCGGGGACCGCGGTCAGGGCCGCAGCGGCGGTGCCGAAGCGTTGCACCCACCACGCGATGCGGTCGGTGAGGATGGCCGTCTGCCAGTCCGGGTGCCGCGGATGCACGCCCGCCGCCGCTCGGCCGGCCGCCTTCGCTGCCCCGGCCCCGGCACGCGCAACCTGAGTCGCCGCACCGAGGACGCCGCCACGAGCGGGCTGGGCTGCTTCGGGTGGGACGGCGCTGGAGGCAGAGTCAGGAACGGTCGTCTCGGTTTGCTCCTCGCCCATCAGGGCATCGCGTGCCCTGTCGAACTCCCGGGCGGCTCGAGCCAGGGTACGGATGATCTGGCGCTGGGCGTCATATGCCATGTCTCAAGAATGACTCACGACGCTTGGGCCAGCGCTTGGGCGATCAGGTTCAGCCGGATCGCGGTCGTCTGGTCATCGGCACAGTCCAGGAGGCGATGCCGGCCTTCCCGATCGACTCGCAACGAGAGCGTCAGGCAACAGTTGCCGTCGGTGTCCGGGGCGATCTCGACCCGCAGATACTCGGCATACGGGCGCCGAGCACGCAGTAGCCCACCGCGGCCGGGGAAGGTGGCCTCCCACGCGATGAGCTCGCCCGGCGAACGCTCCGCGAGGCGATACGTCGTGCAGGAATCGTCGAATCCGAAGGCCTTGCTCAAGCGAGGTTCGTCGGCCCACCCCTCATCACTGACGCCGATGCTCGCGAGATCGTCCCGCGCCATGGCGGCCATTGCGGTGCGGGCCGGGTCCAGGTTCACCCCGGCCGCGCGCAACTGCTTGGCGCTCTCACCGTCGATGATCAGGAGCCCCAGCAGCACGTGGTCGCTGTCGACGTGCGTGTGCCCGGAGCGATGGGAAATCGCGACTCCGGCTCGGCGCGGCACTAGGGTGAGCGGGCCGGAGGTGCCGGCTCCCATTCCTGAAGGCGAAGGCGAGAAGATGGCGAAGGCCACGGCCGCGACGACGGCGAGCGGGGCGGATCAGGCGAGTGCGGAGGGACAGGGGAGCGCGCGGCATACGGCGGGCACACCGCATACGGCGGACTCGCACGACACCATCAGGGTCGTCGGGGCGCGGGAGAACAATCTCAAGGGGGTCGACGTCGAACTGCCCAAACGGCGGCTGACGGTCTTCACCGGAGTGTCCGGGTCAGGCAAGAGTTCGCTCGTCTTCGCGACCATCGCGGCCGAGAGCCAGCGGATGATCAACGAGACCTATTCGTCCTTCGTCCAGGGCTTCATGCCGACCCTGGCGCGGCCGGATGTCGATCTGCTGGAAGGGCTGACGACGGCGATCATCGTCGATCAGGAGCGGATGGGCGCCAACATCCGGTCCACGGTCGGCACCGTCACCGACGTCAACGCCATGCTGCGGATCCTCTTCAGCCGGCTGGGCCAACCACACATCGGGGGCTCGAAAGCGTTCTCCTTCAACGTCGCCTCGGCCTCGGGGGCGGGGGCGGTGACGACGACCAAAGGCGGCATGGAGGTCAAGGAGCGGCGCGAGTTCAGCATCCAGGGCGGCATGTGCGCGCGGTGCGAGGGGGTCGGCAAGGTCTCCGACTTCGACCTGACCGCCCTCTATGACGACGAGAAATCGCTGCGCGAGGGTGCGCTGACGATCCCCGGGTACTCGATGGACGGGTGGTACGGCCGGGTCTACATGGGCAGTGGCTTCTTCGATCCGGACAAGCCGATCAAGAAGTTCACCGAGAGGGAACTCGCGGCCCTGCTCTACAAGGAGCCGACCAAGATCAAGGTCGACGGCATCAATATCACCTACGAGGGCCTGATCCCGCGCATCCAGAAGTCGATGCTGTCCAAGGACCGTGAGGCGATGCAGCCGCACATCCGGGCCTTCGTCGACCGGGCGGTCGTCTTCCAGGTCTGCCCGGAGTGCGAGGGGACGCGGCTGAACGCGGCAGCTCGTTCATCCAAGATCAAGGGCATCAATATCGCTCAGGCCTGCCAGATGCAGATCAGCGACCTGGCCGAGTGGGTGCGCGAACTCGAGGAGCCGAGCATCGCCCCGTTGCTGAGCGGGCTGCAGGAGACGCTCGACTCCTTCGTCGAGATCGGTCTCGGTTATTTGTCGCTGGACCGGCCGTCCGGCACGTTGTCGGGCGGCGAGGCGCAGCGGACCAAGATGATCCGGCACCTGGGGTCGGCGCTGACGGATGTCACCTATGTCTTCGACGAACCGACGATCGGGCTGCACCCGCACGATATCGACCGCATGAACACGCTGTTGAAACAGTTGCGGGACAAGGGAAACACCGTTCTCGTCGTCGAGCACAAGCCCGAGACCATCGCCATCGCCGACCATGTCGTCGACCTCGGCCCGCTGGCCGGCACCGGCGGCGGCGAGATCGTCTACGAAGGGGATCTCGCCGGGCTGCGGGCCAGTGACACCCTCACCGGGCGGCACCTGGAGGACCGGGCGCAGTTGAAGGACGCGCTGCGCAAACCCACTGGCGCGCTGGAGATCCGAGGTGCTCACGAGAACAACCTGCGCGATGTCGACGTCGACATTCCGCTGGGTGTCCTTGTCGTGCTGACCGGGGTCGCGGGCTCGGGCAAGAGTTCGCTCATCCGTGGATCGGTCGAGAAACTCGACAGTGTCGTCACCGTCGACCAGTCGGCGATCAAGGGCTCGCGCCGGTCGAACCCGGCGACCTACACCGGCCTTCTCGAGCCGATTCGCAAGGCGTTCGCCAAGGCCAATGGTGTCAAACCCGCTCTCTTCAGCGCGAATTCGGAAGGCGCGTGCGAGACGTGTAATGGCGCCGGAGTCATCTACACCGACCTGGTCATGATGGCCGGCGTCGCGAGCACCTGCGAGGACTGCGAGGGCAAGCGCTTCCACGCGGGCGTCCTCGAATACCGGCTCGGCGAACTCAATATCGCCGAGGTGCTCGACCTGCCGGTGGCGGACGCGCTGCCCTACTTCAGTCAAGGAGCCGCGAAAACGTCTGCGGCACAAAAGATTCTGGAGCGCCTCAACGACGTCGGTCTCGGCTACGTCCGTCTCGGCCAGCCGCTGACGACGCTCTCGGGCGGGGAGCGCCAACGGCTGAAGCTCGCGGCGCAGATGGCGGACACGGGGTCGGTCTACGTGCTCGACGAGCCGACCACCGGCCTGCATCTCGCCGACCTCGAGAACATGCTCGCGATGCTCGACCGGCTCGTCGACAGCGGCAAGTCGGTCATCGTCATCGAGCACCATCAGGCCGTGATGGCACACGCCGACTGGATCATCGATCTCGGCCCGGGTGCGGGGCATGACGGTGGCACGGTCGTCTTCGAGGGCACGCCCGCCGACCTGGTCGCCGACGGGCGCACCCTGACAGGGCAGCATCTGGCGGCCTACGTCGCGCGTCGTTGACGCAGACCCTTTACGCTCGTGGGTAGCCGTGGCTGGAGGCGCCCCCCGACGTCCCCAGCCACGGCGCCGACGGGTCACCGCGCAGCAGCGTCGGGGACGGCCGGTAGGTCGTATGCCGAGGCCCTGGCCAGTTTGCGGGCCACCGCGCCGAGCACGAGGTCGGTGAACGGGAGCGCGTTCATCACCTTCAACGCGAAGAGCGTCGAGCGCACGGCGCGTTCGGAGGGCAGCACCATCCGTTTGAGGTTTGCCGGGCCGAGTGCCTGGTTGCTCTCGGCGAAGGCACGCAGTTGCTGCTCGGCGGCGGTGAGCGCGGCCGGAACCGCAGCGGTCGTGGCCAGTTGGGCAGCGGTGACGTACGCGGTGACGAGACCGAGCGTCGTGCCCTGGCCGGCTGCGGGTGAGGCACAGACCGCAGCGTCGCCGATGAGGCCGACGCGCCCGGCCGACCACGTGGCCAGCCGAACCTGTCCGATGACGTCCAGATAGATGTCGTCCGCCGACTCGAGGGCATCGAGGATCTCCGGCACACGCCAGCCCTTGACCGGGCGCTATCGGGCGCATCCGTGGCTCGGCGCCATCGCGCCGGCCGGAGTTCCGCTGCGTCCCAGTGTCTACGCCTGGACCGAGGCCCTCCTGCTCGCCCTGGCCGGTGCCCCGACGGGGATCGACGAGATGCGGCTCGCCATGCTCCTCGATGCGGTCGTGCGTGGGTATGCCGGTGTGGGCCAGTCGGATTCGCCCCCGCCGGCGTGGCTCGGCCCGGCTCTCGCCGAGCGCTTCCCGCGGCTCGCGGGAGAGTTGGGGCGCGACTTCTCCGACCTGGACGCAGAACTCGACCACGCGGTCTCGGTCATCCTGCGGGGAGTCACACCCTGAAACCCGCGTGAAGTAGCTGTCGGAAATAGTGTGCTGACCTGACCGGTCCAGGAGAGACTGATCCGGTGCTGCTCACCCTGACGACGACCCATCGGCCGGCGACCGATCTGGGGTATCTGCTGCACAAGCACCCCGACCGGGTTCAGGAGTTCGCACAATCCTTCGGCACCGCAACGGTTTTCTATCCCGAGGCGGACGAAGCACGGTGCACCGCGGCGCTGGTGCTGGAGATCGATCCGGTCCGTCTGGCGCGCGCGTTCGGGCGCAACGCGCCGGATTTCTCGCTCGCGCAGTATGTCAACGACCGGCCGTATGCCGCGTCCTCCCTCCTCGCGACCGCGCTCGCCGACGTCTTCAGCACGGCGCGCTCGGGCCGGTGCGCGGCCCGCCAAGACCTGGCGGACTCGGCCATCCCGCTGCAGATCGCCGTGCCGGTCGTGCCGTGCCGTGGTGGCCCGGAGATGGCCCGCCGGATCTTCGAACCGCTCGGTTGGCAGGTCGAGGCGGACCCGATTCCGCTCGATCCGGCCTTCCCTGACTGGGGTCCTTCGCGTTATGTCGCGCTCACCCTCACCGGCACGCTCCGCCTGTCGGATGCGTTGAGCCAGTTGCACATTCTGCTCCCGGCGCTCGATGAGTCGAAGCACTATTGGCAGGGCCCGGACGAGATCGACAAGCTGTTCCGCTCGGGTGAGGGCTGGCTGGCCACGCACCCGGACCGCGAGCTGATCACTCGGCGTTACCTCGGGCGTCGGGGCGGGCTGATGCGGGAGGGGCTGGCCCGGCTGGCAGAGGTGGGGGACGAGACGCCCGAGGCCCTCGAGCCCAGCGCGGAGGAGGAGACGGCGTTGCCGGCCGCGCGCCGGCCACGCCTCAACGAGCAGCGTCAGGAGGCGGTCGTGGCAGCATTGCTCGCCAGCGGCGCGATCTCGGTCATCGATCTCGGCTGCGGCCCTGGCGCGCTGCTGTCACAACTGGTCAAGCAGCCCCAGTTCCGCCGGGTCGCCGGCACGGATGTCTCGGTGCGCTCGCTGCAGATCGCCGCCCGGCGCCTGCACGTCGAGACGATGAGCGAACGGCAGTCGGACAAGTTGCAGCTCTTCCAGAGTGCCCTGACCTATGAGGATGCCCGGTTCGCGGGTTTCGATGCTGCGGTGGTCATGGAGGTCATCGAGCATGTCGACCCCTCGCGCCACGCTGCCGTTGAACGCGTCGTGTTCGGCACGGCGCGGCCCGGCACGGTTGTCGTGACGACCCCCAACCGCGAGTACAACGCGCTGTATGACGGCCTGACAGGCCTGCGGCACGCCGACCATCGCTTCGAGTGGGACCGGGCACAGTTCCGGGAGTGGGCGGAGGGCGTGGGCGCGGCATACGGCTATTCCGTTGCGTACCAAGGGATCGGCGACGTCGATCCCGGCCTCGGCACTCCGACGCAGATGGCGGTGTTCACCCGTGAGTGAGGTTGCCCAGGCGCGCACCATCGGGGTGCCCGAGATGGGGTTGGTCGTGCTCGTCGGGGTCTCGGGCAGCGGGAAGTCCTCCTTCGCGCGGCGCCACTTCCTGCCGACCGAGGTGCTGTCGAGCGACTTCTGCCGGGGCCTGGTGGCGGATGACGAGAACGACCAGGCGGCGTCGGCCGACGCCTTCGATGTGCTGCACCACATCGCCGGAGTGCGCCTCCGGCGCGGCCGGCTGACGGTCGTCGATGCGACGAACGTGCAACAACGGTCGCGGGCGGACCTGGTGAAACTCGCGCGCGAGCATGACGTGCTCGTCGACGCGATCGTCCTCGACGTGCCGGAAGCCGTTGCCCAAGAACGCAACCGCGCCCGGGAGGAACGCGACTTCGGGCCGCATGTCGTGCGAGGCCAACACCGGGACCTCATGCGCTCGCTGCGGAAGCTGGAGCGTGAGGGCTTTCGCCGGGTTCACCTCCTGAAGGGCGTCGAGGAGATCGACAAGGTCGCCATCGTCCGGGAGAAGTCGTGGAACGACCGGCGCGAGCTGACCGGCCCGTTCGACCTCATCGGCGACGTGCACGGGTGCGCGCGCGAACTGCATACCCTCCTGCGACAGCTCGGCTGGGATCTGCAGGAGGAGGACGGTCGCGTCGTCGGCGCCCGGCATCCGCAGGGTCGCACCGCCGTCTTCGTCGGCGACCTCGTCGACCGTGGCCCCGACACCCCTGGCGTGCTCCGTCTCGTCATGGGCATGGTCGAGGCGGGGACCGCGCTGTGCGTGACCGGCAACCACGAAGCCAAACTGGTCCGGGCCCTCCGTGGGGCGAAGGTCACCGTGGCGCACGGCCTCGCCGAGTCCCTCGCCCAGCTCGACACGGTGAGTGACGAATTCCGCGCGCAGGCAACGAAATTCATGGATCGCCTCATCGCCCACTACGTGCTCGACGACGGGCGCCTGGTGGTCGCCCACGCCGGCCTGAAGGAGGCCTACCACGGGCGCTCGTCCAAGCGGGTGCGGGCGTTCGCGCTGTACGGCGACACCACAGGTGAGACCGACGAGTTCGGTCTCCCCGTGCGCTACCCGTGGGCGCTGGACTATCGCGGCCGGGCCCTGGTCGTCTACGGGCACACTCCGGTGCCGAACGCCGAGTGGGTCAACAACACGATCTGTCTCGACACCGGAGCCGTGTTCGGCGGTGCCCTGACCGCGCTGCGCTATCCCGAACGCGAGCTGGTTTCCGTTCCCGCAGAACGCGAATGGTATGCCCCGTCCCGGCCGCTCGCACCCGCCGGCGTCGAGCGAGTGCCCACCACACTCGCCATCGAGGACGTCACCGGCACGCGCTGGCTCGAGACGGAGCACGCCGGCAAGGTGAAGATCCCCGAGGAGAATGCGGCGGCTGCGCTGGAGGTGATGAGCCGTTTCGCCGTCGACCCGCGCTGGCTGATCTACCTGCCGCCGACGATGTCGCCAGCCTCGGCATCGCAGATGGACGGCTACCTGGAGCGCCCCGAGCCGACCTTCGAGGAGTTCGCCACGTGGGGCGTCACGCGCGTCGTGTGCGAGGAGAAGCACATGGGCTCGCGCGCCATCGCCGTCATCGCCCGCGATGCCGAGGCCGCCGAGCGCCGATTCGGCGTCACCGACGGCAGCACCGGGGCCGTCTACACCCGCACGGGGCGCAGCTTCTTCGACGACACCACGGCGCTCGTCGACCGGCTGCGGGACGCCGTCGCGCCGCTCTTCCACGAGTTGACCACGGACTGGCTCGCGCTCGACTGCGAGTTGTTGCCCTGGTCGGTGAAGGCGCTCGACATGATCCGGGCGCAGTATGCCGCGACCGGTTCGGCAGCGACTGCCGCTCTGCCACAAGCGATCTCGGCGCTCGAACGGGCGGCGGATCGCGGGCTGGAGGTCAGCGATCTGCTTGCGCGGACCAGCGCGCGGCTGGACAACGCGCGCGCGTTCCGGGCGGCTTACGCGGCATACTGCCTGCCCACCGACGGCCTCGACGGCGTGACCATCGCGCCCTTCCAGATCCTCGCTGCCGAAGGTCGCACACTCGCGCTGACGCAGTCCCACGAGTGGCATCTGGCCCAGCTCGGGCGTCTGGACCACCCGCTCATCGCCCCTACCCGGCACCGTTTCGTCGACCTCGGCTCCGACACCGAACGGGCAGCCGCCGCGCAGTGGTGGGAGGAGCTGACCGGTGCCGGCGGGGAGGGCATGGTCGTCAAGCCGGCCGGCCTGGTCGCGGGTCGCATCCAGCCCGGTCTGAAGGTGCGGGGCCGCGAGTATCTGCGGATCATCTACGGCGCCGACTACACCGACTCCTTGGGTTTGTTGCGCCAGCGTCAGCTGGGCAAGAAGCGCAATCTCGCTCTGCGAGAACACGGACTAGGCGTGGACGCGATCGACGCCTTCGTCCGTGGTGAACCGCTGTGGAAAGTCCACCAGCTGGTCTTCTCCGTCCTCGCACTCGAGTCCGAGCCTGTCGACCCGCGGCTGTAGCGGCGACCACAGGGCGAGCGAAAGTGACCGGTCGCGCCAGAATGCGACCGCTAGCAGGGCGTGGATCTCGTGTTCAGCGCCAACTACCAGGGCATCCAGACCTCGTACGCCGGTGTCGACGCAGCTCACACGGCCGCTGCGGGAGCCTAGGTGTTGGAGACGGGGCACCTGGCCATGTCCGGCGATGCATCGGAGTTGTTGGCGGACAGCCGGATTCAGGAGAACTATCTGGGGATCGCGTGAGTTGGGCAGCATCACGCGGGCAAGCCCTGGCGCCCGCCGGCGCGGCTCGATAGTTTCGGTGTATGAGCAGCTTGCTCCAGCACAAGCTGATGTCGGCGACCGAGGCCATCGACCTGCTCGGGGACGGTCAGACCGTCGTCGTGCCGACCGGGGCGGGGGAGCCGCCCACCCTCCTCACCGAGTTGTCCAAACGCCGGCGTGAGTTCCACGGCGTCACGGTCTCCCAGATCCTCGCCACCTGTCCGTTCGACTACTTCGACGCGGAGACGGCCGACAATGTCCGCCACAGCGCCTACTTCCTCGGAGGTGCCGCCCGGCCGGGGGCGAGAGAGGGGTACGGCGACGTCGTGCCCACCCACTTCTCGATGATCCCGGAGATGCTGCGGCGGAGAGTCCTGCCCGTGGACGCCGTTTTCAGCGTGTGTTCGCCCCCCAACGAGAATGACTACGTCTACCTCGGTCTCGCGGCGGACTACACGATGGCGGCCATCTCCCGGGCGCGGACCGTCGTCCTGGAGATGCACCCCGGCGTGCCGCAGACCAACGGGATGTGCCGGGTGCACCTGTCGGAGGTGACCGGCATCGTCGAGAGCCGGGGCGATCTGACCGAGATCGGCCCTAATCCCATCGGGCCCACCGAGATCGCGATCGCCGAACACGTCGCCGAGCTCATCCCCGACGGCGCGACGCTGCAGATCGGCTATGGCTCGATCCCGGACGCCATCGTCCAGCAACTGACGCACAAACACGACCTCGGAGTGCACACCGAGATGTTCGGCAACGGCCTGCTCGACCTCATCGAATCGGGTGCCGTGACCAACGAACGCAAGTCACTGCATACCGGCCAGACGGTGCTGACCTTCGCCATGGGCAGCCTCCGCCTCTACGAGTATCTGCACCGCAACCCGAAGATGCTGATCCTGCCCGTCGATCTCGTCAACGACCCCTATCTGGCGGGACAGAACGACCTCTTGCACTCGATCAATGGATCCCTCCAGATCGACCTCATCGGGCAATGCGGCTCGGAATCCCTTGGCAGCGTTCCCTATTCGGGCACCGGCGGACAGACCGACTTCGTCCGTGCCGCCAATCGCTCCCGAGGCGGGAAGTCCTTCATCGTCCTGCCCTCGACCGCCAAGGGCGGCACGATCTCGCGGATCGTCCCGGTGCTCGCCCCGGGGACCCACGTGACGACTCCCAAGAACGACACCGACTTGGTCGTCACCGAGTTCGGGGTGGCGCGACTGCGCGGCAAGAACCTCAACCAGCGTGCCCGCGAGCTCATCGCCATCGCGCATCCCGATTTCCGCGACGAACTCCTGCACGCGGCCACGGCGCTGAACCTCGTCTACTGATCAGATCGCCGGGCTCTCCTCGGCCCAGGTCAGGACGCGCAGGGCACGCAGGGTGGCCCAGCGCGACGGCATACCCTCCCCGTCGTCGGCGTGGAACCACGCCCGGCCCCGCGGCCGCACGTCCACGGACCACCGCCCGTCGGGCAGGCGGCGGCTGCGCAGCCAGTCCAAGGCGGGCGCCAGCCGGGCGTCGGGGCGGGTTCCGGCGTAGCGGCCGGCCGCCCGGAAGTAGTCGAGGCCGCGCAGCACGTCGTAGTGCCAGCGGCTCGGGTGCGTGATCTTCAGGATCTCCTCGCTGGCGGGTTTGCCCGTGGAAAGGCGGCGAAACAGGTTGCGCTGCAACAGGAATTCCTCACCCGAGCGGCGCGCCTGGCGCAGCTGGGCGGTGTCGCCCTCATGCGCGGCGTACTGCATCAAACCCTCGAGGACATTGATCGTGCTGTGGAAGGAGGACCGGGTCGAGCCCTTGGCGCGCTCGCAGTTCCAGCCGCCGTCGGGTTGCCGCTGGCCGAGCAGTCGCTCGACGATGCCCGACACGTCGGCGCCGAAGTATGCGCCGTCCGCCACGGTCCGGCCGTTGATGCACTCCTCGGCCTCGCCTTCCCAGAAGGGTTCGTCGTCGTGATCCCACCGAGCGTTGGCGCCGACCCGGCGCACGATGTCGCCGCCGACGCGCGTGGCGGGATTGAGGCCGTACTCACGCAGGTCCGTCAGGGCGTAGCTCGTCGCGGTCCACGGCTGCCCCTCGGCCTCCCAGAGTTCTCGGGTGAACCCGGAGGGCAGGAAAGCGCCACCCGCCCACAGTCCGTCCGCACCCCGCTGCGCGAGCAGGCGAGCACCCCAGCCGGTCGTCTCGACCTGGTCCTGCACCGGATGCCACTCTCGTTCGTCCTGGCCGAGGATGTCGCGCCGCGTTTGCCACGCGATCGCCGGATCGCTGTCGCACAGCCAGGCGATCGCCGCGCTCGTGCTCGCCATAGACCCCACACCACGAGGGTAGGGAACGAAAGCGCCCATTCGCGGCAGGAGAGTCGGGCATTTTGCTCACTCCGCGGCGGTCAACCGCGGCTGTGGCCGGTCATCGGTGCCAGGAGGGCGCGGACGGCGGCGCGGTCGAGTTTGTCGACGCGGTCGTAGGTCAGCAAGCCGTTGAGTTCGTCCTCGACATCGGTCAGCTGCGTGTAGACAGACGCGCACAGGCCGCGGGCGAGCGCCGGCTCGATCTGTATGCGGTGCAGCCGCGTCAACCTGCCCAGCAGGTCATCGGAATCGCTCACCGTGCGATAGCCGAAGTCCTTCTCTCCCCACGTGTGGCCGGCCACGCGCAGGTTGTAGCCGCCGTATTCGCTCAGCGCGACCGGCCGGTTGTCGGTGCGGCGCGGCATCCGGAAACGCCGGAAGTAGACGTGCAGGGAGCGGATGTCCCCGCCGCCCTGGTCGTGCCAGCCCGACGCGTGGTCGACATGGCGGGTGGGGTCGAGACGGTGCACCTCGTCGGCGATCTCGTTCGCGTCGAACTGGCCCCAGCCCTCGTTGAACGGCACCCAGCACACGATCGAGGTGAGGGATCGCAGGTGCTCGATCATCTCCCTCAGTTCGGCCCGGAACTGTGTCCTTCCGGCGGAATCCTGGCGGCCGAAGGCGGCATACCGGTTGTCGCGCAGGCGAATCGGAGTCACAGCGGGGGCGCTGATGACCGTGCTTCGGTAGCTGCGTCCGCCGTTCGGCATGTCCTGCCAGACGAGGATGCCCTCGCGGTCGCAGTGGTAATACCAGCGCAGCGGCTCGACCTTGACGTGCTTGCGGATCATCGTGAAGCCGAACTCCTTGGCCGCCACCACGTCCGCGCGCAGGGCCTCGTCGCTCGGCGCCGTGTAGAGCCCATCCGGCCAATAGCCCTGATCGAGTATGCCCGCGTGGAAGTAGGGCTCGTCGTTGAGCAGGAGGCGGGGTACATCGTCGTCGGCGCCGATCCCGACGGTCCGCAGTCCCGCGTAGGAGGTCACCGTCTCGCCGCCGCAGGTGATCACGAGGTCGTAGAGGTGGGGATGCTCGGGCGACCAGAGCCGCGGCTCGGGGATGGGTATGCGGTGTGCCTCCCCACAGGGGATCGTCCGTCGACCGCTGCCGACTATTTCGACTTCCGCTGTGGCAGAGTCAGATTCGACAGTCACCTCAAGACCCCACATGCCGTTCGCGTGGTAGGGCGTGGTGACCAGGCGCTCTACACCGCCTGCTGGGACGCGTTCGATCCAGACGGTCTGCCAGATGCCGGACTGGGGGGTGTACCAGATGCCGCCCCGGTCGATCCGTTGCTTGCCGCGCGTGTGCCAACCGGTGTCGCTGGCGTCGGTGACCTGGACGACGAGTTCGATGTCGCCGCCGATGGCTGTCAGGTCCGCGGTGACGGGCAGATAGCCGCCGACGTGGTCGGCCACCTGCGTGCCGTTGGCGTGGACGACGACCCGCTGGTCGACCGCGCCGAAATGCAGCAGGAGGCGACTGCCGTCGGGACCGGGTGGCAGGGACTCCCGGCTGATCACGCGCCGATACCAGAGGGTCTCGTGCGGCTGCAGGCTGCGGTCGATCCCCGACAAGGGCGCCTCAGGGGAGAAGGGCACGAGGATCGTCCCGTCATAGTTCGCGGGCGGGTCCCCGTCCGTGATGGCGCAGTCCCAGGACCCGTTCAGGTTGAGCCAGCCTTCTCGAACCAGTTGCGGCCGTGGGTATTCCGGTAGGGGGATCATGCCGGCTCCAGGGCGCGGCGAAGTCGGAGGGCGGGGATGAGAGCGAGAGCGACGACGGCCGCGGCGGCGACGAAGATGGCCGGCGTCGGCACGGTCCGCGCGGTGCCGAGGTCGGTATAGGTCGCGTCGTTGCCGGCGATGACCGCGGCGCCGAGGAAGGGGCCGGTCACCATCGGGAGCATGACGACCAGCAGCATCCGCACTCCCTGGACCTGGCCGGCCCGGTCGGCCGGCGTCCGGTCCCGGGTGATCGCGGCCAAGGCCGCGGCGGTGAGCATCAGGCCCGTCAACACGACGGCCCCGGCGAGCAGGGTGGGAACGGTTCCCCGGGCGGGGGCGAAGAGGAGGAGGCCCACGGCATACAGCAGCAAGGTGGGGATCAGCACGCGGGCCTTGCCGAACCGGTCGATCAGGCGGCCGGACAGGATGGTGATCGCGCTCGCGATGATCAGCGCCCCGCCGAGCACGAGGGCGTAGGCGTCGAGGTGCAGATAATGCTCGAGGTAGATCAACAGGTAGGGCATGAAGACCTGGGTCGAGATCCCCCACAGCGCCCATGTCGCGAGGGTGAGGTAGAGCAGAGGATTGGCGCGCACCGCGCTCGGCCGTATGCCGCGCACCACGCTCGCGGCATACGACTCGCCGGGCGGCCTGGGTGCGGCGACGTCCCGGACGAGGGTGTGCGCCGCCACGCCGACCACGGTGACGATCACGCCGACGACTGCGAAGAAGGTGAGCCACTGGCCGTCCTTGGTGAGCGGATCCAGGGCGACGAAGACCAGGAGCATGGCGATGAGCGGCAGTGTCTGGAGGACGGCGTCCACCCGGCCGCGCACGGCGGGGGTCGTCACGTCCGTGACCCAGGCTTGGTATGCCGCGTCATTGGCCGTGGAGCCGAAGAAGGTCATCACACAGTCGAGGGCGATCACCGCGACGATCGCGGCCCCCACGGACAGGCCCAAGGGGCCGCCCGCGGCGATGAGGCCGAACGCGGCAGTGGCCAGGCCCCATAGGAGATAACCGCCCGAGATGAACGGCCGGCGGCGACCGAGTCGATCCGAGAGCGGCCCGATAAAAAGCGTTGTGAGAGCAGCGGTTATGGCGCTTGCCGCCACGACCGTCGCGATGACGGTGGGATTGTCGGTGATGGTCTCGTAGATGAAGACGTTGAGGTACGTGTTCTCGACCGTCCACGCGAGCTGCCCGACAAGACCGAGCAGGACGATGGTGCTCCAGAGCCGTCGATCGAGCCGCATGGGCCCGAATCTAGCCTGCGGGCCGTCCGGGCCCTTCGTTCGGCTGACTCATGGTCCGATCGGGCCTCGTGGGATGCTCGGGACATGGATCCGATGGCCCCCGCCGGGGCCTGCTGGTCGCGACGGTCCCGTCGTGGCCGTGGCCGACCTCGATCCGGCGCTCACGGAGACCGGAGCCGAGGGGTACGTCATCGAAGCAGTCACCCGGCGGGTGACCGTCCGGGCCGGGGCGGCGATCGGCGCCACGAACGCGCTCTTCCGGATCGCTGACCTCATCGGGGCCGGTCACGACTGGACCGAGGTCGACGCCCGACGGGCACGTGACGCCGACGGCTCGCCGACCGCTTCGTCGACACCGGCGCGGTGGGAGTGCAACCGGACCCCGCGGCATACCGGCTGCAGCAGGACTATCAGCACGCGTCCGGCGCGCTGGAGAAGGTGGTCACCTCCGAAGCGCCGTATGTCGATCCCACCGGACTCGCTGCGGCCCAACGGGATTGGCGACAGTTCGTCGACCACGCGGTGGCCTACGGCTACAACGGCGTGGTGATCCCCGAAAACCTGGTCGTCTCAACGAAATTCACGATGGGCGACTTCGACTCGTGGCTGCCGCTCAATCCGACGCTCGGCGTCGGGGAGCAGGTCCGCCTGGTCGAGATGCAGGGCCGCCGCGAGTTCGAGGCCTTCAACGCGATCCCCGACGACATGGGCTCCGATCATCAGGTCGCCCTGCAGCGTTTCCTCGCCGGCAACCCCCACATCGACGGGCTGTGGAGTGGACCCAGGACGGCGGGCCGTGGCGGGCCGGACCGATGTCGCTCTATCTGAAGAGCGGGTTCTGGCAGCTGTACGACCTCAATGTGTATGCCGGTGGCCGTCTCGGCTGGGACCCGTCGAGCGACCTCGGCGCGGTGAACGCCGACTGGATCGCGCGCACCTTCGGAGACGACCCCGCCGTGGTGCGCGCTGTAGGCGAGGTGCTGAGCCGCTCGCGGGAGGCCGTCCTCGATGGGCTCAATATCCGCCCGTATGCCGTGCGGCAGGTCTTCGCTCGCGGGAGTGGGCCCAGCGGCATACCGTGACCCGGCGCTGGGGGAGTAGCTGGTGCGATCCGTCGACGACGAGGTCGACCTGTTCACCACCCTGCAAGCCGGTGACGCGACGTCGGGACCCGGCGGCGGGGTCGTCCAGCCGAACCTTGTTGGTGCGTGGCTCGTCCTGACGACGTGTGTCAGTGCTGATAGGTGCCCTTGACGATGGCTCGGCCCAGGGTCTTGAAGGCCAGGTTGAAGCTCATGACGGCGTTGGAGGCGTCGGCGTCGATGCCCAGGCTCTCCGGGCCGACGGCGTGCACGACGAAGTAGTAGCGGTGCACCTGATCGCCCTCGGGTGGAGCCGCGCCCATGAAGGACGCCGACCCGCCGTCGTTGCGCAGCATGAAGGCGCCCGCAGGAAGGGCGGGCCCGCCGTCGGCGCCGGCTCCCGTGTCGAGCGAGGTGACGGACGCGGGAAGGTCGACGACGGCCCAGTGCCAGAACCCACATGGGGTCGGCGCGTCCGGGTCGAAGCAGGTCACGACATACGACCCAGTGCCCTCTGGCGCCCCCTCCCACGACAGCTGCGGGGAGGTGTTGCCGAGGTGGGCGACCTGGTCGTCCTTGAGGGGCTGCCCATCGGTCACGTCGGTACTGGTGACGCTGAAGGACGCGGTGGCCGGGAGGAGGTCGTAGGGATCCGGGGCGACGGGACGTTCGATGCTCATGCAAATCACGATAGCCAGGCGCGGCCCGATCCGGCAGGGGGCGCCCGTCCGTCATCTGAGGGGGAGCGACACGGGGCGGTCGCTACCGCTCAGATGAGTTGGTCGGCTCTCACCGAGCGGGCTTGGCGGCATACGTCCGGGTCGCCCACGACCCGCAGACGAGAGTGATACCGGCGCACCACGCCAGCGCGATCCACGTCGCCCGGGCATCGACCTGCCCGTCGCCATCGCCGGGGGGCAGGCCGAACAGATCGGCCGACCCTTCGTCGACGAGCCCGACCCGGTCCTGGCCGGGGAACGCAACTGGCGGCATACCGTGGCGGGTGCCGAGGTCTACGGCGCGCTGTGGTTCGAGCTCGCGACCCACGCCATGCGCCAGGAGCCGTATGCCGCCGGGCTCGCCGACGTCATGGTGGCCGCGCAACTGCGCGAGTTCACCCGGATCTACGCGAGGCTTACCACGCCGGCAGAGGCGGCCTGGCTGGCCCGGCTGACCGTCGCGGTGGGGCAGGATCTCATCTTCGACCTGCTCATCGACCGTGACCGGCGGGCCTCGGACGCGGCGGTGCGGGAGTTCAGCCGGATGGTGCGGCGCGAGCTGGACGGTGGCGTGATTCGCGACGAGTGCCGGTGATGAGAGGGTGTCGTAATGAACTCGACTCGCGAAGGCTGTCCACGTGGCTGAGCACGGTAGCGCTCCGACGCAAACCGGTGGGGGTCTCGCCGCCGGGGAGCGCGAGCAGTTGCTGTATGTCCTGGAGTCCCGGTTCGCGCCGGCCCTGGCGGCGGCCACTGCCGCGGTCCGGGACGCCGAGCGCGTGCTGGCCGAGGCCAGGAGCCGTCTGGCCCGCGCCGAATCGGCAGCGAACGCGCCGTACGCGTCGGACCCGCTGATCTTCATGCGCCGTTCCGTCGAGGACGAGGTCGATGGGCTGGAGCGCAAGACGACGGAGAGGAAGGTCAGGGCCTCATACCGTTTCCTTCTCGACCGGTCGGTGGAACTGGCGATGGCCGAGGTGGCGCGCTTCCACGATGACCAGGCCACGCTGCACCGGGAGCTCGCAGAGGGTGTGGATGCCTGCCGGGCGGCGGAGGGCCGCGCCGCCGAGGCTCTGGTGGAGGCCCAGCGGATGCAGGAACGCGTCCGTGCGAGCGAACAGACCGCCCGCCGCGGGCTGCACCTGCTGCAGGAGAAGCTCGGCCCCAACCGCTCCTGACCGGCGGGCCCGGGTCACCCTTCGAGGACCGACTTCATGCGCTCCAGCGTGGTCCGCATCCCGTTCTCGTTGGTGCGGCCGCGGCCGCGGCCGAGCAACGCCCAGTAGAGACGGACCGGCAGCATCGGCTCGAGCCGGTAATACTCGGTGACGTCGGTCCCGGCTCCTGACGGTTCCAACCGGTATCCCCAATTGTTGACCGCGACCTTCTTGGTACCGACGGAGAACTCGAAGAGCCGCTCCGGCTCACACTGGGTCACCTGGCACGCCGACCAATAGGTCGGGCCGACACCATTGCGTATCACCTTCCCGGCGAACGTGGCGCCGACCTCGGGACCGGTCGAGCCACCGGTCCAGCGGCCGGCCACCGTCTCGGGGCTGAACTCCCCGATCCGGGTCACGTCGGTAACCAGCGCCCACACGCGCCCTGGTGGAGCGTCGATGTGCAGGGTGACCTCCCCGCCGAGCGGTTTCATCCGCGCCTCCGTCTCGTGTGCCCGACCGGGGCCCGGCCGGCTCACGGCCAGCGTAGACGCTCCGTCGCGCAACGACCTTCGATGCCCTTCGCTGATGTCTGATGGGTCGGGAGGCGGCGCGCGTCGGGTCGACGTTCTGGTGCTTCGGCTCCGGCATAAGCACACCAAATGGACATCCTCACCGAGGTGGAGGCCCTGGCGGACCGGGTCAGCATCATCCGCCTCGGCGAGATCGTCCAGACCGGCACGCTGAAGGACTTGCGCGCTCAGACCCACGTGTCGATCTCGGCCGTCCTCGAGCACCGTCCCGACGCGGCCGGCGCTCTTGAGGTGCTGGACGAGGTGCGCCTCGACGAGCACAACCGGCTCACCGCCGCGGTTGCTCCCGATCAGGTCAACGCCGCGATGGCGGCGCTGGTGCCCTACGGGATGTCCCGGCTGACCGTCTCTCCGGCCTCCCTCGAAGACTTCTTCCTGCGCGAATATGCCGAGGGCCAGGGCGCTGCCGAGACTGCCAAGTCCGTTGCTGCAGAGGGCAACCGGTGAGCGCGGTCACCGGCACGCGCACCCTGACCGCGGCGTCCATCCGGCAGGACGCCCGCAATATCGCGCCCAGTCGAGATCGGAGCGACCGCGATCAACCGCCAGATTGGGATGTAGACCAGGGCGACAGTCCCATAATCCGTCGCAGTCGTCCCACACTCCTCAGTGGAAGTGGGCGAACGGGGAGGTCAGGGGCCTTGTTCGATGTCTGGTGAAGCTCCAACGAAGGTAAGAAGTTCCTGGTCGAGCACGGCCAGGGTCTCGGGATCGGGTTGGGCGCCGAGTGCGTCGAGCACGGTCGCGAAGAACAGGCGGACGCCCACGGCATACGCGATGTGCGCGATGTCCGCGTCGCCCAGGCCGAGGGTGCGAAGCTTGTCCACGTCGGGCTGCTGCACTGAGCTGGGGGCAGTCGCGACCTGGGTCGCGAACCGGTAGATGGCGGCGTCCACGGCGCCAAGCTGGCCGCCGTCCGGGTCCTTGACGAGCCCTCGGAGCGTGGGCTCGTCGCGGCAGACGTCCCTGAGCATCTTCGCGTGCGCGGCGGTGCAGTAGGCCGAGCCGCGCGCGCGGGCGGCAGCGATGGTCACCAGTTCGAAGCGTCGCCGGTCCATGGTCGTTCGTACCGCGGAGGCGAGGGCGATCCACGCCGTGGCGACCTTGGGCCGGGCGGCGAAGCAGCCGGTGTAGTCGGGGACGAAGCCCCAGGCATCGCGTTGGCTGTCGACGTAGGCCGCGAAGGCGGTCTCGGCCTCCGGGGTCGGGGTTGTCGAGATGAACACGGCAGTCGCTGTCGGAGGTCAGAAGCTGAAGGTGGTTGCCGGGTCGTCGCCGATCCATTCCCACAGCTGGACCGAGCCGGCCTTGGTGGCGTTGTCGACCAGGTCGTCGCCGTCGATTCCCTTGGCGTCCAAGCAGATTCCGCAGGCGATCATGGTTCCTCCGGCCGCGGCATACCGCTGCATGAGGTTGTCCAGCGGAGGGCACCCGTCGCACGCGACGGCGCGGGCGTGACCGGGCACCGCGAGGCGCACCGCCTCCTTGGTGAGGAACATCAAGGTCGGCCGACCCGACTCGGCGGCACCGACGGCGACGAGCAGGGCCACGGTGACCTTCTCCGGATCCTCGAGGCCGGTCGTCACACTGATGGCTGCCTTGTTCATGCTGCGCTCCTGTCCGTGTCACCGACCCCTTGGCCAGTGATCACGACGCTAGGCCGACGGCTGACGGCTGCAACAGCGCGCCACCACTCAACCTGCCGCGTCGTCCCGGGAGCCGGCTGTCGGTCAGCGCTCAGTAGGTGTGGCGCGCAACAGGATCGCCACCGCACCCGCGCGAGCGGACGGGCCCGACAGTCTCAGCTTCGCGTAGATCCGCTGGAGGTGCCGCTCGACCGTGCGGACGCTCAGGGTCAGGTCCGCGGCGATCGAGGAGTTGTCACGGCCTTGCGCGACCAGGCGCAGAACCTCCAGCTCGCGCGTGGACAGGGAGCCCACACCCAGGCCGGCATCACCTGACGCCGAGGCGTCCCCGGCCAGGAAGGCCGTCACCTCACGGACGAAGACCGGCCAGGCCGGCTCGTCCTCGAGGAGGATGTGGTTGCGGCTGTCGAGGGGCACGAGCCGGGCGTCGGTGATGCCGGCGGCGAGGGAGCGTCCGTGCTCGAAGTCGTTCATCCGCTCATGCCGCGAGTGGATGACGAGGGTCGGCACGGTGAGGTCGGGAAGGACACCGGTGGCGTCCGCCCGGCCCCGCTCCACCCGGGACTCATATGCCGTCTTCGCGGACGCGGAGCGATGGTGCAGCTCGTCGAGCCACACCATCTGCTCCTCCGATGCGTCGGGGATCATCATTGAGGTGAACACGCGCCGGAAGAGGGGATCCTTGCGGTCCCAGCCGGCACGGATCATCGCTTGAAAGGCCTCTTCCAGGGCCCGGTCGTCATCCGTCACGTGCTGCGACGACGCGGCATATGTGCTCGCGCAGACCAGCCTCGTCACCCGTTCGGGGTGACGATGTGCGTAGTGCAGCGCGACCGGCCCGCCCTGGGCCATCGCCATGAGCGCGAACCGGTCCAGGCCGGCGTGGTCGGTGACGGCCTCGAGGTCCTCGATTCGCCGCTCCAGGCTGAAGTCGGCCACGTCACGATCCGACATGCCGTGCCCGCGCTCGTCGAACCGCACGACGGTGGCGACCCGGCCCAGCTCGACGAGGTAGTGGCGCCAGACCGGGCTCTGCCAGTCGTACTCCAGGTGGCTGAGCCAGCAGGCGTCGAGCAGGAGCGGTGGACCGGTGCCGTGCACGGCATACGCGATCCGCGTCCCGTCCGCGGACCGGCAGAACCGCGCCCGCTGGGACGCCTCAAGTGCAGCGACGCTGCGCATCTAGACAGTGTAGGGAGATGCGGGCAACCCGTCGTGTTGGGCACAACAGCTCGCGCGGGCCAGCCCGGACTTGATGCGGGAGCTGCTCTACACGTTCCTCAACGCGTTGCTCTCGGCGCCGGCCGGCAAAGTGTGGCGTGGACCTCTTACGTCTCACCAAGTCTCAGATCCCCGGCCAAGTCTTCGATTCACTCGCGCCGGACAGCAATCGCCCCCCCGGCTGCAATGGTCTGCGTCGACCACCTCGAGCTGACCGGGCTGCGTCAGGCGGGCTGGACGCCTGCCCGTGCCCCTGAAGACGTCGGGGCTCTCCAGACCCGTGGGTTGTATGCCGTCGTCAGGCACCCGCTCATGACCGGCCTTCTGCTGGCGTTCTGGGCCACCCCTCACATGGTCGCGGGCATCTTGTCTTCGCCGCCGGATCCACGGCATACATCCTCCTCGGGGTGTGCTTCGAGAAACGTGACCTGCGGCGCGAGTTCGGCGGGGACTACGAGGCGTATGCGCAGCGTGTCCGCTCTCTCTTGCCACTGCCCTCGCGCCACTGGTCTAGCCCTCGAGCTCGCGGCGGACCAGCCGACTGAACTCCTCGACCGCAGCGTCGGCTGCGTCCCGGTCGCGGTCGATGAGCAGCCCGAAGATCAGGCCCTGACCGACCGCCAAGGTCAGCCGGGCCAGCCGGGCGGCCTTGTCCGCAGTGGTTCGCTCGGCGTAGAGCCGCGTGAACTCCCGCACTTGTGCCGCGACCATCACCTCCCCGAGGCGTGCGGCATACGGCTCGTGCCGCATGGCGTGGGTTGCGAGCTCGAACCAAAGGGCGCCGAACACCTCGGCGCCCTCGACGGTCTTACGCCAGTTGAGGTCGCCGGCGGCCGTGCGATCCGGTTCCTCATCGAACAAGCGCCCGATGCGCTCGGCCTGTCCACCGGCGACAGCATCGATGACCGCGGTCAGGACGTCCTCACGAGATCCGAAGTGGTAGTGGAGCATTCGCTGACTCGTCCCGATCGCGGCCGCGAGGCTGCGCAGACTCGTGTCACGGACCCCGTGCTCGGCGTAGTGCGCGACGACCTTGGCAAGCAGCGCGTCCCGCGCGGCTGTCACCCTTGCTCCGCGAGCCGCGCGAAGGTCCGTGCCTCGAGCTCGATCATTCGCGCGGTGCGGCGTGCGGCCAGGAGGGCGACCGGGCGCGCCAGCAGGCCGCGCCACTCGATGCCCAGCTCGAGTCTCGCGCCGTTTGCACCGGCCGTCACGACGTGCGTGGCCCTGGTCGTGATACCGGGGCTTGCTGCCGACCACGTGAAGCTCTCACCATCCGTGAGCGCGAGGACCTCGTATGTCGCCGGGGGGAGACCGGGCTGGCGCACACGGTAACGAGCCCCCTCGACGAGGCCGTCGCCCTCGACCTGTGTGACGGACGTGAAGGTGCTCAGCTGTTCCGGCCACGAGGTGACGTCGGCCAGGACTGTCCAAACTTGCTGGACGGAAGCGGAGGTGTCTGCGTACGCTCTCAACATGTATCACATGATACATGTTGAAAGTTGTCGAGAGCGACGAAGAGGACGTCTTGATGGATCCTAGAACCCGAGTGTCCGACGGTGAACTCCACGGTTCGTGGAGCGGGGACGTCGCGGTGTTCCGCGGAGTGCCTTTTGCCTCGCTCCCAGCGCGCTTCGCCGCGCCGGCTCCCCCGGAGCCGTGGACCGGCCGTCGGACGGCGACGACATTCGGACCTCCGCCGCCACAGTCCGGCGCACCAGACAGCGCAGTCTCTGCAACCGACGGCGACGACTGGCTGACGCTCAACGTCTGGTCACCCGACCTCGCCGGCCAGCTCCCCGTCATGGTCTGGATCCAAGGCGGCGGCTACCTGTTCGGGACATCCGGCCTGCCGGAATACGACGGGACGAGGCTGGCCCGGCAAGGTGTCGTCGTCGTGACGTTCAACTACCGCGTGGGCCTCGAGGGCTTCGGTCAGATCGACGGGACCCCGTCCAACCGTGGGCTCCTCGATCAGGTTGCTGCACTTGCGTGGGTGCAGGACAACATCACCGCCTTCGGTGGCGACCCGCTGCGGGTCACCCTGTTCGGTCAATCCGCCGGGGCAGGCTCGATCGCGAGCCTGCTCGTCATGCCCCGGGCATCCGGCCTCTTCGCGCGTGCGATCGCCCAGAGCGTGCCGGGGGTGTTCTTCACGCCCGCTCTCGCTGCGGACATCACCAGGGCTTGCGCCGCCCACGTGGGTCGGCTACCGACGGAGCTCGACCGCGTCGACCCCAGGGTATTGGCGGAGGCTGGTGGCGCAGTCCTGGCGACCGCGAACGAGCACGTCCAACGATGGGGGCTCGCAGCGCACGCGGGCGTGGTGTTCGCTCCGGTCGTCGACGGGGATGTCCTCCCGACGACACCGTGGTCCGGACTGGGCGAAGGCGTCGACCTGCTCGTCGGCCACACGCGCCATGAGCAGCGACTGCTCAGTGCCCTCACGGGCCGCCTCGGCCGGGTCACGGTGGAGCAGGCGCAGGAGAGCGCGCGACTCTTCGCCCCGGACCCGGAGGCATACCTGCGGCGCTTCAGCGACCCCGAGGAACTGGACGACTGCGCACGGTCCGACTGGCTCTTCCGGATGCCATCAGTCAAGCTCGCAGAGGCCCATCTCACCGTCGGAGCGACATACGTCTATGAGCTGACCTGGTCAGCCCCGGGCATGGGCGGGATCCTCGGGGCCTGCCACGGCCTCGACGTCCCCCTAGTATTCGGCAACCTCGCGGAGGGCCAGACGGCCATGCTCATCGGTGACGAGATAGCCGCCGCTCGTGCAGTGTCCGATCGGATGCAGGCCGCCTGGACGGCATTCGCCGCCACAGGGGCCCCCGGATGGTCAACCTTCGACTCTGGTAGGTGCTGCGTGTTCGACACGGACCCGCAGATCGCCCACTATCCGGAGGAGTTCTCACGCCGACACTGGACCTCGGCACCTGATGTGCTCGACCTCTCCTAACCCTCCTGGCCCCCCGTCCCTGGCCGCCTCCGACCCAGTCGGCGGTCGGGACCGGGTCGGGGTCACCGTCACAGTCGTGACGCCGAGCCTGCTCGTGGTCCTGGACCTGCTGTTCGGTGCGCTGGCTTGAGGGGGATCGGGTCCTGGTCGTCAGCCCGCCCTTGGACAGCTGGCTTCCGACAGGTCATCTGCAGCCAACCCCGCGCCCTCAGCGTCGAGATCCGCCGAGTACATGGCTCTGGCCACTCACCTGACGGGCAGTTCAGGTCGAAGATGCCATTCTCAGAATCCTCGTCGGCGCAGCCACCTGAGAGGGTGGCGCCCTCGGGCTTGGCCTCGATGACCCCGACAACCTTCTTGTCGACGTAGAGCAAGTAGTCAGCTCGGCCGTGGCCGGCCTTCATGACGACCTCGCGGCAGGCCACCCCATCGCCGGCGAACAGGTTCAGGTTCTTCTTGCCCTGCACCGACCACTCGGCATCGGCAAGCTGACGGTCGATGAGCACACGAGCGCGCTGCTCGGCCGCCAGCTGCGGGTCTCCATTACCGGTAATCACTGCTCGCAACCGTAAACGGCGACCACGCCCCCGTCCCGGTACCAGCGCTACTCTCCCCCGACGGTCATCCGTCCCCTCGCCGTTCGCGGTCGAACGCATCGATGATCGTCCGGCCGGCGAGGTCCAGTTCGTTGTAGGCGTGGATGTAGAAGCGCTCGTCCATGTCGGCCGGCCGGACATCGTCGACTGCTCGGAGGAGCGTGCGCAGCTCGTCGACCGCGGCTGCCAACTCGGGTATGTCGTTCCGCTCGCCGGTGTCGTCACCGCTTGTCATGTACCCAGCGTGCCGCAGTCGCCGGGCCTGGTCAGTGGCATCTGAGTAAATGGGGCATGGACGAGACCTGGACCAGCAGAGACCTACCCGTGCTCACCGCGAGCGTGGAGGTGTTCGAGCGCACGGGAAGAGTCATGAGTCCGAACGAGATCGAGGAGCAATCGGGTCTGCGGGCTGACGAGGTCGAGGCCGCACTGCGAGCTCTCGAAGGGGAAGACCCGCCCTTCATCACCAAGCTGGAGCGGCGAGCCTCAGGTGGGATCGGTCTCGTTGGCAAGCCCACTGGTCACGCACGACGCGCGGTCGGCGCGGGGCCCACTCTCGAGAGCATCGCCGATCGACTCATTACCGCCCTCGACGAGTCAGCCGACCGAGAGCCGGATCCAGAGCGGAAGGGCTGGCTGCGCAAGACCGCTGCATACCTTGGCAACGCCGGCCGGGATCTCGCGGTCGACATCGGAGCGAGCGCGATCAACCGCCAGATGGGGACGTCACCTTGGAGGCCGTCTCAAACTCCTCGACTGACGTCTCAACGTCCGCCGCTGGAGCGACGATCTGTCTCACGCCGTCTCATACTCGCGGGTAAGTCTCAAAATCGCTCGCCGTTGTGTCGGGCCTGCAGGAAAACGACACTGGGATCAGCGTGGATCGAGGAGCCTGAGACCGATCTCGAGCGAGGGCTTTGAGACTTGGTTCCTGGACGGCCGACGGCCTCGAAACCCCCCGCTCACACCTGGACTGCAGCGCCGATGGCCCAGTGCAGGGCGACCGGGCGCCCGTCGATCTCGTGCACAGGGATGTCGAGGCCGAAGACCCGGCGCAACCCTTCGGCCGAGACGACGTCGTGCGCCGGCCCGTGGGCCACGACGCGCCCGTCGCGCATGCCGACGATGACGTCGCAGAAGGCAGCGGCCACGTTGACGTCGTGCAGCACGACGATCACGGTGCGTCCCATCTCGTCAGCGGCCCGCCGCAGCAACTGCATGGTCGCGCCGGCGTGCTCCATGTCGAGGTTGTTGAGCGGCTCGTCGAGCAACACGAACTCAGTCTCCTGGGCGAGCACCATGGCCACGAAGGCGCGCTGCCGCTGCCCGCCGGAGAGTTCGTCGAGATAGCGGTCACGGAAGCGATCCATGCCGACCTGGTCGAGGCACTCCTGCACGACCTCGTGGTCGCGAGCGGTCAGCCGGCCCTGGCTGTAGGGGAAGCGCCCGAAGCGCACGAGGTCGACCACGGTCAGCCGGGCGGTGACGCGGGCGTCCTGGCGCAGCACGGCCAGTCGCCGCGCGACCTCCTTGGCCGGCGCCTGCAGGACGTCGAGGTCATCGAGCAGCACCTGACCGGAGTCGGGCACGAGCAGGCGAGCCATCGCCGAGAGCAGGGTCGACTTGCCCGCACCGTTGGGCCCGATGAGCCCCGTGACGCAGCCACGCGTGAGCTCGACCGAGACGTCGTCGAGGACGAGGGTCGAACCCTTGTCGTAGGAGTGCCGGAGGCCTTGCGCACGGATCACAGTCGGACCGCCTTGACGAGGAGGATCAAGAAATAGAGGCCGCCGACGAGGTTGATGACGACCGAGAGGGGGACGGCCAGGCCGAGGCCGTGCAGGACGACGAACTGCCCGAGCACGAGCGCGAGGATTCCGACGAGCCCCGAGGCGAGGACCAGCCAGCGGTGCTCGTGGGTCGGCACGAGTTGGCGGGCGAGGTTGGCGATGAGCAGGCCGAGGAAGACCATCGGCCCGACCAGGGCCGTCGAGGTCGCGACGAGCACGGTGACCACGAGCAGCACCCGCGTGACGATGCGATGGTGGTCGACGCCTAGCGCCACGGCGCGCTCACGACCGAGGTCGATGACGTCGAGTTGGCGCAGCAGCGGCCAGAGCACGGCGCACCCCAGCGCGGTCACGACCGCACACGCGAGGAGCAGATCGACGTCCACCGTCGTGAAACTCGCGAAGAGCACGGCCTGCAAGGTGAGGTAGTCGTCCGGGCTGAGCAGCCGCGAGGCGAACGAGCTCAGTGACGAGAAGAGCCCGCCGAGGACGATCCCGACCAGCACGAGCACGAAGAGGTTGCGGCTGTGCGCCCGGAACAGCCACCGGAAGAGCAGCAACCCGAAGGCCGACAGCAACAACGCATTGAGCAGGAACTGCTCGACGACCCCGAGGAGTTGCAGCGTCCCGCGCCAAGGGTGAAGACGATGACCGTCTGGATGAACGAATACAGCGCATCGAAACCCATGACCCCCGGCGTGAGGATGCGGCTCCCCGACACAGTCTGGAAGACCAGGCTCGACACCCCCACCGCGACCCCGACGACGACGAGAGCGCCGAGTTGGCGGGAGCGCAGGCTCAGCGCATAGCTCCAGTTCCCCCGGACGTTCCAGACGAGGTATGCCGCACACGCGGCGACGCAGAGGCCGGCCAGGACCAGCAGGGTCACCTTGACCCGCCGCCACCGCTGGGCCTCCTGAGGGGAGCGCCCGCCGGAGGTGGTGGGTGAGGTGTCAGTGCTCCGGGTCACCGGATCGCTGCCTGCGAGAACGGCGCTCATCCGTGGGCCTCCTTGCCGGCGGCGCTGCGCATGACCAGCCAGACGAAGACGGCAGCACCGATGACTCCGGCCACCGTGCCCACCGGCACTTCGTAGGGGAAGCGGATGACCCGCCCGATGACGTCACAGAGCAGGACGAAGCCGGCTCCGGCGAGCGCCGTGACCGGGAGGGTGCGGCGCACGTGATCCCCCATGAGCAGGGAGACGACATTGGGCACGATCAACCCGAGGAAGGGGATCGTGCCGACGACGACGATCACGGTGGCCGCCATGACCGAGACGATGACAAGGCCGATGTTGAGGACGGCGCGATAGGAGACGCCGAGGTTGGTCGCGAACTCCCGGCCCATGCCCACGACGGTGAACCGGTCGGCATACAGATAACCGACCAGCCCCACCGCGATGACGAGGTAGAGCGGTTCGTACTGCCCCGCCATGGCGGCGCTGAACGACCCGCTCGACCAGATCTCGAGCAGTTGGAGCAGGTCGACCTGATAGGCGATGAAGACCGTGACCGCACCGATGACGCCGCCGTACATCAGGCCGACGAGCGCCACGACGATCGGGTCACGGGCCGGCATACGCCCCAGGATCTGGAGGAAGCCGAAGGTGCCGAGCAGCGAAACCCCAATGGCGAGAACCATCTTCGCCAGCAGGCTCTCGCCGGGGACGACAAGGGTCGCGATGAGGACGCCCAGGATCGCAGCCTCGGTCGTGCCGGAGGTCGACGGGGAGACGAACGAGTTCTGGGTGATCCGCTGCATGATCAGCCCGGCGACGCTGAGTGCCGCACCGGCCATGAGGATCGACAACACGCGCGGGATGCGCGAGAGTGAGAGGAGTTGCCACTGCGCGGGGCTCGGGTCGAGCAAGTCGCCCACGGGGATGTCGACGACGCCGACCGCCAGCGACAGATAGGCCGCGACGAGCAGCGCCACGGTGGCGACGCCGAGGTGCCAGCGGCGAAGTCTCCCCCCGCGAGACTCCGCGGCCGGCGCGTGCTGGGTGATCGTCAGAGCGAGCCCTGCACGTCCTTGACCATCTGCTGCCACGAGCTGGGCGCAGAGGTGGCGATGTACCAGGAGAAGCCGTCGATCTCGACGATCTTCTTGTCCTTGGCGGCATCGGTGGTGCCGACGAGACCGTTGTTGAGCACGTCGAGCGCCGGGGCCTGCTTCTGGCCGACGACCTTGGCGCGGTCGAGGACGAAGAGGACGCCCGGGTTGTACTGGACGAAGAACTCCTGGCTGATCTCCTCACCGTGCCCGCCCTGGTCGTCGAGCGGGGCGCCGGTCGGCTTGTAGCCGAAGTCCTCATAGACCGTGCCGAAGCGCGAGCCCGGGCCATAGGCGCTGACCGTGCCGTCGGAGACCTGGACGACCATCGCGGTCAAGCCGGAGTCGGTCGCGGACTTCTTGACCTTGGCGACGTCGGTGGCGATCTTGTCCATCAGGTCGCTCGCCTGCTGCTGCTTGCCGAAGATCGAGCCGAGCTGGGTGACCCGCTCGGTGGTGAGCTTGAAGGTGTCGGCCGGGCTCTCGGAGCGCACCGACATGTCGATGACGGCGGGCGCGAACTTCTCGAACTCCTTGACGACTTCCGGTGTCCCACTCCGGGATCCGACGATGACCAGGTCGGGGTTCATCGCGGCGATGGCCTCATAGTTCGGCTCGAAGAGGGTGCCGACCTGGGTCGCCTTCTCGTACTTGGCCAGGTCCGCCGGCAAGGCGGAGTTCGGCTTCGGGACGGCCTGGACCTCGACGCCGAGGTCGTTGAGCGTGCGGATGACGCTCCAGTCGATGGCGACGACGGTCTTCGGCCTGGTCTTGATCTCGACCGTGCGCCCCTGTGCGTCGGTGATGGTGACCGGGCCGCTCGGCGCGGTGCTGCCAGCGGCCGTGCTGCCCGAGCCGGGCGAGCCGCTCGCGGATGGTTCTGCGGTGGAGCTGCCGCAACCGGTCGCCAGCAGGGCGGCCGTCGCGATGGTGGCGATTGCTGCTCCCCGGCGGGATCGGAGGTAGAACATCAGGTCATGCCTTTCGGTCGGTGTTGCGGAGTCACTTCGTATGCCGTGTGGTCGGTTTGTCATTCGTCGAGTGGGGCGTGGTGGTCGCGTCCGGCGATGCCGCGCTTCCAGTAGCCGTCGACCTCTAGGTCGTCCTGGGCGACCCCGAGACCCTTCGCGGTTTGGCGGACGGCGAGCATCGCGCCGGCTTCCCCGGCCGCCCAGACGAGGTCGCCCGGGCGCGGCCCGAGAGCAATGAGCTCACGGACAAGCGCGGTGCCGTTGGCGCCTGCCACGACGGCGACGCTCGCCTCGGCCCGCGTCGGCAAGTCGGCGGTGAGGCTGTCCTCGGTCTCGAGCACGACGTGCACCTCGGCCCCGTCGGGCGCCTCCTCGAGCCAGCGCGCTGCCGCGGGATGAGCACTGTCGTCGACCAGGACGAGGTATCGAGACCGATCCGCCGGCATGACGTGTGACCCGCGCGGACCCAGCACGCCGACCCTGGTGCCGACGCCGGCGCCGCGCGCCCACGTGCCGCCGGGGCCACTGCCGTGAAGCACGACGTCGACGATGACGCTGTCCTCGTCGGGCACCGCGCGGATCGTGTAGTCGCGCATGATGGGGCGCTCGCCGCCTGCGAGGTCGAGTTCACCGCTGTCGGGGTGCGGGAATGCGAGCTTGACGTGGTCACCGACCGCGAGGGGGATGTGGGGCACCGGCGCCGTCCCCGGCTCGAAGGTGATCCTGACGCGACGCAGTCGATCGCTCAGGTCGGACACCTCGGACACCGCCCCCAGTCTGGTGTGCAGGTCGTGACGGATTCTCTCGCCGATCATCGCTTGGGCTCCTCTTAGTTAGGTAAGCCTAACCTTAGTCCCTCCCTCGCATCGCTGGTCACTCGGGGTCGGTGCTGAGTCCTGCCCGCCTGTCGGCCTAGGTGGAGGCAGCGTGACCTCGCAAGGATTCGCCCGGCCGGTCAGCCGATCCGACCGGTCAGCCGATCCGACCGGCGGCGACCTGACGGGCCAGAGCCGCGCGGTCGATCTTCGCGTTGTGCCGACGGTCGACGGGGAGCTCGTCGATGAACGCGAAGCGATCGATGCCCGCTGTGGCCTCATCACGCGCCGCCAGCTCCACCAGCACGGCCGCAATGGCGACCGAGCGATCGCGCGCCGACGGATGGAGTTCGACGACGACCACCGGGACGACGCCGGCCCGCCCGGTACCTGGCGGCCCCGTGAGGGCGCTTCGGGCCACGTCCGGGTGGCCGTTGATGATGGGCCCGCAGCACGGGGGACGGTAGGTCCGACCCCGCGTGCAGCGGCAAAGTTCGCTGCCACATCTGGTCCCCCGGGTCCAGGACCACACGCCGCTGCCAGGCCGAGTCCGCGTGGTCCCCGACACCGAGGTCGCGAAGCACGCCCTTGCGGGTGTTGCGCAGAATGGTCCCGGCGACGGCGGCCCCGGCCGGACCCGAAGGTCCGCACCTCGATCCACAACTGGGCGGCGACCAGTTCATCGATGTCCGGGGAGAGCGTGGCCAGCCGGTTCGCCAGCAGGCTCGCCCCCGGGACCAGGAGCCAGGCCAACGCGGCCGCGGCCGGCACGTCGTCGCCCTCCTGCTGCGCCGCCAAACCCGACAGCACGCCGAGGACCGTGCTGCGTTCACCCGGGTGCGCGGTCAGCCAGGCGGGCAGGTCTTCCAGCTCGGCGACGACGCCCAGCGCCTCGTGCTGGCCCGCCCACCCCCGCCATGCGCGGCGGGCTGCTGCCCGCAGGCCCCTGTCCGGATCATCCAGTCCCAGTTGCGTCGCGACGCTCATTTCCAAGTCCTTCCGCCATGTGGTCATGGCAGAAAGGTGGAGACCGGTTGTACCCGGATTCGTCCCGGGACGTGGCCCGACATGCGAGGAACATCGGTGGGGACGTTCGTATAACCGCAGTTCAGAGCACCTCCCTGAAGAAGTCTGTCAGGTGCGTGGCGGAACAGCCGACAAGGTGGGGGGGCGCCGCCGCCGGATTCAGCGACATGATCAGGGCAGCTTTGGACAAGCTCGATGCCCTGCAGAAGTGCGCCGAGAACCCAACCAACCCGGTGTTGGCCGGGAGCTGCACGAACAACGCGGTCGCCCTATTGATCTCACCCCGAAGGGTCTTGAGCTGGTCGGGACCTTTTGCTGGGCGGCTGGGTCTTTGTCGTACTGCTGCCGGGTCAGTGGCGAGCACCCGGACAGGCCGCGGTGGCGCGGTGGTCCCCCCGGTCGCCAGCAGCAGCTCGGTCATCGACCGGCGGGCTGGGCGTCCTGGGCGGCTCGGCAACGGGCGGTGAGAACGGCGAGCTCGGCGAACAGGTCGTCGTCGATCCGGGTGAAGTTGAAGCATGACTTGCCCTGCATGCGCTTGCGCAGGGCCGGGCTGAGGTCGGCGAGCAGCCCCGGATCGCGATAGACGGGCATCAGGTGGTAGGCCACCTGCGCCTTCTTGCGCATCACCGCGCCGAAGAACTCCGCGGGATCCTGCGACGTCTCCAGGTACAGCTGGTCCGCGTCGTCGCGCGTGGCGACCAGCCCCTCAGCGTGCTCGCGCAGCATCGCTGCAAGACGCTCAAAGACGGGGTCGAGATCGGGCATCGGCGCACCTTCCGTTCCGACAGCACTTGTCCAGCAGGCTTGCAATCGCTCAGGACTCCTCGCGGGCGAAGCTCACGAGACCGAGGGTGTTGCCCTCGGAGTCGGTGACGAAAGCCTGCCACTCGGTCGTGGCTGCAGGACCCAGGACATCGTCCTCGTGCCTGAAGATGGGGTGCGGCTCGCGGACGACCTCCACCCGGTCCCGCAATGCCTCGAGGCTCCTCCGGACGTCATCAACCTCGAGATAGAGCATCGACGACGGCGCAATCGCGTCGAGAAGCAGCCGGGTTCCGTCCAAGTCGAAGAACACCAGCCCCGGTGGGTCGAAACGGCCAGTTGGCTCTGTACCGAGCAAGGCGCCGTATGTGGTTCCCCCCGAATCGTGGAGGGTTTGGCTATGCGGCGTCCCGGACGGGGGCCGCGGTGTTCTCGTAGTCGATGGGGCTCATCATGCCTGCTGAGCTGTGTCGGCGCTCGTGGTTGTAGAACCCGTAGCACCAGTCCAGGACGACAGCTTGCGCGGCCGTGGTGTTGTCGAACTCGTTGCGGGAGAGGACTTCCCATTCCAGGGAGGAGAAGAACGCCTCGGCGGCAGCGTTGTCGAAACACGACCCCACGCGTCCCATGGACTGTCGGACTCCTAGGGTCCGGCACAGACCGGTGAACCTCTTCGCCGTGTAGGTCGAGCCCCTATCGGTGTGGAAGATGACCCGCTGCGACTCATCCTCGCGCCAGTTCGGGCCGTTAACGGCATCGACGCCACCGCGGGCCGCGACGGCCATCTTGATCGCCGAGCACGCCAAGTCAGCGTCCGGGTGCAGACCGGTCGCGGCCCCGAGCAGCCGACGCGAGTACAGGTCGATCACGGTGGCCAGGTACAGCTTCCCGCCGGCGGTCGGGATTTCGGTCATGTCACCGACCCAGCGGGTGTTCGCCCGCTCGGCGGTGAAGTCCCGACGCAGCAGGTCAGGAAACTTCGGCGCGGTCTTGTCCTGCTTGGTCAATCCGTTGCGGCGCTTGATCTTTCGTGCGATCAAGCCCTGACGACGCATCGAGTCCGCGACCGTCTTCTCGCTCACGACCCATCCATCCTCGACCAGATCGGTGTGCAACCGCGGCGATCCGTGCAGGCCGCGACGTTTGCCGAACATCACCCGTACCGCCCGGTCAACGCTGTCTCGACGAAGGTCCCGCTTCGTGTGCAGGCCCGAGACCGCGGCCGGGCCCTTCGCGCGGCTGACCCACTTGTAGAACCACGCCAGGCTCACCCCGAGCAGGGCGCAGGTGATCGTGTGTGGCACCCGGTCGTTGGTCCTCTGGTCGGCGATGAAGCGTGCCACGCTCACTTCGTCGCCTCCTTCACCCACAAGACCACGGATCGCTTGAGGACATCACGCTCCATCCGCAACTCGGCAACCTCAGCGCGCAGGCGCTTCAACTCGTCGTAGTCGCCCGTGGACAAGCTCGAGGACCCCTCCCGCGCGGCGCGTGACCTGGTCACCCAGTTCCCCAGCGTGCCCTCGTTCACGCCGAGATCGCGCGCGACCTGCGCGATCGGCTTCCTGGTCTCTTCGACGATCCGGACCGCTCCCTCACGAAACTCCCGGTCGTACTTCTTCCTGATCTCTGGCATCTCAATCCTCATTGTCGATGCCTCCACGGTCCGGGGGGAACCTCAGTGGCAGATCCATGGCCCTACGGCCCGAGGTCGCGGCAGCCCGGACGCGCCGCCTGCTCGCCCGAGTTCCCGATCGTCAGGAGGATGCCTAGTCTCAGAATCATCAGCACCGACCCCCCGCAGTCTCAACAGGTCTCAGAATCCCCGGCCAAGTCTCGGATTCACGCTTGCCGGACACGTTGACAGTCGGCGATCACGGGTGCTCGCGCAGGTAGCGGCCGAAGTGCGGGACGGTGAAGGCGACGCGGCCACGTTCGGTGGAGTAGACGAGGCCCTTCTTCAGCAGGGCGTCGCGGGCGGGGGAGAGGGATTGCGGTTGCTTCCCAAGCCATTTCGCGACATCGGAGGTGAGTACGGCGTCGAGTTCCGTGGTCGTCGCCGGGTCGTATGCCTCCGCCTCGCCACTGTCTTTTGGCGCACCGACAGGGTCGCCATCCGCGTCAACGAGCGCCACGGCGGCCATCGCGCGCAGGTAGTCGCGTTCGGCGGGGGTGGCGCGTTCGTAGCGGCTGCCGAAGAAGCCGACGGCCAGCTCGGACTCGGCGCGGGGGACCGCGACGCGGATGTCGTCGGCGGTGATCGGGCTCGCCGGCGCGAGGTCCCAGGCCTCCTTGCCGTAGGCCTGGATGAAGTATGGATAGCCGCCGGTCACGGCATACATCTCCGCGAGTGCGTCGGGCTCGAAGGCCGCGTCCTCCTCGCCCGCCGGCACCGACAGGGCCGCGTCGGCTGCAGCGCGGTCGAGGCGGTCGATGCGGGCATACCGGAAAAGCCTCTCGGAGTAGGACTTTGACGCCGACAGCACCGCTGGTAGGTGAGGGAGGCCGGCCCCGACGACGATGACCGGCAGCGAGCTCTGCGAAATCTCGTGACACGCGGCGCACAGGGCGGAGACGTCCTCCGGCTGCAGATCCTGCATCTCGTCGATGAAGATGCCGATGCCGCGCCCGAGGTCGGCGGCCAGCCCGCCGATGTCGGTGAGCAGTTCGACGAGGTCGATCTCGATGTCGCCAGAGTCCGCGCGGCCGGGCACCGCGGGTGCGTCGATGCCCGGGTTCCACCGGTCGCGCAGCTTGGCGGTGGGGGTGGTCTCGCGCTGGGCGAAGGACTTCACGACGCCCAGGACGTGGTCGACCTGGTCGCTTTGGGTATGCCCGAGCTCCCGGACGGCGACGTGCGCCGCGGCGGCGATCGGGCGCCGGAGAGCCTGATCTGGTCTCGCCTCGAACTTGCCGGTGCCCCAGCCTGCTCGGACGGCTTGACCGCGAAGGGCGTTGAGCAGCACCGTCTTTCCGACGCCGCGCAGGCCGGTCAGGATGAGGGAGCGTTCGGGGCGGCTCTTCGCGACACGCTGCAGCACGATGTCGAATTGGGTCAGCTGCTCATCGCGCCCCGCCAACTCGGGTGGGCGTTGGCCGGCCCCAGGGGCGTAGGGGTTCCTGATCGGGTCCACGATCGGACTCTATGTGTCCTTCTAGCGGAAATCGAAGAGGAATCAAGACAAAGCTATCGGCGTGTCGACATCGCCTACCGTAAGCCGGAGCGAGCAGCCGGCATCCCGGTTCAGAAGAGCACGCGTGCCGCACGCAACAGCAGGCTGCCGGTCGCCGACCCCTCGAAGCGCAGCTCGCACTCGTCGGAACGTCCGGACAGCAGGCGCATGAGGGCTCCTGCGTCCTCGGTGATCTCAGCGATCGGCTCGCCGTCGCCGACGCGCCACGCGCCGCCACCTGGCCCGGTGAGGACGAGGTCGATTGCGGGAGAGGTCCATTCGATGTCGAGGTCACGCACGACCTGGCGCACCACCTCGGGCTCGGCCACGGTGATTGGCCGCCGCGGCCGACCGATGGCACGGGCGATGTCGATGCGATGCATCCACACGTCGCGGATCGAGATGACGTCAACGAAGTTGCTCACGCGCGCGCCGCGAGGCAGGCCGGCGACAGCGGGGCCGGGTATGCCGCGCACCAGCCTCGGCCGGCCCGCTCCCTTCTCCGGGGCCTGGGATGCCCACCGCCGCAGGTCGACCTCCAACTCGGCCGTCGAGAGGTCCTTGCGTGAGCGGATCTGTGAGGCGCACATGTGGTCGACGAACTCGACCGCGCGGCGCGCGGCGCGCCACCCGGCATATCCCCAGTGCCGCGCCATCGCGACCGGGCGCACAGCGCACTCGGCCGCGCCGGCGAGGTGGGCGAGCATGTCGAGCACGGCCCAGCCGGTGCAGTCGGTCGGGGCCTTCCACTCCTCGGCGGTGAGGCCGTCGACGGTGGCGACCAGGGCGGCATACTCGGCGGTGAGCCCGGTGCGTGCCAATTCGGGTCTGCGGCAGGTCGCGGGCGCGGGCGGTCACGGACGTGGTCATGGGATGCTCCTTGCGGTGGGATCGGCGCCGCAGTGCCGCACGACCATGGTCGCGATGCTGTCGGCATCGCGGCTGACCCGGCCGGTGACGGCGTCCGTCCCGGGTTCGGTGGAAAGCTGTTGGCTGATGACGCCCGCGATGAGAGCGGCGAGGACCTGGGCAGCCTCTTCCAGGTCAATATCGTTGCGCAAGAGACCGATCAGCTGGGCCTGCCCAAGCAGACCGGTCGTCGTGGCGATCACGTCGACGGCTGCCGCGAACGCGCCGGGCGACGGCTGCCAATTGGGTATCGGCCGCCAGAACATCACGATCGCATCGATGGCTCGCCCGCGCCGCTCCTCGACCTCGCCCACGCCACCCAATTCTCCTAATGCCATTAGGAAAGTTCCTGGGCAGAACGACGCGTAAGCGGGCGCGTGTGATGTGGGCGAACACGCCGGCGGCCACCATCCGGTCGGTGCCGCTGAGGTTCGGCACGGATGATCGGGAGTCGTCCGCGACCCAGGCCTGACGCTGGGCCCTGCGCTCAGGACGTGCCTTGGGCAGCGACGACGATCGCCGACGCCCCGCACCAGCTCAGGTCTCCGATGAGCCGTCAGCGCAGCCCCGAAGCGAAGAGGGCCAGCGCCGAGGCGCCGACGATCAGCACCATCGCCGTGAGACCGAGGACTTCGCGAACGGCGTCGCCCTCCCCGGCGAACATCTCCCGGCGTCGGTTGTGCCGCAAGTGCATCAGCCCGAGACCGGCACCGACACCGAGCACGACCGGGATGATGGCGGCCGGTCCGTGCACCGGCAGCCAGCGCAGGAAGAGCCCGGTCACGGTCATCACGGCCAGCAGGGTCCGGCCCCAGGACAGGTCGAGCCGTTCCCGCGCCAGTCCGGTGTCGTCAGCCCAGATATCTCGCGGGATCGGCGTCTGGCGTTCGCTCACGGTTTCAACCGCGCACCGCGATCGAGGCGGCTAGCACCAGCGCGGCCAGTGTCACGCCCGCGGCGAGGACCAGGGCAACGGGGTTGAGTGGCAACGGTTTCCCCTGCCGCATCGCCCGCTCCAGGGTCACCCAGCGATAGCAGGAGGCGGCGGCGAGCAGCATACCCAGACACACCAGGGCCAGCGCCAGCCCGCGGCGGGCGACGAAGGACAGCGCGGTCCCGGCGAAGGCCTCGATCGCCACCCCACCACCGATCAGCGTGAGCGCGGTGCGGATCCACGCGAGAAAGGTGCGCTCGTTGGCGAGGCTGTACCGCGGATCCGGTTCGTTCCCCGGGCCGAGCACGCGCCGTTCGAAACGACCCTCGCGACCCTCGCCGGACGTGTCGGGCTGCGTGCTCACCGGATTACCCTCCGTCAGCGCGCGTCGGTGCGCACCGCGATCAGGTGGCGGACCACGCCGGGGATCCACCCGATCTCCGTGCGCATCCATCGGGCGGCGACGAGGTTGGTGGGGACGACGATGAAGTCGCCCTCCTTCTGATCCGCCAGCGCGAGGTCGGTGCCGAAGACGTCGGTGACGATGCGCCAGCGCAAGTCGGTGGTGCGGGCCAGGTGCTCGCCGATCCCGATCGCATACTTCTCGACGATGAGGTCGTGATCGGGACGTTTGCCCTTGCGCGTGCCGTGCCACTCGGCATACTCCCGGTCGTATGCCGCGCCGAGAGCTTCCAGGTCGTCGACCGGAATTCCTTCTGCCGCAAGGGCGCCCAAACCGGCGTCGATCCGCGCCTGCTCGTTCGCGCCGATCTGGCGGTCACGCGGGCGCAGGGGACCCATTCCGGCGTCGTCGATCATCGACTCGTCCGCCGTGGGGAATCGCGACGTGTCGGCGGCCGCAGCCTCCGCCACCTCGTCAGCCGAACCCTTGCCGCGTCCGAACCACGCCATGGCCCAAAGCCTAGGGTCTGTCCGCCCTCGCGCCGTGGCTATCGGACGGCTTTAACTGACAGACTTCTTCACCAGCGCGCTGACCTTCTTCTCGACGGCGTCACTCCACGTCGTGATGGCGAAGGACGTCGGCCACATGTCGCCGTCGTCGAGAGCCGCGTTGTCCTGGAAGCCGAGCGTGCAATAGCGCGTCCCGAACTTCGCGGCGTTCTGCAGGAAGACCAGCGGCTTGCCGTCGCGGGCGTAGGCCGGCATGCCGTACCAGGTCTTCGCCGCGAGGTCGGGCGCGATCTTGCTCATCAGCGCGTGCAGCCGTTCGGCGATGACCCGGTCCTCCGCCGGCATCTCGGCGATCTTGTCCAGCAGGCTCTGCAACTCGTCGGCCTTCTTCTTGCCGCCCTTCTCGGCCTTGAGTTCAGCGGCACGCTCCTTCATCGCCGCGCGTTCCTCGGCGGTGAAGCCGCCTTCTTCCGTCGCCTTGGAGGTTGCCATGCCACTCACCCTGCCTGCTGCAGACGGATCAGGTTGCCGGCAGGATCGCGAAAAGCGCAGTCGCGCAACCCATACGGCTGATCGATCGGCTCCTGGACGACGTCGACGCCTTTGGCCTGGATCTCGTTGAAGGCGGCGTCGACGTCCGGTGTGGCGAGGTTGACGCCGGCGTAGTTGCCCTTGGCCATGAGTTCGGAGATCGTGCGCTTCTCGTCCTCGCTGATGCTCGGATCGCACACCGGCGGCTGCAGCACGATGGCCGTGTCCGGCTGGCCGGCCGGGCCGACGGTGATCCAGCGCCAGGTGCCCTGGCCGACGTCGGCGCGCACCTCGAAGCCGAGCACATCGCGATAGAACGCGACCGACTCGTCCGGGTCGATGTGGGGAAGGAAGCTCTGGTGAATGGTGATGTCCATGACGATCACGCTAGGGGCCACAACCCGGGCGGCGCTTCTTGATTCCTGACCGGTTTCGTGACCCGCTTCGCGACACAGGGCGGTATGCCGTGGGCCTCCACCCCATTCGCCGCCACCTCCTCCGCCTGGTCGCGATAAGCGCTCGGCGGCATACCCACGAGCTCCGAGAAGCGGGTCGAGAAGGTGCCGAGGGAGGAGAAGCCCACGGCGAAACAGACATCGGTGACACTCAGGTCGCCGCGGCGCAAGAGCGCCATCGCCCGCTCGATCCGCCGGGTCATCAGATAGCTGTACAGCGCCTCCCCGAACGCGGCCTTGAACTGCCGACTCAAGTGTCCCGCAGACATATTCGCGCCACGGGCCAGCGCCTCGACGTCGAGGCGCTGCGCGTAGTCGCGGTCGATCCGGTCCCGCACGCGACGCAATTGCGCGAGATCCTTCAGACGCTGCTCGTCGGCGGTGGCCACGATGAGGTCTGTCGCGAGATGGTCAGGGCGTGGTCAGCCGGCTGGCCCGGCGCACGAAGCCGGCGAGATCCGCACTCTGCTTCAGCCGCGACTCCTCGTGCACATACATCATGTGTCCGGCGTCGTAGTAGCACTTCTCGACGTTCGCCCGCAGGTGCTCGGGCAGCCGCAGCAAGGCCAGGACCTGCTCCGCGGCGGCCGGCGGCGTGGCACCGTCATAGACGCCGAAGGCCACGTGCACGAGCAGGTGCGGGTTCTTGCGCATTGCCCGCTCCAGCTGCGGGCTGACATCGATCGGCCGGCCTTCGAACTCCTTGTAGGACCACGGATGAACCTCTTCGGCAAGCCGTTGGTAGGGAAGGTCGTTGACGTAGTCGAGTTCATCCCGGATGTAGTGGTTGAAGGCGGCCGTGTAGGCGCCGTCGGAGGCGTCGAAGAAGGGATCGGCATCCATCTCCTCGGCGATCGCGCTCGCGGCCGGCCCGGTGAAACGGGAGTCCAGCCGCCCGACCGTCAGCCGCTGATCGCGGAGCAATTCGCCGAAGTAGCGCCAGTGCTCGATCCGCAAGTCCGCACGGTCGACATAGTCCTCACTCAGCCCTGCGAGCCGCGCGATGGTGGCAACCGCCTCCGCCCGCTCCTTCGCCGGCAACCGCGCACCCTGCGAGAGCACATAGGGGTAGTCGCGGTCGGCATACGCCTGCGCCTCCGCCACAACGGAATCGCGCGAGCGTCGCCCGTGCTTGCCGTGCAGGTGCGCCGTGGCCGCATAGAAGGGCAAGTAGAGGGCGTGGGCCCGGTCGTTGCGCTGTTTCTCGAAGTCGATCGACGCGAGGTCGAGGACGGAGGAGATCAGCACCAGGCCGTTGAGCATCATCCCGTACCGACTTTGGAGGTGCTCGGTCAAGGCCGTCCCGCGCAGCGTGCCATAGGACTCACCGATGACGAATTTCGGTGACAGCCAACGCTTCTCACGGGTCACCCACAAGTTGATCAGTTGGCCGATCGATTCGACATCCTTGGTGAAGCCGTGATACTCGCCTGCCTTGCCGCCCTCGACGGCGCGCGAATAGCCGGTCGACACCGGGTCGATGAAGACCAGGTCGCACTCTGTCAGCAGGCTCTGCGGGTTGTCCGCCAGGCCGTATGGCGGCGGCGCGAGGTCGCCGACATCGCCCATCAGCACGCGCCTGGGCCCGAGCAGGCCCATGTGCAACCAGATGCTCGCGCTCCCCGGGCCGCCGTTGAAGACGAACGCGATCGGGCGCGTGGTCGGGTCGGTCTCGTCGAGCGCGTAGGCCGTCACGAACATCTCGGCCCGCGGCTTCAGGCCACGAAAGACGCCGTCCTCGGTCACCTCGTCGCGCAGCACGATGCGCCCCGCGCGGGCGGTGTAGTGCAGGCTCTTCCGCCCCACCTTGAGGGTATGCCGCGTGGTCACCAGATCGTCGCGCGGCGCCACCGGCTTGGTCTTGGCCTGCGTCGTCGTGGTGACCGTCGTGGTCACCTCGCCCGGTGCCTCGAGCGCCTCCGGCCCATCGCCGGCCACCGCCGGCGGGGGCGCCTGAGCGGGAGCGTCGGAAGGAGTGTCGTCGGCCATGGAGAGAACTATCCACCCTCCGCGGGCTATTTGAGGAACTTCGAGGTGCGCCGGTCGGCCAGCGGCTTGCCACCGGTCTGGCAGGTGGCGCAGTACTGCAGCGAGGAGTCGGCGAACGACACCTCCCGCACGACATCGCCGCACTCCGGGCAGACCTCCCCGGTGCGCCCGTGCACCCGCATCCCCGCCCGTTTTGCGTCCTTCACTTCCGCGGCCGGCTTGCCGGAGGCGGCGGAGATCGCAGCGGCCAGGGTTTCGCGCATCGCCTCATACAGCCGGGCCACCGCGTCCGCGTCGAGCGATCCGGCGATCGCGAAGGGCGACATCTTCGCCACGTGCAGGATCTCGTCGGAGTAGGCGTTGCCGATGCCGGCGATGATGCCCTGGTCGCGCAACACCCCTTTGATCTGGGCCCGGCGCCCGTGCAGGATCGCCGTGAACTCCTGCTCGGTGAAACCGGGATCCAGCGGATCCGGACCGAGCGACGCGATGCCCGGCACCTGCTGCGGCGAGCCGACCACATACGCCGCCAGTCGCTTCTTCGTCCCCGCCTCGGTCAGGTCGAAACCCGACCCGTCGTCCAGACGCACCCGCAGGGCGATCGGCGACTTGCCCGGCCGGATCACGGTGGCGGGCAACGCATCCGACCATCGCAGCCAGCCGGCCCGAGCGAGATGGAAAATGAGATGCGTTCCGCCGCAATCCATGTCGATGAACTTGCCGAAGCGCGACACCGCGTCCACCGGCGCGCCGACCAGGGCCTCCGGTGGCGGGTTGAAGGTCTTCAGCACGGTGATCGAGCCGACCTCCACCCCAACGACGGCCAAATCCTTTGTGCGGGAACGCAAGAACTCGACCAGGGCCTCGACCTCGGGAAGCTCGGGCATCGGTCACTCCTCCACGACGACATCGCTGGGGATGGGCAGCCGGCCCAGGGCGACCTTGAGCAGCCGGAGCAGCCCGTAGCCGTCGCTGGCCCGGCAGATCGGCACGGTGTCGAGCTTGCGGCGCGCCGACCCCAGCTCGTCCTGCGCCAGCGGGGTGAAGTGCGAGAGCAACTGCTCGGTCGCCGACAGGCGCCGGATCGCGATAGCGCGCACCCGCTCGGGCCGCTGCTCGGCGAACTCGCCGTAGATGGCCGGGTCGTGCTGGCCGTCGTCCCCGACCAGCACCCACTCGATCGACGGCAGTTCGCGGGCGAGGCGATGCAGGCAGGCCCGCTTGTGGTCGCGGCCGGAGCGGAACCACCCGGTGTTGGTCGGTCCCCAGTCCGTCATCAGCAGGGGCCCGGCGGGAAAGCCCTTGTGCCGCAGGAAGCGCGTCAGGGGCGGCACGACATTCCACGCGCCCGTCGAGACATACACGATGGGCGCTCCCGGATGCTCCTCGAGCAATTCGCGGTACATCGTCGCCATGCCCGGCACCGCGGTCCGTCCGCCTTCGTTGACGAGGAAGGTGTTCCACGCGGCGATCATCGGCCGCGGCAGCATCGTGCGGATGACGGTGTCGTCGATATCGCTGACGATGCCGAAGGTGACGTCGTCGGCGACGATGCGCACGTGCGCCTCCGCCTCCTGGGTCCCCGGGGCGGTGATCCGCACCGGTTGCCAGCCGGGCGGCATACCGTGATCGGTGACCGTGACGTCCAGCAGGCCCGAGCGATCCGTGCGCGTGTGCACCGTCCGCTCACCCACGGTGACACTGACCGGCACATTCACCGCGGGAGCGCTGACGAAGGAACGCCAGCCGCGCCGCCCGCTGAACGCGCGCGAGCGGACCAGCTCCGAGACCTCGTCCGGCTCCGTCGCATCCGGTCTCTTGCTCAGCAGCAGCCGGGCCAGCACCCGCGCCTGCGTCGCACTGCCGTATCCGGGATAGGGCACCACCTGCGCGCCCCAGCCGCGCCGCGTCAGCAGGCCGGCCTTCGCGCGGTTCCAGCGATCCTCGACGATCGCCGCGGCGTGGGGCTTGGCCATGCCGCTCAGCGTAATAGAGGCTGGTCCGGTGCCTCCCCCCGAACATCCCCTCGCCGCGATCCTGCGCGATGCCGCCGCCGGCCGCTGGCCCGCCGACGACGGCGGCTGGAGCCACCTGCCGGGGTGGTATGCCGGTGTCGGCGCCATCGTCGCGCTGACCGGACACGCCTTCGTCTGCTCCGACCGGCAGCTGGACCGCGACCGGCTGGACGCATTGGGCTGCAACGGATTCGGGGGCGCCACATTGCCGCAGGTGGTGCTGGCGGTCGCCGGTCGGCGCGGCTGGGTCGACTGCCTCGACGCCCTGCTCGTGGGCACGGGCCGCGGCCGCGAGCCGGCTCCGCTCGTGCCGCGCCCTGATCTGTCGGCGCACCCACGGGCGGTCAACGCCCGCCGCAGCCGGCACGCGACGGAGGTCTTGGGGTATGCCGATCCACGCCGCCGCGATGTCGCGACGGTGGCGCGGGGGCTGGCTGGGATGACGGAGATCGGGGTCGAGGCGGCCGCGCCAGGGACCGGGTCGCGGCTCTTCGCGGATGTCCTCGACAGCCGGCCGGTCGGCGAGGTGGTGGTGGCCGGGGTGGCGCCGGGCAATGCGCGATCCCTCCGGTCGGCCCTGGCCGCCGGATTCGCCATAATCGGATCGGTCCAGATCATGACCGTGCCCACCGCGCACCGAGGAGCCACGTGACCGGGCGCCAGGCCGCCGAGCCACTGCGCATCAACACGATGGGCTGCCGGTGGGAGGTCGACATCTCCCGCCTCGAGGCACCCCTCGCGCAGCGGTTGCGCGAGTTGTGGGCCGCGTGCAGTGACTGGCGCCCGGACCGCTCCGAGCCGGACGGCTTCCCGGAAGTGCTGACGGCCTACCACGCGGGCACGTCGGATCGCCCGGACGGCAGCGTGATCGCTCTCCAGCCCGATGTCGAGTCCGCTCCCTACGCGTTCTCCGGGGCCATCACCTTGCGCTGCATCGAGCGTCAGGCCGGCCGGATGACGCTCCTGCACAGCGCCGCTCTCGCCCTGCCCGATTCGGGGGCGACGGTGATCCTGATCGCCGAGTCGGGCACGGGAAAGACCACGGCCGCCCGCCGGCTCGGCGAGCGGCTCGGCTACCTCAGCGACGAGACGGCGGTGATCCGGGGCGACTTGACGCTCATCGCGCACCCGAAGCCGCTGTCGATCATTCCCGAGCCGGGGCGCCCCAAGATCGAGGTCGCGCCCGAGGAGATCGGCCTCCTGCCCGCCCCGGATCAGCCCTGGCTTGCCGCGGCCGTCCTGCTCTCCCGGTCGCCGGATGTTGCCGCGCCGGTGCTGGAGCCTGTCGACGTTTTCGAGGCCCTCGCCGAGGTCATTCCGCAGAGTTCGTCCCTGCCGCTGCAGGAGCAGCCGCTCGACACCCTCGCCGGCGTCCTCACGGCCGGCGCGGGGTGTTTCCGGTTGCGCTACAGCGAGATCGACGCGGCGGCAGACCTCATCGTCGACGTGCTGCGCTCCGTCAGCCGGGGAGAGCAGCGGTCGCGCACGTGGCAGGTGGTGACCCCGCCACAGGACCAGCGCACCGGGCCGTGGGTGGCCTCGCCGGCGGAGGAGGGAGAGTTGCCGCCCGGCGGCCGCGTCGTCCGCGCCCCGTGGCGCGACGCCCTGGCCGACGAGGACGGTGACGTGTTCGCCCTCAACGGTCCGCGCCCCGTGCGGCTCATGGCCCTCGGCGCGAGCATCTGGCGCGGCTGCGCCGATCCGCGCACGGTGGAGGAGATCCGCGACCAGATCGTCGCCGAGCACGGCCCGCACCCCGACGCCGATTCCCTTGTGCGACAAGCGATTGCCACGCTTGCCGAGGAGGGTTTGGTCCGTTTTTTCCCGGCCTGACGGCGGGTTCGGCCAGCCTGGCGCGGAGGGGTCGGCGGCTCGGTGGGGATATTGCGCACGAGCCGGCGCAGCGAGCGATCGCCGACCACGAGGGCGACGCGGACGGCGTCCCAATTGTCCGTATGCCGTTCCTCACCCGTGGCCGCCACGGCCCGGGCGAAGCCCGCCAGCTGTTCGGCCAGGCCGCGGCCCGTCGCCGTCCGGTTCGGTCGTTTGCGCGCGAAGTAGCGGAACGCCCAGGCGAGGAGGATGAGCAGAGCGGCGGCATACAGCGCAATGGCGTAGGTCCAGTAGCCGCCGAGGAGCAGGTTCGTGGAGAACAGGATCATGATGGCCGCAATGGACCCGGCGAATGAGGCATACAACCGCGGGGTGTGGCTGACGTCATCCGGCCGGCCGGTGTGCCAGCGCCGGGAGGCGACATCCTGCGACAGCGCCCCCAGCGCACAGTCGCGCCACTCGAAACGCGTGTTGCGGCCCCCGATGATCCGCAGCAATCGCTGTTGGAAGTCCGAAAGGCCACTCGTGTCGGCGTCGCGACGGACCGTGGCACGGTCGTCCTCGTCGAGGTCGATCACCCCGGCAGCCTGCAGGTCGAGGAGCGCGGCGGCAATCGCCAGCTCGGGGTCGCCGTCGTGCAGCAGCGCCGCCATCTGCTCCGGTCTCAGGTCGCGGGGCAGATCGAATTGCACGACGGCGTCACGGACCCGATCGTCCACGCGCGCAGTCGGATCCGCGCCGAGCGGCAACAGATTGCGAGCAGTGATCGTCGACTGGTTGTCCCGGCCGGCGCGGCGCGCGTGGGTGAGGATCGGGATCAGCAGGACGGACGCGGCGACGAGGCAGCCGACGGCGATGGCCAGCGCCCAGGGCAGGAAGTCGAGCACCTCGCGGCTGCGCGCCACCTCGGTGAACGGCCGGTCGGCCGGCGGAGTCACGCGTCCGCCTCCTCGAGCAGGGTCCGGGAGGCGATGGCGACGACGAGGGGGATGGCGACGGTGGCACCGACGGCCGGGATGGCGACGCCGGAGTCGTTGATGAAGAACCCGATCATCATCACGATCAGCCACGCGACCAGGCCGGCTCGCAGCGTCGGCACCCGCTCGAAAGCGCCTGCGAGCGAACGCGATCCCCACGACGTGGGACGGAGCAGGACATAGATGACGAAGACCAGTCCGAAGGGCACGAGCACCGTCAGCGGGCTGCTGATGAGGATGCCCCAGTTCTGCTCCGCCTTGCGGATGACGATGTCGAGCGCGCCGCCGGTGCCGAGCTTGTCGAAGAAGCGGCCGAGGTGGCTCTGGCTCTCCGCCGGCCGCAGCGAGTCGAGGAAGCCGACGAGGAGGAAGAGCCCGGCGGTGACGAGGGCGATGATCGCGCCGCGGCGCCACGTCATACCCACCCCGAGCAACGCGAGGAGGAAATGGGCGAGGCCGGGCAGGTAGGCGGGCGGCCCGCCGCCGTCGGCCCCCCACGCCGGGTTGCCGTCGATCACCACGGTGAGCAGCCCGATCGCCGCGACGACGGCCGCCGCCGCCCACCGCCCCCAGCGTCGCAGGGCCTGGTGCGCCGCGGCGATCGCCAGCATCAGCGAGGCCGTCGCGAAGATCGAGAAGGTGACATTGCCCATCCCGTAGAACCGGCCGCCGACGACGGGCTGCAGACCCATGAGGGAGGACTGCTGCAGCCGCGACCCGGTCATGACGTCGATCGCCAGGACCGCCATCGTGATCCCCCCGACCACGGCCACCGGCCCCATCAGATGCCGCCCCCAGGGCGGCAGGAACGCGAGCCCGGCAATGAGCGCGACGAACAGCGCGACCGCGCCGACGATTGCCGGCAGGGGATGCGAAACGCGCCACCAGGGCAGGAGATTTGCGAGGAAGGTGGCCGCGGGCACGCTTGCCGCGAGCACCCCGACGATGTGCACGAGCCGGATCGCGCGGGTGCGCTGGGCGAGGGTTGCGCCCTCCCGCCGCCAGACGCGCCACGTGAAGAGGTAGATCGCCAGCTGGGTGAGGATCAGCCCGTAGAAGAAGATCGGCACCAGCGGGTGGATCTCGTGCGAGGCGTTGTCGACATCGGTCAGCGCGAGGTGGCGTCGCTCCACCGCTGCCGCGTCGTTCGGCCTGTGCTCGGTGTCGAGCAGCGCCCCGCCGAGCCCGAGATCGGTGGTGTCGATGCCCGCGAGCCGCAGCAGGGTGACGGTCAGGTCGGTGCTTTGCATCAGGTCGGGGATGCGGGTGGAGGGCGAGGAGAGCTGCCCCGGACCGTATGCCGGCCCGGTCACCACCACCGGCCGGAGCCGCGAGCCCATGCCGGCGTCGGAGAGCCCGGCGACGATGAGCGTGTCCTGGTCGTCCAGGCCGGTGGCAACGGTGGCGATGCGGTCGTCGACGGCGCGCACCTGGTCGGCCACCGAGGTGCCTGGGCTCGCCTCGCCCGCGGCGAGGTCGCCGGGGTCGCGCACGGCGCCCGCGTCGATGAGCGCGACCTTCGCATCGCCGAGGGCGGCGTGCACCGAGTCGAGTGTTGCCGTGGCCCAGTCCACCGGCCGGTATGCCGCGACCTCGCCCGAGCTCTGCGCCAGCCCGAGCGCCGCGCCCGGACCGATCGCGACCGCTGGTATGCCGGCGCCTGCCAGTTGGTCGCCGAGGAGGCCGGGGTCGGCCTCGAACCGCAACGAGGCGGCCGCCTTCTCCAGCTCCGCCCAGCCCTCGACGGTGGCGTGCGAGCCGGTGACCGTCACCGCCGGGAGGGGCGGGCATGGCTCTTTGAGGTTCCGCGTGGCGGCGCCGTCGGCCGTCGGCGCCGCGGCCCGCTGCCCGGCGGACAGGGAGAGCCAGCCGTCGACCGGGCAGGTGTTGGGGTTGACCGACCGGACGCTGTTGGTGCTCGACGACCCGCCGCCGAGCAGGTGCCACAGATAGGGCGTCGCGTCCGGGGAGACATCCGACCACGTGAACCCGCCGGTGCCGATCAGGATCACCCGACCCGGCGCGGCGGGAGCGGCCACCGCCGCCGCAGCCTGCCCGGCCGGCCCGAGCGACAGGGCGAGCAGCACCGCCATACCGCGCAGCACTGCCATACCGCGCAGCACTGCCATACCGCGCGGCAGTGCCATACCGCGCGGCAGTGCCATACCGCGCGGCAGTGCCATACCGCGCGGCAGTGCCATACCGCGCGGCAGTGCCATACCGCGCGGCAGTGCCATACCGCGCGGCAGTGCCATACCGCGCGGCAGTGCCATACCGCGCGGCAGTGCCATACCGCGCGGCAGTGCCATACCGCGCGGCAGTGCCATACCGCGCAGCACCGCCATACCCCGCAGCACCGCCATACCACGCGGCACTGTCATGCTCCGCAGCACTGCCATACCCGGCAGGAGAGCGAGCAGGAGCGCGCGCGACGGGCGGGTGAGCACCGCCCAAGGCTACGGGCGACAATTGCCGGGTGCCGAATCCCGCCGCCCCCACCCGCCGCGTGCCCGCGTGGCAGTGGGTGGCGATGGCCGGCATCGTCCTGGCGGGGGCGGCCATCCCCGTGGTGCGCTACCTGATCTTCTGGCCCAAGGACCAGTGGCAGGTCGACGTCGAGGTCTACCGGCAGGCGGGGGAGTCGATCCTGCTCGGCCGGCCGATCTATGAGGCGATGACCGAGGCGCCGCAGCTGCTGCCGTTCACCTATCCGCCGTTCGCGGCGCTCCTCGCGATGCCGCTGGCGCTGCTCCCGTTCGGGGTGGTCGGGTGGCTGTGGACGGCCGCGCAGATCGCGGCGACCACGGCGATCGTCTGGTATGCCGGCTATCGCCTCATCCACGCCCGCCCGAGCGACGGCCGGCCGGGTCTCGCCCGACCGATCGTGTTGGGGCTGCTCGCGGCGCCGATGTTCTGGCTGCACCCGGTGGGGGACGGGATCCGGTTCGGGCAGGTCAACGCTTTCATGGTGCTGGCGTGCTTGATGGACCTGCGCCGGCCGCGGCCGCGGCTGCTGCGCGCGCTCCCGCCCGGGGCGCTGGTGGGCTTCGCGATGGCGATCAAGCTGACGCCGGGGGTGTTCGTCATCCACTACGTGCTCAGCCGGCGGTGGCGGGAGGCGTTCACGGCCGTCGGGGCCGCTGCTCTGGCGTGGCTGACCGCGTTCTTGATCCTGCCGGAGGCGTCGTGGGCGTTCTGGGGCGGGGCGTTGCAGGACCCCGCCCGGCTCGGCCCCAATATGGGCACCTCGAACCAGTCCCTGCGAGGCGTCCTGATGCGCATCGGCCCCGACGGAGCGCTCGGGACGGGGATCTGGCTGGTGTGCGTGCTGGCCGTCGGCGCCTACGGCTTCGGGATCGCCCAGCGGGCACACCGGGCCGGCGACTCGATCACCGAGGTGGCGGCGGTCGGGCTGATGGCGTGTCTGCTCTCACCCGTGGCGTGGATCCACCACTTCCACTGGATGGTCGTGGTCATCCTGGCCGTTCTGGGCGCGGCGCCCTGGCGGGACCGGCGCCGGCTGGTGGCCGCGGGAGTGCTCCTCGTCTGGTTCACCTGCCGGCTCCCGTGGTGGGGGATCTCCTGGCTCGGCAACGGCTGGTCACCCGACTTCGTGGGCCGGTTGCTCCAGAACGCCGACCTCATCGGCGGCCTGCTCGCCCTGTGGCTGCTGCACTGGTCCCTCGCGCGGGCCCTCGACGAGGCCGCCACCCGCGAACCCGCCACCATCGAGGCCGCCACCCGCGAGCGGGGCCAGGTTTGACCGGAGCGGGGTCGGCGAACCCGGCCCCGCTCGGCCCCGGCCCCCGCTCGCACTGGCCAGGGTGACGGATGGCACCGAGGCTCAGCCGCGGACCAGCTCGACGACGGTGAGCGCCGACAGCAGCAGGCAGACCGAAGCGCCGACGCGGCGGATGCTGGCCAGCTTCATCCGCTTGAGCAGCTGCCGGCCGAGGGCGGCGCCGAGCGCGGAAATGGTGGCCAGCGCGAGGAAGGCGCCGACGCCGACCGAGACCGGGTCCTGGTACTTCGCGGCGAGCGAGGCCGTCAGCAGCTGCGACAAATCGCCCCACTCGGCGAGGAAGAGGATGAGGAAAGACGCCACGACGGCGCGGAAGCCGGTCTCGGGGACGGCGACCTTGGCGGCGAACTCCTCCTCGACCTCGTGCTCCTCCTCGTCGGCGGCGCTCGCGCCCCGGAAGAGGATGACGGCCCCGAGGGCGAACATGCACGCCGCGAGAATCTGCACCGGCTGGTGGGGCAGCTTGGCGAGCAGGCCGCCGAGCGTCACGGCGACGACGGTCTGCACCGCGAAGGCGGAGGCGACACCGATCCACACCAACAGCGGCCGGTAGCGCGTCGCCAGCACGAGCGTGGCGATGAAGGTCTTGTCGGGGAGTTCGACGGGGAAGATCAACGCGAACACGATCGCCGCTGTCGCAATGCTGAACGTCATCGCGGCCAATTCTACGGGCGTCATACCCTGCCGTTGTGACCCGATATGGCTACTTCGGTCCCTCGGGGACCTTCACGGAGATGGCGCTCCTCGACTGGCCGCCGGCCCGCGACGCCGAACGGGTCCCCTTCGCGTCGGTCGATGCCACCCTCGCCGCGGTGCGCGGCGGCGATGTCGACGCCGCCATGGTGCCGATCGAGAACTCCGTCGAGGGCGGGGTGAGCGCGACGCTCGACGCGCTCGCGACCGGCAGCCCACTGATCGTCATTGCCGAACGGCTGGTCAAGATCCGCTTCGTCCTCGCCGCGCGGGAGGGTATGACGCTCGAGAAGGTCGCGACGATCGGCACCCACTCGCATGCCTGGGCGCAGGTGCGGGGCTGGGTGGGCGCGAACCTGCCCGAGGTCACCTACGTCCCCACCCTCTCGACCGCCTCGGCCGCCACCGATCTCGCTCCCGGCGGCGAGGGCCGCCACGACGCGGCGATCTGTGCACCGGTCGCGGCGGCGCAGGCGGGGCTGCAGGTCCTCGCCGACGACATCGGCGACATCAAGCGCGCGGTGACCCGCTTCGTCCTCGTGGCGCGACCCAACCGCATACCCGCCCCCACCGGCGCCGACAAGACCACTGTCGTGCTCTACCAGCGCAAGGACATGGCCGGCGGCCTGCTGCGGCTGCTCGACCAGTTCGCCACCCGCGGGATCAACATGACGCGGCTGGAGTCGCGGCCGACCAAGCACTCGATGGGGGACTACTGCTTCTCCGTCGACATCGAGGGCCACGTCCTCGACGAGCGGGTCGGCGAGGCGCTGACCGGCCTGAAGCGGGTCTGCGCCGAGGTCGTCTTCCTCGGGTCGTATGCCCGCGCCGACAACGGCCGCGCCCAGGTCGCCCCGTTCAACAGCGACGACGACTTCCGCGCCGCCGCCCGCTGGCTGGACGCCATCCGCGACCTCGTCCAGTAACCCGCCCCCGGGGCTCCCGTCGAGATGTCGAGTCGACCCCGTCGAGATGTCAGGCCCCCAAGACACGCGCAATCTCCGGGACGCATTTGACACGCTGGGTTAGGTAAGGCTTACCTTAAGTCCGTCGGATCGCCGGATGAAGGACCGTTCATGCTCGTCAGCAACGCCCTGGTCGGGCTGCGTGAAGGCCTCGAAGCGTCCCTGGTGGTCGTCATCCTCATCGCGTTCCTCGTCAAGACCGATCGGCGCTGGGCACTGAAATGGGTCTGGGCTGGAGTGGCGACGGCTGTCGTCCTCTCCGTTGCCCTCGCGGGGTTCTTGACCTACGGCACCCGTCAGCTGTCGTTCAAGACCCAGGAACTCATCGGCGGGGGTGCCTCCATCCTCGCCGTCGCCTTCGTGACCGCGATGATCTTCTGGATGCGTCGTGCGGCCCGCACCATCTCGGGGGAGCTGAAGGGCTCGATGGACCGCGCCCTGTCCGCGGGTGGCGTGTGGGTGGCACTGGTCGGCTTCCTCGGCGTGGGGCGCGAAGGCCTCGAGACCGCGATCTTCTTCTACGCCACCGCTCAGGCAGCGGGCGCCGGCACCAGCCAGCCACTCATCGGGTGGGTCCTCGGCATCCTCGGCGCAGTGGTCATCGGACTGCTGATGTATCGCGGCGCGATCCGCTTCGACATCGGCAAGTTCTTCCGCTACACCGGGATCTTCCTCATCGTCGTCGCCGCCGGGATCCTCGCCTATGGCATCCACGACCTGCAGGAGGCGGCCTTCCTGCCGGGCCTGAACTCCCACGCCTTCGACGTCAGCTCGATCATCGAACCCGGCGGCTGGGTCGCCACGCTGCTCAAGGGCATCTTCAACTTCACCCCAGCGACGACGTGGCTGCAGGCGATCGCGTGGACCGCCTATATCGCCGTCGTCCTCCCGCTGTTCCTGCGGCCTGTGGCCGCCCCCGCGGCACGCCCCGTGCCATCGGCCGCCTGACCCGATTCTGTTATCCCACAAGGAGATCTCCGTATGCAGTCCCGCTCGACCCTGCGCTCCGCCCTCCTTCTCGCGGGGGCTGCCAGCCTCACCCTGACCGCCTGTGGCGGGGGTGCCTCCAGCGACGCCGGGTCGGGTTCCGCCGGTGCCGGTGGCCCCATCACGGTGACCGCGACCGACACCGAATGCACCGTCTCGGCGAATACCGCCCCCGCCGGCAAGGTGACCTTCACCGTCACGAACAAGGGCACCAAGATCAACGAGTTCTATGTGTATGCCGAGGGCGACCGGATCGTCGGCGAGGTCGAGAACATCACTCCCGGCCTGTCGCGCGACTTCATCGTCGAGGTGAGCGAGCCGGGCTCCTACGAGACGGCGTGCAAGCCGGGGATGGTGGGCAACGGGATACGCAGCGCTTTCACCGTGACCGGTGACGCCCCGGCGGCCAAGACCGACGACCAAGACCTGCAGGCCGCCGTCGCAGGCTACTCCCGCTGGGTGAACAGCCAGGGAGGTGCATTTCTCACGCGCACAACGGAATTCGTCGAGCTCGTCAAGGCGGGCAAGGTCGAGGAGGCCAAGGCGCTCTATCCGGTCGCGCGCTCCTACTGGGAGCGCATCGAGCCCGTCGCCGAGTCCTTCGGCGATCTCGACCCCAAGATCGACGGCCGCGAGGATGTCGTCGAGGAGGGCATGGCGTTCACCGGCTACCACCGGCTGGAGAAGGACCTGTGGGTCGACGGACTGCAGAAGGACACCTCCGCCATCGCCGACCAGCTGCTCGCCGATGTCACCGAACTCGTCACCAAGGCCAAGTCCGTCGAACTCAACCCGCTTCAGCTCGCCAACGGGTCCAAGGCGCTGCTCGACGAGATCGCGACCGGCAAGATCACCGGCGAGGAAGAGCGCTACAGCCACACCGACCTGTGGGACTTCGAGGCCAATTTCGAAGGCAGCAAGCAGGCCATCGCCGAGCTGCGGCCCTATCTGACCAAGAAGGACGCGGCGCTCGTCGGCAAGATCGACGCGACCGGCAAGACCCTCGGCGACCTGCTCGAGACCTATCGCCAGGGCGACGGTTTCGTGCTCTACACCGACCTGACCGAGGACGACGTCAAGAAGCTGACGCAGGCCCTGGATGCGTTCTCCGAGAACGTCGCTCAGGTCGCGGGCGTCGTCGCGAAGGCATGACCGACACGCCTGCTCCCGCCCCTGGCGCCGATGGCGCCGGGGCGAGCCGGCGCGCCGCCGTGGGTTCGGCGCTCGGCGCGGCAGCCGGGGTCGCCGCGGCCGGGGCGCTGTATGCCGCCAACCGCGCCGACGCGGCGACGTCGCCGGGGCAGGCGAGCACGCCGCATACCGCACCTCCTCGCGGGGGCGACCCCATTGCCTTCCGCGGCGCCCACCAGGCGGGCATCACCACGCCGGCTCAGGACCGCATGCACTTCGTCGCCCTCGACGTGACGACCGAGTCCGCGGACGAGTTGCGCGAGATGCTCACCGCATGGACGCGTGCGGCCGAACGGATGACCTACGGCGCCGAGGCAGCGCCGGGCGGTGCCGTGGGGTTGGGGCCGTATGGCGTGCCCACCGACACGGGTGAGGCGCTCGACCTGCCGCCCTCGAACCTGACGATCACGATCGGTTATGGGCCAACCCTTTTCGAGCGTTTCGGCCTCGAGGCACGGCGGCCGGACGCCCTGGAAGAGTTGCCGGGTTTCATGGGCGACGACCTCGATCCTGCGACCTCGGGCGGCGACATCTGCATCCAGGCCTGCGCCGACGACCCGCAGGTCGCCGTGCACGCCGTGCGCAACCTGATCCGCCTCGGCTTCGGCGTCGTGTCGGTGCGATGGAGCCAATTGGGTTTCGGCAGAACGAGTTCGACGTCATCGAGCCAGGCGACGCCGCGGAATCTGTTCGGGTTCAAGGACGGCACCGCCAACATCATGGCCGAGGACACCGCGGCGCTCGATGAGCACGTGTGGGTCGCGCCGTCCGATGTGTCCGGCGAGGCGGCGTGGATGGCCGGCGGGTCCTATCTCGTCGCGCGGCGCATCCGGATGCACATCGAGGTCTGGGATCGGACCAATCTCCAAGAACAGCAAGACATTTTCGGCCGCGGCAAGCTCAAGGGCGAGCCGCTGGGTGGCACGGACGAGTTCGAGACGATCGACTTCGCGGCCAAGCGCATGGATGGCGAGCCCGCCATCCCGATGGTCGCGCACGTGCGGCTGGCCCACTCCAGCAACCTCGGCGGAGTGCGGATCCTTCGGAGGGGCTACAACTTCACGGACGGCTCCGACGGTCAAGGCCACTTGAACGCCGGCCTCTTCTTCATCGCGTTCATGCGGGACGCCCACAAGCAGTTCGTCCCGATGCAGCGTGCCCTCGCCGCCAAGGACGTGCTCAACGAATACATCGAGCACACCGGCTCCGCCCTCTTCGCCTGCCCGCCCGGCCTCGGCCCGGACGAGGACTGGGGCACCCAGCTCTTCGGTCGCTAAGTCCGACGTTTGACGAGTCAGGACCCGCCAAACGTCGGACTTTGCGAGGGGGCCCTCATTCGCCCTGCCGCTCGACCCAGGCGTCGATCTCGGCCCAGCGCGCAGACAGCCAGGACTCGATCGCGGCGGGTTCGCGAGGGACCGTCTCGGCGGGGTAGGTCCAGGTGTGCACGAGGAAGGGCCGCTCGAACGGGATCGCGGCATAGATCTCCCGTGCCCCGGTCAGCCGGCCCATGCCGGCATGCGCGACGATCATGACGTCAGCGTCGGGTCGCGCCGACAAGGTCGCGATGGCGCCTTTGGTCCTGGGCGGCAACACATTCCGCAAACGCTCGGCCTGTCGGGCCCGGGCGTGCTGACCTGCTTCCCGCAGTCGGGTGATCAGGCGGCCGCGGCGCGACGGCGTCCAGTTCTCCCCCTCGGGAAAGAGCAGCAGGGCATCGTTGCGCGCGAGCGAATCGGCGAGGCGGCGCACCCCGGCCAGTCGGTCGTCACCCGCTCCGGACGCGGAGGGGACGAAGGAGGAGCCCAGCCGGGTGAGGATGAGGTCGATGCCGGGGTCCCAGCGCAAGGCGTCGGCCAGGACGATGCGGGGCAGCCGGCCGCCGGTGCGCGAGAGCAGCCAGGCGACCGCGAGGGAGTCGGCCGGTCCGGCATGGCGGGCAAAGGCGATCAGCGGCTTGCCCGGGTCGCCGAGGTCCATGACGTCGTCGAGCCGCACCTCGAATCCGACCCACTTGCGCCCCAACGCCATCGCCTTGTCCAGGACGTCGGAGAGCAACTGCTCGTGGTCGGCATGCCAGGAGGGCGACGCGCCGCGCGGGTCGGCCAGCCGCAGCCGCCAGCAGCCGATCAGCAGTTGCACGTCGAGCCAGACGACCAGGATGAGCAGGCCGGTCGCGCGGAAGAGCCGCGCGCGGCGATCCACGACCGACGCCAGCGCACCGGCCACGAGAACGGGCAGCCCCAGGATCGTGATCGTGAGAGCCAGGAGCGGCCACACGACACGCAAGGCGCGGCGCACCAGCACCGGCGGCGGCTGGATCGACCGCATCCCCATGTCCCTCAACCCCTTTCAGTCTGGCTCGACCGGATCGCCGGCCAGATAGGCGGTGCTGGCGGCATACGCCTGCTCGATCCGTTCGGCGACCCGGCGCCCGCGCGCCTGGCTCAGCGACACCGTCGGTGCCGAGGAGGTCCCGCTCGGAAGCACACGCACGGCAACGGATTCGGGGATGCGCGTGAGTTCCTCGACGTAGCGATGCCGGCGCGAGATCTCGAAGGCCACGGTCGCGACGTCCCACGGCGCACGGGGCACCGCGAGGGGCTGTTCGACGCGGCCGACTTGGAGCACATAGACGCGGGTGGCGCCGAGTTCCAACGCCCGTCCGACCGGGATGGAGTGGACGAGACCGCCGTCGAGGTAGTGGGCCCCGTCGATGCGCACAGGCGGGAAGAGGCCCGGCACCGAGCACGACGCGAGCACTGCCGGCGCGATCGGCCCTGCGTCGAACCACGCCGCGCTGCTGTCCTCGATCCGTGCGGCCACGCACTGGAACGGAACGGCCAGGTCCTCGAACTCGTGCACCGGCAGGTAGCGATCGATGAGCGTCGCGAGCGGGGCGTGGGTGAGCAGGTGGGTGACATGGCGCGCGATCTTGGCCGCCTTGCGCACCGGGCGTTCCCAGAGGACCCCCTCGCGCACCACCTCCTCCCACACCGACGCCAGCCGTTCGGCGCCCCAGACGGTCGGGTCGGAGGCGATGAAGGCGCCGTTGAGGGCGCCGATGCTGGTGCCGACCACCAGGTCGGGTGTGATGCCGGCCTCCGCGAGGGCGCGCATCATGCCGACCTGGGACGCCCCGAGCACGCCGCCGCCGCCGAGGACGAAGGCGGTCCGCTCGGTCATCACCCCAGCCTAGTTTCGTCCCGCCGGACCGGCGCGCATTATCACCTGGCCCCTGCCAGGGGTGGGGTGGCGAATCCCGTGCAGTCCACGACGAGGTCGGTGTCGTCGGAAGTCTGCGACGCGATCCGGACACCGAGCCGCTCCAGTGCTGGGGGGAGGTGCCGCCTCCCTGAATCGGAGAAGCTGGTGCCGACCGGGATGGGGTCGGCGAGAGTGCGGCGCAGGTCGGGGCGCGCATACGCGATCTCACTCGCCACCTCGCCACCGGTCAGCCCGGCGCCCGCCACCGCGACGCTTGCGCCCGGGGGAAGACCGGCGACGGCGGCGTGGTTCTTCTCCGCCCACTCCAACCCGTCTGGCCCGGCGCCGCTGCCGGTGGCGACGACGATGTGGTCGCCTCTGACCGTCTCGCCGGTGGCCAGTTCGACGGTGCGCGAGCGGATTCGGGCTGCCGGGGCGATGACGAGGCGCACGCGCGGGCGGACCGCCTTTTCCAGCGGGATCTGGGCGGCCTCCGAGGTCCTGATACCGGCGATGACCTCGTGCAGCCGGATCCGGTCCACGAAGCTGTCGCGGTCGTTGACGAGCGTGACCTGGTGGCCTTTGGCGGCGGCTCGATTGGCCGCCAACACACCCGCGTAGCCTGCCCCGACGATGACGACGTGAGTGTTCTTGTCTTCGCGACTGTTCATGAACTGTGACAGAGCAACTACGCCGAGTGTGACATCGCCTCGCGATCGGGCAGCGGATCAGGCCGAGGTCGGGGCCCGAGATCAGGCATATGTGGACCTCACCCGCCGCGACCACCTCGGGCGGCCCGGGGCCTTGTTGCGTGATCCGTCGCGACTCAGAAAAGCGCTTGCGCGGAACTCCCGGCGTCGTCACCCTTTGGGGGTGAGCGAGCCAGCCTTTCCGATGCGCACCGATCGCCTCGTCCTGCGCTTCGTCGCCGACGAGGACATCGCGCCGCTGACGGCATACCGGAACGACCCTCAGGTGGCGGCGCTCCAGGACTGGGATCTCCCCTATTCCGAGGAGAAGGCGCGCGCGCTCGTGGCCAAGCATGAGGGGCTAACCGATCTCGTGGCCGGGCGCGGTCATCAGATCGCCATCGTCCGAGACGGCCAACTCGTCGGGGACGCCTATGTCGGGATCGACGAGCACGGGGGAGTCGCCGACATCGGGTTCAGTCTGATCCCCGCCGCCCAAGGCCAGGGCATCGCTCACGAGGCCACGACCGCCCTCATCGATCACGTCATCGAGCGGCACGGCGTGCACCGGATCACAGCGGAGCTGTCGACGCAGAACCTGGCCTCGGCCCGGCTGTTGGAGCGGCTCGGTCTCACCTTCGAATCCTTGACGCGCCAGTCGTTCTGGTGGCGAGGGGTCTGGGACGACAACCTCTACTACTCGATGACGGCCGACGAACGGCGGACCTGGCGCGACCGCCCGACCGGACCGCCCGCGGATGTCCGGCTGGTCCCGATCACCGACGACAACCGCTGGGCCTATTCGCGGCTGCGCGTGCATCGCTCGCAGGAGCGCTTCGTGGCGAGCGTGCAGGATTCGTATGCCGACGCCTTCTTCCACGGCGACCGTCACGGCCTCCCGCTCATCCCGCAACTGCGCGGAATCGAGGCCGACGGGGAGCCGGTCGGCTTCGTCATGTATTCCGAGGCCACGCCTTACCTTTGGCGGTTCCTGATCGACCGGCGTCACCAGGGGCGTGGGATCGGGCGCCGGGCGCTGAGTCAGTGGATCGACGGAATGCGGACCAACGGGCATACCGAGATCGAGACCAGTTGGGTGGAGGGCAAGGGCAGCCCGGCGCCGTTCTATCGGGCGCTCGGTTTCGAGCCGACAGGCGAGTTCGACGAGGGAGAAACGCTGGCCCTGCTCAGGCTCGGGCCAACGCCACGGTGAACAATGCCACGATGGGCAACGCAACGGTGAACAACGCCGTCGTGAACGCGTGCAGTCCCTCGCCTCCTTCGGAGGGGTGCGGCGAGACGCGTCAATGCGGATTCCGGGCGAGCTGGATCAACTATGCAGTGTCGTTGCGGCGGAAGGTGATCCAGCCGTAGTCGGCGCGTTCGCCGAGTGGTGGAGTGTAGGAACCCGCGTCGGTCGGTCGGCCGCGACCAGGGTCGTCGGCTTCGGGCGGCGTCGCGCGGATGGCCCACCGCCCGCGGGCAGCGAACGTGAACGGTATGACCGCGTTGTGGCTCGCCGCGATGGTGAAGACTCCGGCGTGGTGGGCATCGTGGTGGTGCGGGCACAGGCAGATCAGGTTGTCGTAGTCCGTGCCTCCGCCGTCCTCCCCACGCTGGAGGTGGTGGATCTCCACGAATCGGGTCGCGGTGCAGCCGGGGTAGGCGCAGCCGCGGTCGCGGTCCTGGGACTCACGTCCGACGGCCGCGTCCGGGCTGCCGGCGACGATACCTGCGGCCCATGCGACGTGGCCGCGTGGACGGACATCGTCGCGATTGCGGCGGGGTCTCGGCACACCGTCGGCATCCGGTCGGATGGCACGGCGATCGCCGCAGGATGCAATGACGTCGGGCAGTGCGCTGTCGGGACGTGGGCCGGCCTGCGCCCAGGTTGACCTTCCCCTTCATCGGCGGCGTGCACCGAGATCGGGCGGGCTATCGGTGGCGCCCTCGGCCCCGCAGGCGCCAAGATGAGCGCATGGCTGCTCCGCTTACCGTCATTCTGTTCGGTGCCACCGGCGATCTGTCCAAGCGCAAGCTCATCCCCGGGATGCTTCATCTCTTCCAGAGCCGGCTGCTCGACGACATGCGCGTCGTCGGCACCTCGCTCGACGACATCAGCTTGGAGGAGTTCCGCGACCTGGCCTTGACTGCCATCAAGGAGCACAGCACCCGCAGCCTCAACGACGAGGACTGGAATGCCTTCGCCCAACGCTTGGACTATGTGCCGCTCTCCGCAGGCCCGGAGGCCCTGCGTGCCGCGGTGCTGCGCTCGGAGGAACTCCTGCCCGGTGACAACGAGCTGCGGCTGCACTATCTCTCCGTCCCGCCCAAGGCCGCGCTCGCGGCGGTGTCGACGATCGCCGCGGCCGGGCTCGTCGAGCGCTCGCGCATCATCATGGAGAAGCCGTTCGGCATCGACCACGCGTCCTCGGTCAAGCTCAACGCTCAACTGCACGAGGTGTTCGACGAGTCCCAGATCTTCCGGATCGACCACTTCCTCGGCAAGGAAGCGGCGCAGAACATCCTGGCCTTCCGCTTCGCCAACGGGCTCTTCGAGCCGATCTGGCACCGCAACCACATCGACCACATCCAGATCGATGTGCCCGAGACGCTCGGCCTGACCCAGCGGGGCGACTTCTACGAGTCGACCGGCGCCTATCGCGACATGGTCGTCACCCACCTGTTCCAGGTGCTCGCCTTCACGGCGATGGAGCCACCCACCGCGTTGGAGCCAGCGGCGATCAACCGGGAGAAGACGAAGGTTTTCCGATCCATGCTGCCGATCGAACCGTCCAATGTCGTGCGCGGGCAGTATGTCGGCTACAAGGACGAGCCCGGTGTCAAGCCCGAATCCGAGACCGAGACCTTCGTCGCCTTGAAGTGCTATGTCGACAACTGGCGCTGGGCGGGCGTCCCCTTTTATCTGCGCACCGGCAAGCGCATGGCCCAGGGGGCGCGCATCATCTCCATCGCGTTCAAGGAGCCGCCGCGCTCGATGTTCCCGGCGGGCTCCGGCGTCGGTGACCACGGCCCCGATCACCTGACCTTCGACCTGTCCGACCAGCCGAAGATGTCGCTGTCCTTCTACGGCAAACACCCGGGTCCCGGTTATCGCCTCGACAAGCTGTCCATGCAGTTCTCGATGGAGGAGACCAGCTGGGCCGGGGCGGTCCTCGAGGCCTACGAACGCCTCATCTACGACGCTGCCCGCGGTGACAGCACCCTGTTCACCTCCGCGACCGGGGTCGAGCGCCTATGGGAGGTCAGCACCCCGCTCATCGAGAACCCGCCGATCGTGCGGCCGTACGACCAAGGGTCCTGGGGTCCGAACCAGATCCACCAGCTGATCGCCCCGTTCAGCTGGCGCCTGCCCTTCGAACGCAAGTGGCGCGACGGCACCTGACGACTGGATCTCGAGTTCGAACCGGGCGGGGTGGATCCGGGACCAGCCCTCACCCGGCCGGGCCGGGTTCGCCCAAGGCTGCCACGCGCACCAGGAGGGCCTTGGGCACGATGCGAGCCGAGAGCCGTGTCGTCTCGCCGATCACGTCTCCGTCCAATTGCACTGCCTGTGCCTTGTCGGTGGCGATGACGACCTCGGTGGCCGTATGCCGTTGCAGGCGCTCCGTGCGATTCGACCGGTGCTGGGTCAGCACCCGCGCGGTCACATCGACCCATCCCGGAAAACCCTTGGGGGACAGGACGACAACGTCGAGGACACCGTCATCGATGCGCGCGTCGGGCATCAGGTTGATGCCGCCCGTGATCCGTCCGCAGTTGCCGATGAGCACCGTCGACGCCGTGACACTCCGGGCCGGACCACCATCGACGGACACGTCGGCGCGAATGCGGGTGCCGAGGAAGTTCTTCAAACCCGTTGCCGCGTATGCCGTCCAGCCCAGTTTGGCCTTGGACTCCTCGCTGGTCTCGGACATGATCGTGGCGTCCAAGCCGACGCCCGCCATCACCAGGAACGCGTGCTCCGCCGCCGCGTCCGCCGCCTCCGTCGAGTCGCCCGCTCCCTGGCCGCCGGCTTCCTGCTCGCCGGGATGAGGGGCTGGGGAAGGCGGAGGAGCGAGGGCGGCATACGCGACGTCCACCGCCCGGTTCCGGCCGGCGCAGGCGACGCGGAACGCCTCGCCGATATCCGTCAGCGGCAACTCGAGATTGCGGGCGAGCAGGTTCCCGGTGCCGCCGGGCAGCAGACCCATCGGCGTCGAGGTGCCGGCCAGCACACTCGCGACAACGCGCACGGTGCCGTCGCCACCGAGGGAGCAGATCAGGTCGACCCCCGCATCGAGGGCGCTGCGGGCCTGCCCATAGCCGGGATCTTCGCGGGTGGTCTCCAGGATCAGCGGCTGGTCCCAATCGAGTTCTGCCGCAACGGAACCGAGCGCCGACCGCACAGGCGTCAGCGTGGTGAACTTGGTTGGGTTGACGATGACGGCGGCGCGTTTGCGGCGCGGCGGTGTCGTTGCGGCGCCACGAAAGGCGTCGCGGTGCGGGCGGGGTTTCGCGTGACGTCCCGGTCGTCCGTTGAGTGCCAGCACGATCGCGACGGCCAAGAGCGTCACGTTCAGTGCCACCGCGGCAGCGAGCATCAGGGCGTTGGGCACCATCCGAAACTATCGTGGCCGTGCTCCGGCGTGAAATGCCCTACGCCGAACGGGCCGACATACGTCACCATGACCCCATGCCCGACCCGACGAGCCAGACGCCTCCCACCCCCGCGCCCGACGCGAAGGACTGGACGTGGGTCATCGAGCAGCCCTGCCCCGACTGCGGCTTAGCCGGGGCCCTGATCGCGCCCGGCGAGTTCGCGATCCGCATCGCCGCCGCGACCGCGCCCTGGCAGGAGGTGCTCCGGCGTTCCGACGTCCGCGACCGCCCTGCCCCGACGACGTGGAGTCCGCTCGAATACAGCTGCCATGTCCGGGACGTCTGCCGCATCTTCGACGAGCGCACCCGGCTGATGCTCACCGAGATCGACCCCGGATTCGCCAACTGGGATCAGGACGCGACAGCACTCGAGGAGCGCTACTGGGAGCAGGATCCCGGCCAGGTCGCGGCCGATCTCGCCACCGCGGCAACCCAGTTGAGCCGGACGTATGCCGCCGTCCCCGCCGATGCGTGGGGGCGCACCGGGCGCCGCAGCAATGGGTCCGTTTTCACGGTGACGACCCTGGGGCGCTACCTGCTGCACGATCTGGTCCACCATCTCTGGGATGTCGGTGCCGCGCCGCTCGCCAGGGAGAAGTGATCCGTATGCCGCCCGCCCACTTGTGGTTCAGCTTCCTGATCGCGGGGCTGGTCCTGTGCCTGATCCCCGGGCCCAGCCTGTTGTTCACCATCGGCCGGGCGTTGGCTGAAGGCCGGCGCACCGCGCTGCTGTCCGTCCTCGGCAACGGCTTGGGCATCCTGACCCAGATCCTCGCCATCGCCGTCGGCCTGGGGCCCCTGGTGGCGAGGAGCGGGGCGCTCTACACCACCCTCAAACTCGCGGGTGCGGCATACCTGGTCTATCTCGGGGTGCAGACCATCCGGCATCGTCGCGACGCCGAGTCCGCGCTCGCGATTCTCGATGCGCCCCGGCGTCCGGCGCACCACGCGGTGCGGGACGGATTCGTCGTGGGCGTGACCAATCCCAAGACCATCGTCTTCTTCATCGCCTTGTTGCCGAGCTTCGTCGACCCGGCCGGTGCACCTGTGCCGCTGCAGATGGCCGTCCTCGGCGTCACCTTCTTCCTGATCGGCATCACGTGCGACGGCCTCGTCGCCACCGCCGCCGGCACCGCCCGGCAATGGTTCGCCCGCCAGCCCAACCGGATGCGCCAGCTGAGCGCCGCGGGCGGGGTGATGATGATCGGCCTCGCGCTCGCGCTGGCCCTGACCGGCCGTCCAGGTGAGGCCCACGCCCGCTGACGCTCGTGGTAAGCATGGGGCATGGAGCCGCCCGGAGCGTTGCGCGTCGTCTTCGTCTCGATGCACACCTCGCCCGTCGCCGACCCTGGTTCCGGTGATGTCGGGGGCATGAACGTCGTGGAGTCCGCCCTCGCGGACGCGCTCGCCGATCGCGGACACCAGGTCGAGATGATCACCCGGCGAGCCGACACCGAATCCCCGGACATCCGCGAGTTGCGACCCGGCGTCACCCTGCGGCAGGTGCCCGCCGGACCGCCAACGCCCTTGCCCAAGAGCGTCATCGACGACCACATCGACGAATTCGCGGCTGGCCTGCGCGCTGTGGCGCGGCCGGACATCGTCCACTCCCATCACTGGATGTCCGGCGTCGCCGCCCTGGCCTGGGCACGCGAGATGGGAGTCCCGCACGTGCAGAGCTTCCACTCGGTGGCCGCGCCACCGAACCGCCCGCTCTCCGACGGAGAACCACCCGAGAGCCCGCGGCGCGTCGACGGCGAACGGGTCGTGGCGAGGCTCTCGGACACCATCGTCGCCATCAGCGTGGCCGAGGCCCGCACCGTCGTCGACCGGTGCGGCGCCGACCCCGACCGGGTCGTCATCGTGCGTCCCGGCGTCGACCTCGACCTCTTCCACCCCGCCGACACCCGAACCCCCGACGCCAACCCCACCGAAGGCAACGGTGCAGCGAGTGCGGGAGCCACGGGTGACAACGGCTACGTCATGTTCATCGCCCGCCTGCAACCGCTCAAGGGCCCCGACCTGGCCCTGCGCGCCCTGAGCCACATCGAACAGTGGCAGCGCCCACACCTGCTCGTCACCGGCGACGTCTCGGAGGACTTCGCGGAGTATGCCGCGGAGCTTCACGAGGTGGTCCGTCGGCTGGGTCTCTCCGACTTCGTGACCTTCACCGGGGCCGTCGACCGGCCCCGCCTGGCGCAGCTGCTCCGGGACGCAGAACTGTTGCTCGTGCCGTCCCACTCCGAGACGTTCGGGTTGGTCGCCCTCGAGGCGGCGGCCTCCGGCGTTCCCGTGCTCGCCGCCGCGGCCGGCGGGCTGCGCGAGGCGGTGGCTCACCAGGAGACCGGGCAGCTCATCGACAGCCGCGAACCGGAGGACTGGGGTCGCGCCATGCGCCACGTCCTGCATACCCCCGGCCTGCGCGCGTCGATGGGGCGGGCGGCCCGCATCCACGCCCGTCGCTTCGAGTGGCGATGGTCGGCGGCGCGGCTCGAGGATGTCTACGGCGACCTGCTCGGACGTTCCACGTGAGCCTGCTCCTGGACCTTCGTGGGCAGAATGTCGTTGTCGCCCATGCCCATCCCGATGACGAGACTCTCGCCACGGGGGCATTGCTCGCCGAGATCGCGTCCGCCCCGGGGGAGGTGCACGTCGTCACCGCCACCCGCGGCGAGCGCGGTGAACTCATGCCGGGGCTACCCGGCCGCGCAGCGGATCTGGTGCCGGGCAGTTGGTCGTATGTCGCCTATCGCGAGGGCGAGCTGGCCGGCGCGCTCTCGGCGCTCGGCATACGGCACCATGCCTTTCTCGGTCAGGCACCGGCGCGTGCGGAGGGCCTGCCGAGCCGGTCGTATGCCGATTCCGGGATGCGCTGGGTGAGCCCCGGTGTCGCGGGGTCGGCTGCGGACGTGGGGGCGGATGCCTTCACGGCGGCCGGCGTCGGGGAAGCGGCAGGGGACCTCGCGGCATACCTGCGAGCGGCCGACGCCGACCTCGTGATCTCCTACGACGCGGGCGGCGGTTATCACCATCCCGACCACGTGCGCATGCACGAAGTGGCGAAAACGGCTGCGCGAGAGTGCGGACTGACCTTCCTCGAAGTCATCCCGCCGGGGCGCGACGACATCCCCGGCGACCTCGACACGATCGAGTGGACCGATCTGTCGAGGCACTTGCCCACGGTCCAGGCAGCGCTGCGGGCCCACGCCTCTCAGGTGCACGTCGAGGGCGGGGACGTCGTGCACGTCGGCGGCCAGCGCGAGCCGATCGTGACGCGAGTCGGACTGCGCCGGGCCTGAATTGGTCGGCGCTCGCTCCTGGCCCGCAGATAAACTCGCTTTCGTGATCGATATCAAGCTCCTTGCCGACGACCCCGACCGGGTCAAGGCCAGCCAGGCCGCGCGTGGGGACGACCCTGCGCTCGTCGACCAGGTCCTCGACGCCGACGCCAAGCGACGGGCGGCGCTGACCGAGTTCGAGCAGTTGCGGGCCCGGCAGAAGTCCATGGGCAAGGAGATCGCGTCGGCGCACGGTGAGGAAAAGCAGAAGCTCCTGCACGAGACCAAGTCGATCGCCGCAGAGGTCAAGCGGCTACAGGCGACGGCCGACGAGATGGTCGCCACCCGCGACGAGCTGTTGATGTCGATCGGCAATGTCATCATCGACGGCGTGCCCGCCGGCGGTGAGGACGACTATGTGGTGCGCGAAACCATCGGCACCCCAAGGGATTTCGCTAGAGAGGGTTTCGAACCCAAGGACCACCTCGACCTGGCGGAGGGCCTCGGTGCCATCGACATGGCGCGCGGCGCTCGGGTCTCGGGTTCGCGTTTCTACTTCATGACCGGGCCGGGCGCGCGCCTCGAACTCGGCCTGCTCAATGCCGGCATGGCCATGGCACTCGAGCACGGCTTCGTCCCGATGATCACCCCGACCCTGGTGCTGCCCGAGGTCATGAAAGGTGCCGGCTTCATCGACCGCCACGCCGACGAGGTCTACCGGCTCGAGGCCGACGACCTCTATCTGACCGGCACCTCGGAGGTCGCCCTCGCCGGATACCACACCGGCGAGGTCATCGACCTCTCGGGCGGCCTGAAGCGGTATGCCGGCTGGTCGACCTGTTATCGGCGGGAGGCCGGCAGCTACGGCAAGGACACGCGGGGGATCATCCGCGTGCACCAGTTCAACAAGATCGAGATGTTCGTCTACTGCGACCCAGCCGAGGCCGAGGCCGAACACGATCGCCTGCTCGAAATCGAGCGTGCCATGCTCGCCAAGATCGAGGTGCCCTACCGCATCATCGACACCGCGGCCGGCGACCTCGGCCAGAGTGCGGCGCGCAAGTTCGACAGCGAGGCGTGGATCCCGACCCAGGGTCGCTATCGCGAGCTGACGTCGACCTCGAACTGCACCACCTTCCAGGCCCGCCGTCTCGGCGTGAAGATGAAGGGGGAGAAGGGCAATGAGGTCGTCGCCACCCTCAACGGCACCCTCGCCACGACCCGCTTCCTCGTCGCGATCCTCGAGAACCACCAGCAACCCGACGGCTCGGTCATCGTGCCCGAGGCCTTGCGGCCGTATGTCGGTCTCGACGTCCTGACCCCGGTCGCCTGACGCGGCTGACACCGTGACGACATCACACCTCGTCGGCCTCGACGTCGACGGGACGATCCTCACTCATGAAGGGGAGCTGCGTGAGGCCGTCCGCGAAGCCGTCCATGCCACGGCAGCTGCCGGTCACCACGTCGTGATCTCCACCGGCCGCTCGGTGCTGGGCACCTTGCCGGTGCTCGCCGACCTGGGCATCGACAGCGGGTATGCCGTGTGCTCCAACGGCGCCGTCACGATCGCCTTGGACCCGGCGCACCCGAGCGGCTACGAGATTCTCGAAGCGGTCACCTTCGACCCGCGGCCGGCACTGGAGCTGCTGCGAGGCGCTTGGTCGGATGCCGTTGTCGCGGTGGAGGATCTCGGCGTCGGCTTCAAGGTCAGCGCCCCGTTCCCCGACCGGCTGGAGGGGGTGGTCACGGTCGTGCCCTGGGAGGAGTTGATGGCCGATCCCGTCACTCGTGTCACCTTCCACAGCCCCACGGGGACGAGCGAGGATTTCACCAAACTCGCCGAACGCATCGGCCTGCACGGCGTCAATTACGCGGTCGGCTTCTCCGCCTGGCTCGACATCAACCCGGAGGGGGTGTCCAAGGGGAGTGCGCTGGAGCAGATCCGGCGCCGGCTCGACGTGCAGCCCATGCACACCGTGACCGTCGGCGACCAGCGCAATGACGTCGAGATGCTGACATGGGCCGCCCGTGGGGTCGCCATGGGCAACGCACCTGACGAGGTGAAAGCCATCGCCAAGGAGGTCGCGGCGGACGTCTACTCCGACGGCCTGGCGCAGGTATTGCGGACTTTGCCCGGAGTCGGTCCGAGCCACCAGGAACTGATCGCCCCGTGACCGGCCTCGTCATCAGCTCGCCGGCCAACCCGCGCATCAAAGCGGTTGTCGCGCTGCGCAATCGCCGCGATCGGGATCGGGCAGGGGTGACGCGTGTTGAGGGCCGGGAAGAACTCGGCCTCGCGCTCGCGGCCGGCGCCCGACCCCGCACGCTGTTCTATTGCCCGGAGCTGATGAACGCCAACTACTCGACGGCTGCGCAGGGCCCCGGCATGGATCTGGTGGCGCAGGTCCGCGCGCTCGGCACCGAGACGATCGAGTGCACCCGGGCGGTCTTCGAGAAGGCCTCGTATCGCGAAGGGCCGGACGGGTTTCTCGCGGTCATCGACGCACCCGGGCGATCCTTGACCGACCTCGACGTGCCGGACGGTTCGCTGATGCTCATCGCGCAGGGCATCGAGAAGCCGGGCAATCTCGGCGCCATGCTGCGCACTGCCGATGCCGCCGGCGTGGCCGCGGTCATCGCCGCCGATCCCGGCACCGACTGGGGCAATCCCAATGTCATCCGCTCCAGCAAGGGCGCGGTCTTCGCCGTCCCCGTGGCATCGGCGACGACCGCCGAGACGCTGGCCTGGTTGGGCGAGCGCGGTTATGCGCTGGTGGCGACGACGCCGGACACCGATCTGCGGCATACGGATTCGGACCTGACCGGGGCGGTCGCCATCGCCGTCGGCACCGAGAAATACGGCCTCGACGAGGAGATGTTCGACGCGGCAACGGTCAAGGTGCGCATCCCGATGGCCGGCCGGATCGACTCGCTCAACGCGGCCACCGCCGCCGCGATCGTGCTGTTCGAGGCAGTTCGCCAGCGGCTGAGCGTCACCAGAACGACGCAGGACCCGGAGAACACCTGGGGTGAATCGTGGGGTCCCTGACGGGGTCCCCGCGAAGTATCGGCGCGACGCAGGAGCGGAGAACTTTGGTGGGTATTTCTAGACCGTGACGTCGCCGTCGGGTGTGTTGAAGGTGACCGACATCAGGCCCGGAGTGCCGTGGGGCGCAACGAAATCGAAGTGGATGACCGTGCTCGTGGTCTCGGCCGGCAGGCCGAGCCAGTCCTTGACCCGGTCGGGGTCGCCGGCGATCTGCATCGACTTCATCGTGACCTGGGTGTGCGCTTCGTCGGAAGGGTGGGGGGAGTCCGCGTCCCATTCGACGAAGAAGGGCAGCTGGGGATCTGACTGCAGGCCCCGGACGCCGAGCTGGCGCCACTTGAACTCGCGCCCGTCGGGCATCCGGCGGTTGCCGTCGACGGCCGAGCGACCCAGGCGCTCCTCCAGGTCGGAGAGCGCGTCGACGCGCACGACCCATCCGAGCCAACCCCCGCCGATTTCGCTGCGCTGCCGCACCGCCTGCCCGAAGGGCGCCTTGTCGGCCGACGGGTGATCGAGCACCTCGACGACCTCGACATAGCGTTCGTGGGCCAACGGCAGGATGATGTTGCGCGTCCCGAACCGCGGGTGGACGCCCCCTTCGACCGGGGTGACCCCCAGCTTCGCGGCCAGCCGCTCGGCGGTCGCGTGGAGACCATCCGGCTCGGCGGCATACGACACGTGATCCACTCGCATACGGCCAATCGTTCCACACCTAATGGGGTGCTCTTGACCACGCCCCCGCTCATGCGCTAGCACCGCATCGGCTGGTGAGACAACTTGAACGGTCAAACGTGCACCTGCTGGAATGCGTGCTCTCCCAACGGTCTTTCGTGCCGGCGTCAGCGACCGAAACGGCGCAGCCGCAGGCTGTTGGTGACCACCAGGACGCTCGACATCGCCATCGCTGCGCCGGCGATCATCGGGTTGAGCAGGCCGGCCATCGCCAGGGGAATCGCGGCGGTGTTGTATCCGAAGGCCCATGCGAGGTTCTGCTTGATGATGCGCAATGTCGCGCGCGACAGCCCGATGCCCTCGGCGACCGATCCGACCTCCGAGCGCATGAGCACCAGGTCGGCACTGGCGGCCGCGACATCGGTGCCCGATCCCATCGCGATGCCGAGATCGGCCTGCGCGAGCGCCGCGGCGTCGTTGACCCCATCGCCGACCATGGCGACGGTGCGGCCGTCCTGCTGCAGCCTCTCGATCATCGCGTGCTTGTCCTCGGGGCGCACTTCGGCGATGACCCGCTCGGCAGGAATCCCGACCTGTTGCGCGACGGCGCGCGCTGTGCCCTCGGCATCGCCCGTCAGCAGGTAGGCCGTCAGGCCCAGGTCCTCGAGCTCGCGCACCGCCTCCTCGGCGTCGGGCCGCAGGGCATCGGCGACGGTCAGGCTGGCGTGGGCGACACCGTTCCACCCCACCCATACGGTCGTGCCCTCGGGGTGGGCGGGCAGATCGGCGGGCATCTTGGTGAAGAGACGTGAGCGGCCGACGATGACCTCCTGCCCCGCGATGACGGCCTTCGCGCCGTCGCCCGCAAGGGCGTGGAAGTCGCTCGCCCGCGGGACCTGCAGGTTGCGCGCCGTGGCGGCGGACGTGATCGCGTGGGCGATCGGGTGCTCACTCCCGGCCTCCACGGCGGCGGCGGCACGCAGCGCCTGCTCCTTGGTGAGATTGCCGTGCGGTGTCACGTCGATGAGCGTCGGCTTGCCCTGGGTGAGGGTTCCGGTCTTGTCGAGCACGACGGTGTCGACGCGGCGCGTGTCCTCCAGGACCTGCGGGCCCTTGATCAGGATGCCCAACTGGGCGCCCCGGCCGGTGCCGACGAGGATGGCGGTGGGCGTCGCCAGCCCGAGCGCGCAGGGGCACGCGATGATGAGCACGGCGATGGCGGCGGCCAGCGCCTTGGTGGCGGACCCGCTTCCGATCCACCAGCCGACGAAGGTCAGCAGCGCGAGCCCGAGCACGACCGGGACGAAGATCGCCGAGATCCGGTCGGCCAGGCGTTCGACACCCGCCTTGCCGGTCTGGGCGGTCTCGACGAGCCGGGCGATCCCGGCAAGGGTGGTGTCCGCGCCGACGCGGGTCGCACGCACGAGCAGCCGGCCGGCACCGTTGATGGTGCCGCCGGTGACTTCCGACCCCGCTGCCACATCCACCGGCATGGACTCACCGGTGACCAGGGCGGCGTCGATCGTGCCCCGGCCGTTCAGGACCACGCCGTCGGTTGCGACCTTCTCGCCGGGCCGGACGACGAACTGCTCGCCGACGCCGAGCTGGTCGATCGGGATGCGCACCTCCTCGACCACGCCGGTGACGGCGTTGCGCCGTTCGACGGCGACATCCTTGGCACCGAGATTGAGCAGGGTGGTCAGCGCGGACTTGCCCTGCGCCTTGGCGCGCGCCTCCAGCCACCGACCGAGGAGGAGGAAGGTGGTCACGACGGCGGCAGTCTCGAAGTAGAGGTGAACTCCCTTGTCTGCCATACCCATATCAGTCATGGCCTGACCGGTGAGCACACCCACGGCCGACCACAGATACGCCGCGAGCACCCCGATCGAGACGAGAGTGTCCATCGTCGAGGCTCGGTGGCGGGCGTTGATCGCTGCCGCACGATGGAACGGCCAGGCGGCCCAGAGCACGACTGGCGTGGTCAGGATGAACTGCCACCATGCGTTGCCGGGCACATCACCGAGGGCCGGCACCATGGCCAGCAAGACGACGGGGAGGGTGAGGATCGCGCTGATCAGCGCCCGCCGCTTGAGGGCGGCGTGCGGTGCAACGTCGTGGTCGAGGTGGTCGACCGCCCGGTCGTGCACGCCGTCGTGGGCCATGGTGTTGTGGTCCATGGCGTTGTGGTCGAGAGCGTCATGTGACGTCGCGCCGGCGGGTCCCGCCGTATGCCGTGTGCTCCCGCCCCGGCTCGGCTGCCGGGGCGCGATGATCTCAGCGCCGTAGCCGGTGGCTCGGACGGTGCCGAGGATCTCGTCGATCGTGTGCGGGGCGGCGAAGCGCACGTGCGCCTTCTCGGTGGCGAGGTTGACGCTCGCCTCGACGCCCTCGAGTTTGCCGAGCTTGCGCTCGATCCGGGCCGAGCAGGAGGCGCACGTCATCCCGGTGATCGCGAGATCGACCTCTTCGGTTTCGGCTGGGGCAGTGTGGGTTTCAGTCATTGTCATCAACTCGATGCCGTGTCTGTGATTCGATCAAGTCAGCTGCGCACCAGGCGCGCGATGGCCGCGGCCGCCTCGGTGACCTTGGCGTCGGCGGCTTCGTCGGATTCGCGGGCGGCGTTGACGACACAGTGCCCGATGTGATCCTCCAGCAGCCCGAGGCTGACCGCCTGCAGGGCCCGGGTGACTGCGGAGACCTGGGTGAGGATGTCGATGCAATATGTGTCGTCCTCGACCATGCGGGCGATGCCGCGGACCTGCCCCTCGATGCGCTTCAGGCGTCGCAGGTAGTCGTCCTTGTCGCCGCTGTACCCGGCCATGCTGCCTCCCGACAGTTGGTTCATGCCTCTGACAAGAGCATACCCCCATGGGGTATTCCGGCGGACATCCCTCGGGAGGCGGGTCACTCGCCCAGGTGGTCCACGAGGGTCGCGGCGAGGCCGACATATGACGCGGGCGTCAGGTCCCGTAGTCGCGCCGCGACGTCGTCCGGCAGGCCGAGGCCGCCGATGAACTCGCGCAGATCCGCCTGTCCGATTCGCCGGCCCCGAGTCAGCTCCTTCAGTCGTTCGTAGGGATTGGACATCCCCGGAACCCCTTGTGCCGCAAGGGCACGCATCGCCGACTGGATGGGTTCGGCAAGCACCTCCCAGTTGGCGTCGAGGTCGGCGGCCATCGCCTCGGGGTTGGCATCGAGGCCGGCCAGGCCGCGGCTGACATTGTCCAGCGCGAGCAACGAGTGGCCCATCGCCGTGCCGATATTGCGCTGCATCGAGGAGTCGGTCAGGTCCCGCTGCTGACGCGAGGTGACGAGCGTCGAGGCCAGCACGTCGAGCAGCGCATTGCTCACCTCGAGGTTCGCCTCGGCGTTCTCGAAGCGAATCGGGTTGACCTTGTGCGGCATCGTGCTCGACCCGATCGTGCCCTGACCGCGCACCTGCGCGAAGTAGCCGAAGGAGATATAGGTCCACACGTCGGTGCACAGGTTGTGCAGGATCCGGTTGAATCGCGCCAGGTCGGCATACAGCTCCGCCTGCCAGTCGTGGCTCTCGATCTGCGTGGTGAGCGGATTCCACGTCAAGCCGAGGGACTCGACGAACTCGCGACTGATCGTCTCCCAGTCCGCGTCCGGCACCGCTGCCAGGTGCGCCCCGTAGGTCCCGGTCGCGCCGTTGAACTTGCCGAGGAACTCCGCCGCGTCGATCCTGCGCACCTGACGGCGCAGCCGCCAGGCCAGGACAGCGAGCTCTTTGCCCATGGTCGTCGGGGTGGCGGGTTGGCCGTGGGTATGGGCGAGCATCGGCGTCTCGCGCAACTCACGGGCCATCGCCTCGAGCTGGTCGAGCAGGGCCTGAGCCTTGGGGAGCCACACCGCACGCGTCGCCCCGCGGATCATGAGCGCATAGGAGAGGTTGTTGACATCCTCGGACGTGCAGCCGAAGTGGATGAGTTCACTCATCGTCTCCGCCTGTGCCGGGGCGATCGCGGTGAGGCGCTCCTTGAGGAAGTACTCGATCGCCTTGACGTCGTGCTGGGTGACCCGCTCGATCTCGGCGAGTGCCTCGATGTCTGCTGCGCCGAACTCGTCGACGATCGCCCGAAGGCGGCTCTTCTCGTCCTCGTTGAGCGTGCCCGAGCCGGGTATGACGCCGCGCTCGGTGAGGAAGATCAGCCACGCGATCTCGACCCGCAAGCGCTCCCGGTTGAGGGCGGGCTCGGAGAGGTGGTCGATCAGCGGTGCGACGGCACTGCGGTAGCGGCCATCCAATGCGCCCAGGGCGGCGTCGGTGTCGGCGAGACTCGGCATGCCGACAATCCTGCCAGCCACCCACTCCGATGCCGAGCGCGTCCACGGGAGAATGGCTCCATGGGTCACCCTGTTCGCCTGCTGTCCGCGTCCGTCGACATCGCCGCGCCCCCGGCAACCGTATGGCGCATCGTCACCAACGTGCGCCGGACCGGTGAGTGGTCGCCCGAGTGCCGAAAGGTATTGGCGCCCAAGACAATCGGTGCCGGGTCACGTTTCGTCGGGATCAACCAGCGCAGGCTCATGCTCTGGCCCACCAACGCCAAGGTGGTGCGCTTCACTCCCGAGCGCGAACTGGCATACCGCATCGCCGAGAACGGCTCGACCTGGAGCTACTCTCTGGAACCGATAGACCACGGCACCCGACTGACCGAGGCGCGCGAGGCAGCCGACGGCATCACGGGCTTCGCCCACGTGTTCACCAAGCTGTTCCTGGGCGGTGAGGCGCACACCAGCGAGCTCGACGACGGCATCCGCGCTAGTCTCGATCGCATCAAGGTGATCGCCGAGCGCGAGCGCCCCTGAACGGTCCGGCGCCGTCACACGGTCCGGGAGCGCTGTGCCAGTTCGGCTTTGACGTGCTCGACGATGCCGGGCACGGCGGCTTGCATCTCCTCGTAGGTGCGGTCGAACGCCTTGTCGTTCCAGGCATACCAGGGATCGTCGACATCGAGTTCGCCGGCCTCGACGGCGGCCGGGTCGAAGCTGCGGATCAACCGGATGTGCTCCGGCGACCCGCCCGCGAGGCGCTGCAACGCCCGCAGGTGGCCGGAATCGGCAGCCAGGACCAGGTCGCGCTCAGCGAGCCAGTCCTTCTCGATCCGCCGTGCCCGGTGGGCGGCTCGGCCCCAGTCGTCGTGCCCGTTGCGCTGCAACACATCCAGGGTCCGGTAGTCGGCGGCATTGCCCGACTCCTCGGATGACGTGCCGGCCGAGTCGACGGTCACGGCGTCCGACAGCCCCTCGCGGTCGAAGGCCTCCCGGAGCAGGAACTCGAGCATGGGGGAGCGGCAGATGTTGCCGGTGCAGATGACGCAGACGCGGTAGGTCACGACCCCATTGTCGGTCACCAGACGGACCTCACGTGACGGGTGACCGGCCGGCGAGGGGGCGGATCGTGAATCTGCGGTCGCGGATCGCGTCGATCAGGTAGGGCAGCGCGGCCACACTTCCGGAGCGGTCGATGCGTTGCGCGTTCGGTCCGTCGAGGGCGCCGCCGTCGTGGGTGAGGATGACCGATCCGGGGCGCATGCGGCCGGCGATTCGTTCCGCCGCACCGCGCGGGCCGTGGTCGCGCACAAAAGCTTCGACACAGTCGGTCCAGAACGTCGACCGCAGCCCGATGTCGTCGACGCTCGCGCGCACCGCGTCTGACGTCCAGCCGCGCGGCGAACGGAACAGGCCGGTCGTGGCCACCGCGACGCTCGCGAAAGAGCGCTCGCACGCGGTGATCTGGCCGTGCACCTGCTGCTGCGGCAGGCCATCGAGCCACAGGTGATCCTGGGTGTGGTTGCCGATGACATGCCCGCGCGACGCGATCTCGTGAACCAGGTGGGGGTGGGCGAGGGCGTTGCGTCCGATGAGGAAGAACGTGGCGCTGACGCCGGCTTGATCAAGCCGGTCGAGGACGGCGGGGGTGTATGCCGGATCGGGGCCGTCGTCGAAGGTCAAGAAGACCTCGCGCTCGTCGGTCTCGACGCGTCCGATGGCGCCGGGTTCGACCCGCAAGCGTCGCGCGAGGGAGTCCGTATGCGGACCCGCCGACTGCCGGTGGGCGGCCCACGCGCCTCCGCCGGTCGCCGTGAGCAGGCAGGCGCCGGCACCGCCGAGGAAGTGCCTCCGGGTGATCCCCACGCTGCCCTCCCCTGCCTCGAACGACCCAGGAATACCCGGTATGCGGCGATCGTATGTCCGGATCGCCGCGACGCCAAGCGTCGTGACTGATTCGTCACACCGAGCGCGTCGGCGACTCCAGCGAGACGGTGTGCTGGAATCCGTCGCGACCGTCATCGCGATGGCTGACCATCACCAGCGTCCGGGTTGACGAAGCCTGCACCAGGTCGTTGATCACCTCTCGTGCTGTCGCCGAATCCAGGTGTGCCACAGGCTCATCCAGCAAGATGGCCGGCCGTCCGGAGACGAGCGCGCGGGCCAGGCCGAGTCGCGCTCGCTCCCCGCCCGATATGCCCCGACCGCCCGTGCCGAGCCGGGTGTCCAGGCCGTCCGGGAGGCCGGCGAGCCATTCGCCGAGGCCGGCGAGCCGCAGCGCGTCGCGCAGCTCGTCGTCGGGCACGGCGACCCCGGCCGAACGCGGGTCTCCCGCGTCGTTTCCGCCCGGAGCGGCGAAGCGCAGGTTCTCGCGCAGCGTCGAGGCGAAGATGTGCGGTGTGTCGTCGACGACCGCGTAGTGCCGCCGGGTCGCCGCGAGGTCGGTGCTCAGGGCGTCGGCCTCCCCGATGGCATAGCTGCCGGTTTCCGGGTCGAGGTGGCGGGCTAGCACGGCGAGCAGTGTCGACTTGCCGCTGCCGTTGGGCCCGACGATCGCGAGATGCTCGCCCACGGGCAGGTCCAGGTCGAGGGGATCGAGGGCGAGGGGGCGCTCCGGTGACCATCGAGCCGAGATGGCCCGCAGGGCGATTCGGGCACCGGCGTCCGTGGCGGGCGGGGGAGGGGAGCCCGCGTCGGCCGGGGTGTCGAGGGCGCCGGCCACCGCCGGCTGCTGGTCGAGGACGGCCGCGAGGCGGGTGGCGCTGCCGCGGGCGCGGGCGAGTGCCCGGGCCGCTTCGGCGAGCGGGGTCAGGGCGTCCGCGACGGCCACCGGCGCAAGCACGAGCAGGGCCGCGACGGGGGCGGTATGCCGTTGCTCCACGAAGAGCGTGTGTGCCACCGCCCACGTGGTGGCCCCGACGGCCAGCAGGATCCCGCCCGCGGCGAGGGCCCGCCCACGGGCCTGCCGCAGGGCTACCCGGTGCCACCCCTGCTGCACCCGGTCGAGGTCGGCCAGCATGGCCGGGCCGGCCCCGATCGCGGCGATCTCACCGGCCTGCGCCGTGAGGGTTTCGGCGACGCGGGTTACGTCGGCGCGGGCCGCCCCCAGCGCCGCATTGCCCGCTGACTCGACGCGAAAAGCGATGAGGGTCAACGCCGTCACCACCAGACCGAGCACCGCGATGCACAGTCCGACGCGCGCATCGAAGGCCGTCGTGACCGCTGTCGTGATCCCCCAGGCGATGAGTGCCGACAGCCCCGGCACGGTCACGCGGATCTGGGCGCCGACGACGTCGTCGAGGTCGTCCACGACCCCGGTGAGCAGGTCGGCCCGGCCGCGCCGGCCCAGGCGCGCCGGCGTGAGAGGGATCAACGCGGCATACGTGTCTACACGCCGCTGGGCGAGATCCCGCAGCGCGGCGTCATGGGTGATCAGCCGCTCCCAGTAGCGGAAGGCGGGGCGCGCCATACCGAACGCCCGGACCCCGACGATGGCGACCATCAGGGTGAGGATGACCGGGCGCTCGCTGGCCTTGACGATCAGCCAACCCGAGGTCGCGGTGAGGGCGACACCACTGGCGAGGGCGAGGCCGCCGATGACCCCGGCGGCCACGAGCTGCCGAGTGAGCCGGACGGTGCGCAGATCAGGTGTCATGCGCGCACCTCCTGCGCGACCGACGCGAGGTCGACGTGGGTGGCGGCCTCCGCGACCAGCTCGTCGCGGTGCGTGACGGCGATGACGCAGCGCCGCGTTGCCAGCTGCGCGATAGCGCGGTGCGCGATCGTCGCGCTCGCGTCGTCGAGGTGCGCGGTCGGCTCGTCGAGGAGGATGACGCTCTCGGGGGCGAGCAGCGCGCGGGCCAGAGCCACCCGGGCGCGCTGCCCTGCGGACAGACCGAAACCGTCGTCGCCGACGATGCTGTCGAGGCCCTGGTCGAGACCGGCCACCACGCTCTCCAGGCCGACGGCCCGGATGGCCGCCCGCTGCTCCTCGGCCCCGGATCCGTTGCCCAGGGCGAGGATTCGTGACAGCGGCCCGGTCGGCAGGAAGGGGCGCTGCGTGACCAGATGACACGCCGGCGCGGTGATCGTGCCCGCGTCGGGCCGGCGGAGACCGGCGATGAGTTCGAGGAGGGTCGTCTTGCCGGCGCCCGACGCTCCGGTGACCGCGGTCAGCCCGGGCCCGGCCCGCAACGACACCCCGGTCAGCACGGGCCGCCCCGCCCCCGGGTAGGAGTAGGTGACGTCGTCGACGACGATGCGTGCGTCCGGTCCAGGGCTGCGCTGCGTCGGCGCAGAGTCGCCACTCTCGGCGAAGCTGGTGATCTCCTCGAGGGCGGTGACACCGTCGGCCGCGCTGTGGAACTCCTGCCCGACGCGGCGGATCGGCCAATAGGCTTCCGGCGCCAGGAGGATCGCCACCATCGCGGTGTCCAGCGGCATACTGCCGTGCGCCAGCCGCACCCCGTTGAGCACGGCCACGATCGCGACGGAGATGGTGGCGAGCAGTTCGAGGGCGCCGGTCGACATGAACGCGAGACGCAATGTGCCCATCGTGGCCAGCCGATGGCGGTCGCTGACCGCCGCGATGGTCGTCAGTTGCTTCTCGGCGCGGCCGTAGTTGACCAGTGTCGGCAGGCCGCGGACGACGTCGAGGAAGTGCCCCGCGAGATCCGCGAGGGAGCGCCAGCGCCGCTGCGTCTGCTCTGCGGTCGTGCGTCCGATGAGAGCGGCGAAAAGCGGCAGCAGCGGCAGGGTGAGCACGACGACCAGCGCACTGGCCCAATCCACCAAGGCCAGCGTCACGATCGCCGCCAGGGGCACGACGGCGGCGGCGATCAGCGCGGGGAGGTAGCGGGCGACATACGGTTCGACACTCGTGCAGCCGGCGGTCGCGAGCGTCAGCCGCCGGCTCGGGTCCGCCTCGTCCGACGGAGGACGCGACGTCCAGGCGGTGAGCAGGTGACGCCGCAGCGACGTCGAGACCCGGGCGCCCGCATGCGCGGCGGCATACTCCGTCACCGCGGCGAGGAGGCCACGCGCGACGAAGAGCACCGCGAGCCACGTCAGCGGACGCGAAAGGTCCGTATGACGGGCGATCGCGACCACCACGCCGGTCAGGGCGAAGGCGGTCGCGATCGTCGCTGCCCCGCCGGCTGCCCCGACCGCCGCGAGGAGCACGAAGGGGCCGCGTGCCTCGGGGACGGCGCGGAACAGCCGGGGGTCGAAAGGCCTCACGCGTTAATGGTCGGCCATCAACGCGATTCGGCGTGAATCAGCGGGTCCTGCGCCGCCGGGATGTGCTCGACACGGATGCGCTTGCGGAAGACCCAGTAGGTCCAGCCCTGATAGAGCAGGACGATCGGGGTGAAGATCACGGCGGCGATCGTCATGATCTTCAGCGTGTAGTCGGTGCTGGAGGCGTTCTCGATCGTCAGGCTGTATGCCGGGTCGGTCGAACTCGGCATCACGTCGGGGTAGAGGAGGAAGAAGTAGGTCGCGACGGCCATCGCGATCGTCAGGGCGGTGCCGACGAAGGCCTGCCCCTCCTTGCCCTTGGTGTTGGCGTAGATCGAGAACAGCAGTGCCAGAGCGGCAATCGCCGTCGTCACCCAGGACCAGACCGAACCCTTCTGGATGCCCAGGGCAAGCAGCAGTATGACGGCCAGGGCCGCGGCGGCGAGGCCCGCCTTGGTGGCGAAGGCGCGGGCGTCCGCCCGGATCGGGCCGTCGGTCTTGAGGGCGACGAAGTAGGCACCGTGGGTGAGGAAGAGGGCGACGAACACCAGACCACCGAGCAGCCCGACCGGGTTGAGCAGGGTGAAGAGGGTGCCGGTGTATTCCATGTCCTTGTCGATCGGCACGCCCTTGACCAGGTTGGTCAGGCCGACACCCCACAGCAGCGCGGCGAGGAAGGAACAGACGATGATCGCCTTGTCCCAGCCCGCCTTCCACGCGGCCGAGGCCCGTTTGCCGCGGTAGTCCAGGCCCATATTGCGCAGGATGAGAGCGACGAGGATGAGGAGCAGGGCGAGGTAGAAGCCGCTGAACAGCGTTGCGTACCAGTGCGGGAAGGCCGCGAAGGTGGCACCGCCAGCGGTGAGCACCCACACCTCGTTGCCGTCCCAGACCGGGCCGATCGTGTTGAGCAGCACACGCTTGCGCTTCTCGGTGTCCTCGGCGTCGCGGCCCTTGCCGAGGATCGGCAGGAGCATCCCGACGCCGAAGTCGAAGCCCTCGAGGACGAAGTAGCCGGTCCACAGGACGGCGATGAGAAGGAACCAGAGCTGTGCGAGATCCATGACTGTCTCCTTTCTCAGTACGCGAACTGCAGTTCGGTGTCGTCGGACATGTCGTCGGGTGTCTTGGGCTGCTCGAAGGGTTCGGCGCCCTTCTTGACGTAGTCGGTGAACAGCTTGACCTCGATGACGGCGAGGACGGCATAGAGCAGGGTGTAGACGATCATCGAGATCCACACCTCGGCCGAGGAGACCTCGGGGGAGACGCCGGTCGCGGTGGTCATCACGCCGTAGACGAGCCACGGCTGGCGGCCGACCTCGGTGAAGATCCAGCCGAAGCTGTTGGCGAAGACCGGCGCGAGCGGGGCCAGGACGGCCAGCCAGACCCACAGCTTGCTGCGCAATTCGGAACGGCCGCCGCGGGTGGCCCACAGCACGGCCGCGGAGAAGAGCATCGTCAGGAATCCGAGGCCCATCATGAACCGGAACGACCAGTAGGTGACCGGGATCATCGGGGTGTAGGTGGCGTCCTTGACCAGTTCGGAGCCGCTGCCGTATTCGGCGATCAGCTTCTCGCGCAACGGGTTGATGCCCTCGACGGGCTTGTCGAAGCTTCCGGTCGCCATGAATCCGAGCACGCACGGGACGGTGACGGCGAACTTCTCCTCGGTGCCGTCGCGGGTGCCGATGGTGAAGATGGAGAAGGGCGCGCAGCTATCGGAGGTCTCGTAAAGCGCCTCTGCCGCAGCCATTTTCATCGGCTGCACCTCGGTCATGATCTTGCCCTGGAGGTCACCGGTGAAGATCACGCCGAGGCTGGCGACGAGGGCGACGATTGCGCCGAAGCGGGCGGACTTGCGATAGAGCGGGGTGTCCGCGGCCGGCCGGTTGCGTCGCATGAGCCAGACCGAGACGCCCATGACGACGGCGCCGCCGACCATGTAGGCGGAGGTGATGACGTGCGGGAAGGTCACCAGCTGGACCTTGTTGGTCAGCACGGCAAGGAAGTCGGTCATCTCGGCGCGACCGGACTCGGGGTTGAACCGGTAGCCCACCGGATGCTGCATGAACGAGTTGGCCGACAGGATGAAGTAGGCCGACATCACCGTGCCGAGGTGGACCAGCAGCATCGTCAGGGCGTGCAGCTTCTCGGGCAGCTTGCCCCAGCCGAAGATCCACAGGCCGAGGAAGGTCGACTCGAGGAAGAACGTCAAGAGCGCTTCGAACGCCAGCGGCGCACCGAAGATGTCACCGACGAAGCGGCTGTAATCGGACCAGTTCATCCCGAACTGGAACTCCTGGACGATGCCCGTCACCAGGCCGAGCGCGAAGTTGATCGTGAAGAGCTTGCCGAAGAACTTCGTCAAGCGCAGGTAGTCGGGGTTGTGCGTATTCGCCCACCGGATATGGAAATAGGCGACGATCGCACTCATCCCGATGGTGATCGGGACGAAGAGGAAGTGGTAGACGGTCGTGATGGCGAACTGCCATCGCGCCAGGTCCAGGGCGTCCATCAGTGCTCCGTGGAGGGTGGCAGGTTTCTTCTGACCTACAGACCTTAGATCGGGCGGCGGCGGTCAGTGAGTGAGGCGCGCCTCAGCTGGCTCTTGGGCGCGCGGTCAGGGCGTCGCGCCAGCATCGGTGAATACCCGCACGGGTATGCCGTTGAGGACGGCATTGCCGGACACGGAGTCCAGCCGCCCAGGGTCGGTCAGATCGTTATACGACGCTCCCGGAAGGGTTTTCGCGTGGCGGAGCCGGATTCCCGCGTTCGCCGCGTGGCCGTAACCGTGGGGGAGGCACACCACTCCGGGCATGACGTCGTCGCTGATCTGGCACTCGACGCGTATCTCGCCGGTGGCCGATGTGACCTTGGTGACAGCGCCGTCGGTCAGGTCGCGAGCGGCCGCGTCGTCCGGGTGGATCAGCAGCCGGTGCCGGGCCCGGCCGGTCGTCAGCCGTTCGGCGTTGTGCAGCCAGGAATTGTTGTCGCGCTGGGCCCGCCGGCCGATGAGCAGCAGCTCCTCCGGCGCGAGCTGCGGGTCGGAGGAGGCGGCCAGGTGAGCGATGGCACCGAGCAAGAGGCGCTGATCGAGGTCGATCCGCTTGTCGTCGGTGAGAAGGCGAGCGGGCAGGCGCGGCTCGAGCGGACCGAGGTCCACTCCGCCGGGGGTCTCACCAAGGCTCTTGACCGACAGGCCGGTGCGGAATGCCTTGAGCGCCAGGTCGATCTGCTGTTTCGGTGCGGTCCGGAAGCGGGCCTGCGCCTCGACGACGGCCGGCAGGTCCTTGACGGCGTTCAGGGCCCGGGCGGCTGCTCCTACGACACCATCGCCGGTGTCGTCGGCGTGACGCAGGGCGATGATCCGCAGCGCGAGTTCCTTGGCGATCTCCCAGTCGTGGCGCGCGTCGTCGGGCTTGTCGAAGAGGGCCGACGACCAGCGGGCGGTGTTGCGCACCGCGAGCAGATGGAAGACGAGGTCGTAGTGATCGCGCTCGAGCGGGCCGGTCGGGGGGAGGATGACATCGGCATACCGGCTCGTCTCGCCGATGTAGAAGTCGATGGCGACCATGAAGTCGAGTCGTGCGAGAGCCGCACCGAGCGCGTCGCCGGCCGGAGTCGAGGAAACGGGGTTCCCGGCGATACACACGAGAGTCTTGATCTGACCTGCTCCGTCGGTCGTGATCTCCTCTGCCAGAACGGAAACCGGCAGTTCGCCGCCGAATTCCGGCAGGCCCCGAACCCGTGAGGTCCACGCGCCGAGGTGGCCCTTGCCGAGCATCTTCTTGCCGATGAGATCGATCGCCGGCGTGGTGAACATCGTGCCGCCCGGCCGGTCGAGGTTGCCGGTGACGATATTGATGGCCTGACAGGCGAATTGGCAGATGGCGCCATGCGCCTGGGTGGAGACCCCCATCCGGCCGTGGATGGCCGCCGTGCCCCGGGCGAGGTCCCGGGCCAGATCGCGGATGGCGTTCGCCGACATACCGCTGACGGCCTCGGCTCGCTCCGGGGTGAACGCTGCGACGGCGGCGCTCAGCTCCGCCAGCCCGTCGACATAGGGCGCGGGGGCGGTCAGACCCTCGCTGGTGAGCACCTGCAGGATCGCCAGCAGGACGTAAGCGTCGGTGCCCGGACGCACGAAGTGGTGCGCGTCGGCGACCTTGGCCGTCTCGGTGCGGCGCGGGTCGATGACCACCAAACGCCCGCCGCGCGCCTTGAGTTCGCGCAGCCGCCCGGCGAAGTCCGGCACGGTCATGATCGAGCCATTGCTCGCCATCGGGTTGTTGCCGACCAGGACGAGCAGGTCGGTCCGGTCGATGTCCGGCACCGGCAGCAGGAACTGGTGGCCGTAGAGCAGCATGGCGATCAGCTGATGGGGGAGCTGGTCGACGGACGTGGCGCTGAAGGTGTTGCGGGACTTGATGGTTCGCACGAGGCTCACGCCATGGGTCAGGGCGCCGAGGCTGTGCACATTGGGGTTGCCCTGATAGACGGCGACGGCGTCGGGGCCGTGTGCCTTCTGGGTCGCGACGATCTTTTCGGCGACGAGGTCGAAGGCCTCGTCCCAGCCGATCGGCTCCCATGTGGCGTCGGCGCCCGGCTCCCCGACCCGGCGCACCGGCGTGCGCAGCCGGTCCGGATCGGTGTGAATGTCTTGCAGCGCAATGGCTTTCGGGCAGATGTGCCCCCGTGACAGCGGATCGGCCTCGTGGCCGCGGATACTGACCACGGCCGGGCCGTCGGTCACGACCTCCAGGCCGCAGCTGGCTTCACACAGGACGCAGGTGATGTAGCGGGTCGGCTTCGTCGCGTCGCTCACCCGCCCAGTGTGCCAGCGCCTCGGTGGCGTGTCCGCCGCGGGCGAACGCATACCGGGCCCACGGCAAAGGATCGGCGGGCACCATGGCGGGCATGGACCCGTTCGCGGCATATACCGATCACCGGCTCACCCGCCCCGACGGGCGGGTGGTCGCCTGGACTCAATGGGGTGAGCCAGGCGGTATGCCGTTGCTCCGGGTCCCCGGCACGCCCGGCTGCCGCTGGGCGGTCCGTGCGGACACGACTCCGTGGGCCGAACGCGGGCTGTGGGTGATCACGACCGAACGGCCGGGGTTCGGCGCCTCGACCCCGCTGCCGGGACGCGGTTTCCTCGAGCACGCCGACGATCTGGCGGCCATCCTCGACCATCTCGGCATCGCCCAGGTGCACATGATCGGTGGCAGCGGGTCCGCACCCCACGAGCTGGCCTTCGCTCAGCAATATCCCGACCGGGTGCGGGCCGCCACGATCCTTGTCGGCGCAGCTCCCTTGGAGGAGAACGAGATCGACAGCATGATCCCGCTCAACCAGCAGTCCCACCGCCTGTGCCGGGCGGGTGATCGCGAGGGCGAAGCCGCCCTGCTCGGGCCGATCCGGGAGGCCATCCTCGCCGACCCCCTGGCCGCCTTCCGGGGGATCATGGAGCACGCGCCCGCCGACGACCAGGCCGTCATGCGAGACCCGGACTGGCAGGCGGTTTTCGGCCGCGCCCAGACCGAGGCGCTCGGCGCCACCCTGGACGGCTGGCTGGATGAGTCGATGGCGATGAGCCAGAAGTGGGAGGAGATCGTGCCGGAGGCCATCACGACGTCGATCACCTGGCAGCACGCCGCCGCCGACGCCAACTGCCCCCAATCGGCCGCCCGGCGCCTGGTCGACCGGCTCCCCAACGGCCGCTTCATCGCCTGGCCCGACGACGTCGGCCACCTCTACGGCTACCACCACGAGCCCGAGATCCTCGACGAGTTGCTCGCCCGCGCCTGACGCCCCAGCGCACCGGACGACGGGTGGGCGGCATACGACCCGCCGACCGTCATACCTGGCGAGGGACGGTCAGCGGTGCGCGATGATCAGGTGGCGGGTGGAATGGGCGACGAAGGGTTCACCGGAGCGCAGCCTCTCATCGACGGCCCGCAACTGCGGTTCGTATGCGGCGGAGGTGAACCCCGGGACCCACCAGAGGCACTTGCGCAGGATCCAGACCACCCGAAGCCCCAGCCGGTCACATCGGCCGCATCCGCCTCGGCGACCAAGTCCTCGTATGAACGCACCAGCCCACTCCATCAGGGCGCGGGCCCTGCGCCGGACGCACGACGACGTCGGCCGACGCCCGCCCGATGTCCGACGTGGTCAAGGGGCCTATGTTGGGTGGTATGACGCGACGCGAACTCCACGTGGTGCCCGTCCCGGGACCGGGAGCCGAGGACGTGCTCATCGGGCACGACGGCACGGCATACACCGGGTGCGCGGACGGCGCGATCTACGCAGTGCGGGCCGACGGCGGCGAACCGTGGCGGGTCGGCGCCACCGGGGGCCGGCCACTCGGCCTCGAACGGCTCCCCGAGGGCCGCATCCTGATCTGCGACGCACACCGCGGCCTCCTCGACATGGCCCTCGACAGCGGCGAGGTGCGGGTCCTCGCCGACCGGGTCGACGGCATACCGATGCGCTTCTGCAACAACGCCGCGGTCAGTGACGACGGCACGATCTGGTTCACCGACTCCTCGACGAAGTGGGGCATCGAGGAGTGGAAGTCGGACCTGATCGACGACACCTGCACCGGCCGGCTGCTCAAACTCCTCCCCGGCGGGCAGCCCGAGGTGGTGCTCGACGGGCTCAGCTTCGCCAATGGCGTTGCGCTGGCGTCGGATCAGTCGTTCGTCGTCGTCGCCGAGACAGGTCACCGGCGGCTGCGCCGCTACTACCGCACCGGTCCGCTGGCCGGCAACGCCGACGTCTTCGCCGCGGACCTGCCCGCTCACCCCGACAACATCGCGGGAGGCTCCGACGGCCTGATCTGGGTCACCTACGCCTCCCCGGCGGACGCCACCCTCGCCCGCCTGCAGAAGTCGCCGAAGGCGATCCGCACGGTTGTCCGGCGGCTGCCGGAGCGGCTCAAGCCGACGCCGCAGCGGACGGTGCGGGTCGCGGCATACGACGACCTGGGCCAGGTGGTCCACGACGTCGAGACCGACGCAACCCACTGGCATATGGCCACCGGTGTGCGCGAACACGACGGCCGGGTCTGGCTGGGCAGCCTTGTCGAACCCGCGCTCGCCTGGTTCGACTTGGCTTGATGACGACGTCCGCCGGCCTATCTGTGCCGGAACGCCGGACTCACCGCAGTTCGTCGTCGACGTAGGCGGGAGCGGCGAGTGTCACCGAGGCCCAGGACAGCGGTATGCCGGTGGCCGCCAGCACGATCAGCACCAACCGCCAGTCGCCGGTTGCCGCGTGCAGCAGGCCGACCAGCACGGGGCCGATCGCGGCGAGGAGGTAGCCGACCGGCTGCACGAAGCCGGACACCTGGGCCGTGACGGCGGGTGTGCGGGTGCGGGCGGTGATGAGCGCGATCGCCGTCGGGAAGGCAAAGCCGGAGAGGGCCAGCAGTGTCGACCACACCCAGGGGAGGGTGGCCGGAGCCAGGAGCAGGCCGGTATAGCCGGCGATCAGCGAGATGCCGAAGGAGGCGAAGATCGCGCGGAGGTGGTGTCCGCGCGCGATGATGCTCGGCATCGCCAAAGCCCCGAGCAGACCGATGCCGGAGATGGACGACATGAGCGCCCCGGCGTACCCGGCGGACAGGCCCGCGTCGCGGTAGATCTGGGGGAGCCAGCCGAACTGCACATACGCATGCATCGACTGGATGCCGAACATCAGCGTCAATGCGACGGTGGTGGGGGATGCGAGCAGTCCGAGGTTCGGCGCGACCATCGGCCGGCGGTGATCGTCGGGCAGATTGTGTTCCCGCAGAGCCAGATACGCCCAGAACGGGATCGCTGCCAGGATCGCCCAGCCCCACAGGCGCAGCGAGGGTCGCCACCCGCCGAGCGCGTCGGCGGCGGGTGCGGCGAACGCGGCGCCGAGGGCGCCGCCGACCATCAGCCCGGTGCCGTAGATCGTCTGCAGCAGCACCTGCCCGCGCTCGTGGGTCTTGATCCACGCGGGCACGAGGACGTTGCCGAGCGCCATACCGCCGAGCGCGATCACGCTGAGCCCCAGGAAGATCCACTCGTTGCCGGTGCCGGCGCGCAGGATCAGCCCGAGCGCCGCGGCGGCCAGGCCGATGGTGATGCCGCCGGTCGTCCCGACCTTGCGCGCGAGCGTTACCGCGACCACGCCGACCAGCCCGAAGCACAGTCCGGGCAACCCGGTGAAGACGCCGGCCAGCGCCGACGACATGTCCAGCCCGGCGCGGATCTCCTCGAGCAGCGGCCCGGGCGAGGACGCGCCGGGCCGCAGGTTGAGCGAGACGAGCACGATGGCGACCAGGCCGAGCGCCAGTCCGCTCGGCACCCGCCGCTCAGTCATCTCGCGGCTCAGTGTCCGACGGGTCAGGCACGCCGGATGCCGTCGACGAAGTCGGCGACCAGCCGGATGTAGGCCGCCCGCTCCTGGAAGTAGCCGCCGCAGTGATCGGCGCCCTCGAAGACCTTCAGGTGCTTCGGCTCGCCGGCGGCGGCGAAGAGCCGGTGCGCGTGCTCCAGCGGTATGACGCGGTCCTGGTCTCCGTGCATCAGCAGGATCGGCCGGGGCGCCAGCCTGCCGATCACCTCGATCGGCGCGACCTGGTGGAAGCCGTAGCCGTAGCGCCAGCGGGTGGCCCGGTCCGTGAGCCACACCAGTGGCACCGCGGGGAGCCGCAACCTCGTGACGGCGTTGGCGATTACCCCATGCATGTCGGCGAACGGCGAGTCGAGGACGAGCCCCCGCACGCGCGGATCGTCTGCTGCCACAAGGATGCTCACCGAGGCACCCATGCTGAACCCGACGAGGACGAGAGCGGCGTCGGGGCGGCGGGCCACGGCATACTCGATGGCGGCCCGCAGGTCGGCCTGCTCGTAGTGCGCCAGCGACTGCGGGCCGTCGTCGGAGTCGCCGTTGCCGCGGAAGTCGAACAGCAGCACCGAGTTTCCGGCCCGCCACAGTCCGGGCCCGATGCCGAGCATGTCGGACTTGTTGCCGCGGTGACCGTGGCTGACGATGACGACGCGCTCGCTGCCCGGCCGGTCGAGCCACCACCCGGATAGGCGCGTCCCGTCGTCCGCGGCGAAGGTGACATCCTCGCTCGGGACGCCAACCTCGAAGGTGCTGAAGCGATAGTCCGGCCAGGGGCGCCGGGGCCCGCTGATCATGCGGGCGCCGGCGAGCGCCCCAGCAGCTGCGCCCGCGCCGGCCGCCACGAGCAGACCGGCGGCCCCGACCTGATGGCGACGCGTCATAGACCTCACGACGGTTCTTTGCTTCGCCGCGGTGCCTCGCGAGGACCCCGAGAGCTTCGGCATCCGGCTAGTCCTCGTATCCCGTCGGATTGGACGACTGCCAGCGCCAGGTGTCGGCGCACATGTCGTCGATGTTTTTGACTGTGCGCCAACCCAATTCGTCATTAGCACGGGCGGGGTCAGCCCAGGAGCGCGGCTGGTCACCGGCGCGCCGCGGACCGATCTCGTAAGGCAGCTCCCGGCCCACCGCGCGCTCGAAGGCGTGCACCATCTCCAGCACGCTTGTGCCCTGGCCGGTGCCGAGATTCCACACGGACACCGCCTTCTCGGATGTGGCGAGCGTGTTGAGCGCGGCCACGTGGCCGGCCGCGAGGTCCTCGACGTGGATGTAGTCGCGCTCGCAGGTGCCGTCGGCGGTGGGGTAGTCGTCGCCGAAGACGACGAGCTTGTCGCGCCGGCCCACGGCCACCTGCGCGATGAACGGCATGAGGTTGTTGGGGATGCCCTGGGGGTCCTCGCCGATCATGCCCGACGGATGCGCGCCGACGGGGTTGAAATAGCGCAGGATGCCGATGCGCAGGCTCGGGTCCGCAGCGGCGACATCGGTGAGGACGTGCTCGATCATCACCTTGGTCCGGCCGTAGGGCGAACTCGCCTGCAGCGGAGCGTAATCCTCGCGATAGGGCAGCGGCGCCTCCTCACCGTAGACGGTCGCGGAGGAGGAGAAGACGAGCATCTTGACCCCGTGCCGGCGCATCGCACGCACGAGCGAGAAGGTCGTGCCGAGGTTGTTCTCGTAGTACTCCAACGGGATCTCGGCGCTCTCGCCGACGGCTTTCAGGCCGGCGAAGTGGATGACGGCGTCGAAGGGCTCGTCCGCGAAGAGCCGCTCCGTCTTGTCGCGGTCGGTCAGGTCGAAGGCGTGCACCGGGATCGCCTCGCCCGTGAGGGCCTCGAGGCGCCCGATCACCGCGGGCTTGCTGTTGGCGAAGCTGTCGACGATCACCACGTCGTGGCCGGCGGCGATGAGCTGGACGACCGTGTGGGAGCCGATGTAGCCGGCGCCGCCGGAGACGAGAACGCGCATGAGGCCACGCTATGCGCTCGGCCCGCTGCGGCCGAATCCGCCGACTGGGTCAGCCGCGAACGCCCCACCTTGTCAGCCGGCGGTGCGCTCGGCCTGACGGGCGCGATAGGCCGCGACAGCGTTGCGGTTGCCACAGGCGGTGGAGCAGAACCGGCGCGACCGGTTGCGTGACAGGTCGAGCACGATCCCGGTGCAGGTGTCATCGGCACAGACCCCGAACCGGGCCAGTTCGCCGGCCCGGATGACGTCGATCATGGCCATGGCCGTCTCGACGCTTATGCGGTCGACCAGCGGCGCATCGCTCGCGATAGCGTGAATGTGCCAGTCGAAGCCCTGATGGCGCGTCAGCTGTGGCAGGGCGCGCGCCTCGGCGAGCATCGAGTTGACCATGGCGACCGCCTCGTCCTCCGAGGCGAGCAGGAGCGCGCGCAACCGCGGTCGCAGGGCGCGCACTTCATCCAGTTCGGCCTGGGTGCCCCGCCGCGTGCCGGTGTACTCCCAGCGCCCGTAGAAGTCGTCCAACGCGGCAATGGAGTCCAGCGTGTCCGGCGCCAGCGCAGAGTTGGCCAGGGCAACGGCAGCGCCCAGAGCCATCTGCGTGTCATGACCGAATTTCACTTTGACATATTACCGCTGACATCGGTACCGTCATGCGTCATGCCAGCCGTGACCGATGACGTGGCGGCCGTGCAGGGGGCGTCCGCCACTTCATCGACCATGGGTGCCGGCCTGCTTTTCGCGATCGGCGGCGCGCTCAGCTTCGCCTTGTCGGGTCCGATCGCCCGGGGCCTGCTCGACACCGGCTGGAACGCCGTGGCTGTCGTGCTGATCCGCATGGGCCTGGCGGCGCTCGTGCTCCTGCCCTTCGGACTGCGTGCACTGCGCGCCGACTGGCAGGTGCTCGCCCGCACCTGGCGCACGATCACCGCATACGGCCTGCTCGCCGTCGCCGGTGCCCAGTTCTGCTATTTCTCCGCGGTCGCGCGGATGGATGTCGGGCCCGCCCTGCTGATCGAATACACCGCTCCGGCCGCCGTGGTCCTCTGGCTCTGGCTGCGCGGGGGCCAGCGCCCCGGTCTGGTGACCATCGCGGGAGCGATGGTGGCCGCAGTGGGCCTGGTGTTCGTGCTCGACCTCCTCTCCGGCGGCGCCCGGGTCGACCCGATCGGGGTCTTGTGGTCACTCGGCGCCATGATCGGCGCCGCCGCCTTCTTCATCATGTCGGCCGACACCGACAACGGCCTCCCGCCGCTCTCACTCGCCGCCGGCGGCCTGCTCGTCGGCGCGCTCGCCCTCGCGCTCCTGGCCGCGACCGGCGTCCTCCCCGTGGCCTACGCCGGCGCGTCGGCCACCTATGCCGGCCACGAATTCCCTTGGTGGGCACCGCTGCTCGCGCTGGGCGTCGTCACCGCCGCCACGGCATACGTGCTCGGCATCGTCGGCACCCGCATCCTCGGCTCGCGCCTGGCCTCGTTCGTCGCGCTGAGCGAGGTCGTGGCCGCCGTCATCTTCGCCTGGGTCCTCCTCGGCCAACTCCCGAGCCGTATGCAGTTGCTCGGCGGCGTCCTCATCCTCGCCGGCGTCGTCCTGGTCAAGCTGGGCGAGCCGCGCCCTCTCGGCCCCGAACTGGAACTCGACGTCGCCTGAGCCGTATCTTGTGCGCCGGGGGCTCGCGCAAGAAGGACTGAGGATCGTGGTGCGGAGCGGCTTCTGACGCGACTGGTGCCGTGGGTCTTCGTCGGTGCGTGGATCGCCTACGGCGCCGCCCTGCAGCGCAGTGTCCGCGGCAACCGGCCCTGGGTGGTGCTCGTCCTCACCCTCGCTGCCGCGCTCCTGGCCGGCCTCGTCGCCGCCAACGCCGCCGTCCGCCTGCGCCGCATCCACGTCACGGCGGCGGTCGCCGGCAATCTGGTGGCGATGCTTACTCGACGGCCGCAACTTCTATCAGATGACCTGGGCCGATTCTCCGCGGCAGCGGGGGATGTTCGTCGTCAAGGACGCCTTCACCTAGTTCCCGTGGACCGTGCTGCTGCTCGGGCCGGGCGAATGGCTCCCTGGGGACATCCGCTGGGCCATGGCCTTCTGGACGATCGTCGGCCTGGCCGGGCTGCGACTGCTCGCGCCGACCGCCCTGACGCAGAACACGCCCTGCGCGCCGCCGGACCCGCCCTGCTGCTCGTGACCATCCCCGGCGCCATCGCCCTGGCCACGAAACGGCAACGGCATACCGGCCTCCCGAGGATCCTGTATGCCGCGGCCGCCGTCCTCCTGGTCGCGAACCTGGTCAACAAGCAGGCGTTCTTCAACCAGTACTGGCTGGTCGCCGCACTCGTGGTCATCGCGCTCGCCGCGACCCCGGAGCGGGGACCCGAACCGGACACCGAACGCGACTGGGAGTCAGCTGTCCCTGGGGCCGTGTAGCGGGTCGGCGACCGCCGCCACGATCTGCTCGTGCTCGGTCTGCATGCGGCGCAGGAAGGTCTTGGTGCGCTCGTGCTGCGGGTTGCTGATGACCTGCCGCGGGTCGCCCTGCTCGACGACGACGCCGCCGTCCATGAAGACCACCCGGTCGGCGACGTCGCGGGCGAAGGCCATCTCGTGGGTGACGACGATCATCGTCATCCCCTCGTCGGCGAGTTCACGCATGACCGTGAGGACCTCGCCGACCAACTCGGGGTCGAGCGCTGAGGTCGGCTCGTCGAAGAGCATCAGCTTGGGTCGCATCGCCAGGGCGCGCGCGATCGCGACCCGCTGCTGCTGGCCGCCGGAGAGCTGCGCGGGATATGCCGCGGGCTTGTCGGAGAGACCGACGCGGTCCAGCAGTTCATTGGCCCGAGCGGTCGCCTCCGCCTTGTTCTCCTTCTTGACCTGGATCGGTGCTTCGATGATGTTCTCGAGGACGGTCTTGTGCGGGAAGAGGTTGAACCGCTGGAAAACCATGCCGATCTCGCGGCGCTGGCGGGCGACCTCCTTGTCGTGCAGCCGATAGAGCTGGCCGCCCTTGTCCTGATAACCCATGAGCTCGCCGTCGACCCAGATGCGGCCGCCGTCGATGGTCTCGAGCTGGTTGATGCATCGCAGGAACGTCGTCTTGCCCGAGCCGGACGGGCCGAGGAAACACACCACCTCGCCCTTGCTGACGTCCATGTCGATGCCCTTGAGCACCTGGTTGTCCCCGAAGGACTTGGTCACATTGACCGCGTGGACCAGCGGCATGTCCGCCATCAGTGATCACCCGTTCGAGCCAGGAGTGCCGTGACCTTACGTTCGCGCTTGGTGGGCGCCTGCACGCCGAAGCCACGGCCGAAGCGCTTCTCGAGGTAGCTCTGGCCGATCATCAGGATCGTGCAGACGATGAGGTACCACAAGGTGGCCGCCATCAGGCCGGGCATAACCTTGAAAGACCGCGACCCGAAGAGGGTCGCTTGGTAGTAGAGCTCGACGATGATCTGCGCGGCGATGAACAGCGAGGTGTCCTTGACCATCGCGATGGTCTCGTTGCCGGTCGGGGGCACGATCACCCGCATCGCCTGCGGCAGGACGATCCGGCGCATCGTCTGCCGGGGTGACATGCCGAGAGCCTGCGCGGCCTCCCCTTGGCCGTTGTCCACGGACAGGATGCCCGCGCGGGCGATCTCCGCCATGTAGGCGGCCTCGGACAGGCCGAGAGCGAGCCCACCCACCCAGACCGTGCTCGAGTAGTTCTGATAGTCGAGAGTGAAGAAGCGGATGTCGGTGAACGGGATACCGATCTCGAAGGTGTTGTAGAGGTAGCCCAGACCGACGGCGAACAGGCCGAGCAGCACATAGCGCGGGATCGACCGGAAGAACCAGGTGTACGCGAAGGCCACCCCGCGCAGCACCACGTTCTCCGACATGCGCATGATGGCCAGCACGATGCCGAGAACCACGCCGATGACCATGGCGAGGACGGTTCCGAGGAGGGTGCCCTTGATCAGCCCCTCGATGACCGGCTTCTGCTGCATGATCTCGAAGGTGTAGCCCCAGTCCCACTTCTCGTTGGTGACGAAGGAGTTGACCAGCATCGCGGTGAGCAGGCCGATGAATGCGACCGCGACCCACCGGCCCGGATGCCGGACCGGCCGGGCGTCGATCGTGCCCGGCCGGTCCGTGGTCTCGGTCGTCATCCGACGCTGGGGTTAACCGCGAAGTCGGTGATGGCGCCGCCCTCGGTCTTCCACTTGGTGAGGATCTGCTTGTAGGTGCCGTCGGCTTCTAGGGCCTTGAGGGCCTCGACGATGCCCTCACCGAACGCGGTCTGGTCCTTGGGAAGGACATAGCCGTAGGGCGCGGAGTCATATTGCTCGCCGAGGAGTTCGACGGCTCCGCCGGTCAGGTCGACGGCGGCGATGGCCGGCGGCAGGTCGACGAGCATCGCATCGGCCTTGCCGGACTGCACCATCGCGGTCACCTTGGCCTGGTCCGGGTCGACCAGCGGCGTGATGGCCTCCTTGCCGGCGTCGGTGCACGCCTTGCTGCGGGCATCGAGGTCGTCGACCTGAACCGTGCCCTTCTGGACGGCGACCTTCATGCCGCACGCATTCTGCGGGTCGACGCCCTTGGGGTTGCCCTTCTGCGTCACCCACTGGGTGCCGGCCTTGAAGTAGGAGACCATCGTGACCTCCTTCATCCGGTCGGCGTTGACCGTGAAGGAGGAGACGCCCACGTCGTACTTGCCGCTGCTGACGCCGAGGATGATCGAGTCGAAGCCGGTGGGGATCCACTCGGTCTTGACGCCGAACTTGGCGGCGATGGCGTCGAACAACTCGACATCCATGCCGATGACCGTCTTGCCGTCCGCGTCGAGGTACTCGTTGGGCTGATAGGTCGCATCCGTGCCGATCTTGATCACGCCCGCGCTCTTGATCTTCTCGGGCAACGCGGCCGCGAAGTCCATGCCGCCGGAGCCGGCGCTCTCGCTGCCGCTCGCGGACGCCGAACCACTCGCGGACGCCGAAGCGCTCGCGGTGTCCGAGCTACTTGCGGCGGAGCTGCTTCCGGTGTTGGACAACGAATCGGAGCCGCACGCGGTGAGCGTCAGGGCGGCGCAAGCGAGGCCGGCGAGGGCGAAAGCGGGGGAACGGCGGAACACGAGATGCCTCCAGTGAAGCGACGATGCGTGGCCGCGGGGTGCGGCCCCTTCGTGGGGAGAGTAGCCCGTCCCCGAAGTCCTGCCCAGCACGCCGACGTCACGATCGAGTTTCCCGGCACGAACCGGGCAGGTGCTGAAGCCAATTGTCAGCCGGGCCTGTCAGGATGGGCTCATGCAGAACATGCTGATCAAAGTCGGCGTCAACGCCCTCGCGCTGTGGATCGCGGCCGCCGTCGTCAGCGGCATCCACCTGGCCACCGGCTCCACGAGCTGGACGTCCAAGGTCGTCACCGTTGTCCTGGTCGCCGTCGTCTTCGGCATCGTCAACGCCGTCGTCAAGCCCATTGCCAAGGTGCTGTCCTTCCCGGCGATCATGCTGACCCTCGGTCTGTTCACGTTCATCGTCAACGCGTTCATGCTGCAGATCACCGAGTGGATCTCCGAGGCCCTCGACCTGTCCTTCCGGATCGACGACTTCTTCTGGGACGCCGTCATGGCCGCATTGGTGATCACGATCGTGTCGATGGTGCTCAACTTCGTCCTGCCGGACGGCGAGTGAACGCGCCATGTCCGATGCGCCACAGCCCCGCCCGCTGCTGGACGATCTGCCGGCCTACAAGCCGGGACTCCCGCCCGCGCCGGTGCCGGGCATGACGGCATACAAGATCTCCTCCAACGAGAACCCCTACCCCCCGCTCCCGTCCGTGCTCGACACGGTCCGCTCGGCGGCCGAGCGGATGAACCGCTATCCCGACGCCAGCAATGGCGCTCTGCGGCAAGCCCTTTCGCGTTTCCTCGATGTCCCCGAGGACTGGATCGCCTGCGGGACGGGCAGTGTGGCCGTGCTCGGCCAGATCATCACCGCCATGTGCGATCCCGATGACGAGGTCGTCTTCGCCTGGCGATCCTTCGAGGCCTATCCGATCGTCGTGACCCTCGCCGCCGCCAAGGGCGTCCCGGTGCCGCTGACGGCCGACCACCGTCACGACCTGTCCGCCATGGCCGCAGCCATCACCCCCCGCACCAAGGTCGTCCTCGTCTGCACCCCCAACAACCCCACGGGCACGGTGGTCACAGACGCCGAGTTGCGGATGTTCCTCGACCGGGTGCCGCGGCGCGTGCTGGTCGTCATCGACGAGGCGTATGTCGAGTTCGGCGCCGACCCCACCGCCCCCGATGCCATGGAGTTGCTGCGCGAGCACCCCAACGTGTGCGTGCTGCGCACCTTCTCCAAGGCCTACGGTCTGGCGGGCCTGCGGGTCGGGTATGCCGTGGCCCACCCCCCGATCGCCGTCGCCCTGCGGATGACGGCCACTCCCTTCGGGGTCAACTTGCTCGCGCAGGAGGCGGCCGTCTCCTCCCTGGAGGCGGGCGACGAGTTGGACGTGCGTGTCAAGGATCTCGTCGCCGAGCGCGATCGGGTCGAGGCCGCACTGGCCGAGCAGGGCTGGCGGCTGCCGCCCTCGCAGGCCAACTTCGTGTGGTTCCCCCTGGGCGCCGACACCCCCGACTTCGCCCGGGTATGCGAGGAGCAGGCGCTGACGGTGCGGCCCTACGACCATGACGGCGTGCGCGCGACCATCGGCGAACCGGAGGCCTCCGACCGGCTCATCGAGATCGCCGCCACCTGGCGGGCCGCGCACACCTGACCCTGCAGACACCTCCCCAAGGGTGAGGCGACGACCGGCGGCCAGAGCGAAGATTCGGGGAACGCCCGGTGGTTCCTCGGGGAACCACGGTGTCATTGTCCCCGAATTCCGTTGTGTCGCAATCATATTTGGAAGTGGCTTCCGCTGATGCGCGTGACGCAGGATATCGCTGACTACCTTGACATCGATGCAGACGACGTGTTGATTGGGCGCGCAAACAATCCGCCTAGCAGGGGTCTTCCATGCCACATGTCCGAAAGACGCCCGCGCGCCGGGCGCTCGCCGCTCTCACCAGTGCCGCCACTGCATTGCTCGGTATGGCCGTGCTCGCCCCCGCCGCTCACGCCGCCGGCCAGGCGGCGCTGACGGCTCTCGGCACGGCCTACACGCAGGACTTCGACTCGCTGCTCGCCACGGGCACCGGCACCGAAGCCGACCTGCCCGCCGGGTGGACCTTCGTCGTATCTTCCGGCAATACGACCTACTCCGCAGGTACGGGATCGAGCACCAGCGGCGACACCTATTCCTTCGGCAGCGCGGGCGCCACGGAGCGAGCCTTCGGCAGCCTGAACAGCTCCAGCAACTCCCCCACCGTCGGGGTGGTGCTGACCAACTCCACGGGCGCCACGATCACCTCCCTCGACGTCGCGTTCACCGCCGAGCAGTGGCGGCACGGCGGGGCCACCACCGCCCGCACCGACCGGCTCACGTTCGGGTACAGCACCGACGCCACTGGCCTGACCGGCGGCACGTGGCTGGCCGCGCCCGCCATGGACGCGGCCTCGTCGGTCACCAGCGGCACCGCAGGCCCCTTGGACGGCAATGCTGCCGCGAACCGGAATGCCGTCTCGGGCACCGTCAGCGGCCTGTCCGTGCCCGACGGTGGCACGATCGTCCTGCGCTGGGCGAGCGCAGACGTCTCCGGCTCCGACGACGGACTCGCGATCGACGACCTGTCCATCACGCCGCACGGCACCCCGGGAGGCGGGCCGACCAACCCCTCCGGCGCCGGCAGCGCCGACCCCGCCTCGGTGGTTCAGGGCGGCACGACCACGCTCACGGTCGACACCACGCCGGGCACCAACCCGGACAGCACCGGACTGGCCGTCACCGCGGACCTGACCTCGATCGGCGGCTCTGCGACCGCGACTCTCGCCGACGACGGCGTCGCCCCGGATGTCACAGCGGGCGACGGCACCTTCACCGCCACCGCGACGGTGGCGGCCAGCACCGCACCCGGTGCGAAGTCGCTGCCGTTCACCGTCACAGATGCCCAGGATCGCAGCGGCACCGGCAACATCGCCGTGACGGTGACCGCGCTCGAGCCGTGCGCCGCCTCCGACCAGACCATCGGCTCGGTGCAGACCTCCGGAGCCGCCGGCATCACCGGAACCGTCACCGTGCAGGGTGTCGTCGTCGCGGATTATGAGGGCGCCTCGCCCAAGCTGCGGGGCTTCTATGTCCAAGACAGCGGCGACGGGGACGCGGCGACCTCCGACGGCATCTTCGTCTTCGAGGGGGACAACGCCGACCGTGTCGCCGTCGGCGACGTCGTCCAGGTGAGCGGCACCGCCGGCGAGAACCAGGGTCAGACCCAGATCTCGTCGACGACCGGGATCGCCGCGTGCGGCACGACCGGCACGGTCCCCACGACTGAGGTCACCCTGCCCCTGACCGCGGCCGACGACCTGGAACGCTACGAGGGCATGCTGGTCAGCTTCCCCCAGGAGCTGTCCGTCACCGAGCACTACCAGCTCGGCCGCTTCGGCCAAGTCACGCTCTCCCAGGGCGGCCGGCTGCAGCAGCCCACCAACGTCGTCGCGCCGGGCGGGGCCGCGAACGACCTGCAGGCCGCGAACAATCTGCGCCGCATCATCGTCGACGACGACACCCAGGCCCAAAACCCCGACCCGATCCAGTTCGGGCGCGGCGGCCAGCCCCTCTCGGCAAGCAACACTCTCCGGGGCGGCGACACCATCACCGGTCTGCATGGCGTCATGACCTACACCTGGGGCGGCAACAGCGCCAGCCCCAACGCCTATCGCGTGCGGCCCATCGGCTCTCTCGGCGGCGGCGCTCCCGACTTTCAGCCGGACAACCCGCGCCCGAGCGCTGCCCCCAGCGTCGGCGGTTCGCTCACGGTCGTGGGCATGAACCTGCTCAACTACTTCAACACCTTCGGCGCTAATGCCTGCACCGGCGGGGTCGGGGGCGCGCCCACCGACTGCCGCGGGGCGGACAACCAGGCCGAGTTCGACCGGCAATGGCGCAAGACCGTCGCCGCGATCGAGAAGATGAACCCGGACATCATCGGGGTCAACGAGATCGAGAACGACGGCTACGGCAGCACGAGCGCCCTCGCCGATCTGGCCGGCCACCTCAATGCCGAGATGGGCGCCGGCACCTACGCCTACCTCGACGTGGACGCCCGCACGGGTCAGGTCGACGCGCTGGGCAGTGACGCCATCAAGGTCGGGCTGCTCTACAAGCCGGCCACGGTGACGCCGGTCGGGACCACCGCCGTGCTCAACTCGGTCGCCTTCGTCAACGGCGGTGACTCCGCCCCGCGCAACCGCGCAACCGTCGCGCAGGCCTTCGAGGAGAACGCGACCGGCGAACGGCTGATCGTCAACGCCAACCACCTGAAGTCAAAGGGCAGCGCCTGCGACGCTCCCGACGCCGGAGACGGACAGGGCAACTGCAACCAGGTGCGTGTCAACGCCGTCAACACCCTGACCGAGTGGCTGGCGAGCGACCCGACGGAAACCGGGGACACCGACATACTGCTGGTCGGCGACTACAACTCCTACGCGATGGAGGACCCGATCACGGCGCTTCAGGACGCGGGCTACACCCACCTGATCAAGACGCGTTTGGGTCCGGATGCCTACTCCTACGCCTTCGACGGGCAGTGGGGTTACCTCGACCACGCGCTCGCCTCCGAGAGCCTCGACAGCCAGGTCACAGGCGTCGCGGACTACCACATCAACGCGGACGAGCCAGCCGTGCTGGACTACAACACCAACTTCAAGTCGGCGAACCTCATCTCCTCGCTGTATGCGCCCGACGAGTTCCGCGTCTCGGACCACGACCCGGTCATCGTCGGGCTCGACCTGCTCACCCCCGTCAACGAACCTCCGGTCGCGAACGACCAGAGCGTGACGACGCCCGAGGACACCCCGGTGGGGATCACGCTCACCGGTTCGGACCCGGAGAGCGATCCGCTCACCTACACCGTCACCAGCGGACCGAGCCACGGCACCCTGTCCGGCACCGCGCCGGACCTGACCTACACCCCCGACCCGAACTACAACGGTCCCGACTCCTTCACCTTCACGGTGAGCGACGGTGAGTCCACCTCGGCGCCCGCGACGGTCAGCATCAACGTCACGGCGGTCAACGACGCCCCGCGCCTGTCCATCCTCACCGGGGGAACATGTCTCAACGACACGGCCGGCCGGATGAACCTGAGTACGGGTGACCTGGACGGTGACGCGGTGCGCGTGACCGGAACGTCGTCCAACACCGCCGTGGTCCCCAACAGCAACATCGTCGTCAGCGGCAACGGCGCCACCAGGACCGTGGCCGTGACCGGAAAGGCAGGCAAGTCCGGGCGAGCGGTCATCACCCTCACCGCGAGCGACGGCACGACCACGGTCAAGCGCTCGATCACGGCCTGGATCGGCAACAAGGCCGCCAACACCTACACCGGCAGCAACGGCAGCGACATGATGCTCGGCGGCGGCGGCGGCAACGACCGGCTCACCGGTGGCGGCGGAATCGACCTGCTGTGTGGCGCCGGCGGCAACGACCGGCTCACCGGCGGCGAGGGCGATGACACCCTCAACGGCGGCGACGGCACCGACGTTCTCATCGGTGGTGGCGGCGACGACATCCTCATGGGTGGCAATGGTGCCGACACCATGACCGGCAACGCCGGCGCCGACTTCTTCGACGGCGGCCCTGGCGCCGACCGGGCCACGGACTTCCGTGCCGCACAGGGCGACCGCAAGGTCAACACCCCCTGAGCCGGCGGCCCTGTCTCGTCAGGTGGGGGAAATCGGCCGTCCGGTCGATTTCCCCATCTGGCACCGGGGAGCCAGCCGGCGCGATCGCGCCCGCGTCGGGACGGCATACCGTGCTGAGGAGTTGCTGCGTCAACCCCGTGATCTCCGGCCCCATGCTGGATGGGTATGCCGCCCGCGCCGGTCGCCGCACCCCGGCGGGGTGAGGCGCGTGAGCGGTCAGCAGGTCTCGGCGAACAGCGCGAGCAGGGGGGTGTTGACGTCCCACGGGATCGGGCGAACCCCGTTCACGTAGGCGCGTCCGGTCAAGCCGATCACGACCTGACGGGTGCCGTCGGCCGAGCTGAGCGCATAGCTCGCGGTGCCGAACGACAGCCCGTCGTGCCCATACACAAGACCGCCGGGCCGGCACGGGTCCGGGATCCGATACATGCCGAGTCCATAGCCATCGGGTGTCCGCGGCGTGCGCATATTGGCGAGCGTCGCCTTGCGCACCAGGCGGCCGTTGTTGAGGGCGTTCGCGAACTTGACCATGTCCCGGGAGGAGGCGACGGTCGCGCCGGCGGCGGAGAACAGAGCGGGGTTGAAGTTCTTCAGCGAATACCAACGCCATTTCGTGAAGGCGGCATCGTGGAGGGCCGCACTCGGCATTCCCGGCCGGGTGGCGAACTCGGCCTTGGTCATCCCGGAGGGCACGAAGATCCGCTCCCGCATCAGCGCGGCCAAGGACCGGCCGGTATGCCGCTGCAGCAGCTGCCCGAGCACGACATACCCGGCGTTGGAGTAGTTGAACTGCGTACCCGGCGCGGCCAGCCACGGCTGCGCCAGCGCCGCCGTGATGATCTCGCGGTCCGTGTACGGGTCGCCCAGCGCGGCGAAGAAACCGTCCCAGGTCGGTTCGTCCATGTGCGCGATGAGCGCCTGCGTCACCCCGTCGGGCATGCCCGAGGTGTGGCTGAGCAGCTGCTCCAGGGTGATATTGCCGTGGTGGGCGAGCAGCCCGGGCGCGAGGTCGTTCACGCGGTCGCTCAGGCGCCACTCGCCCCGCTCCACCAGCTGCATGACCAGGGTGGCGACCATCGTCTTGGTGTTGCTGGCGACCCGGAAGGGCGCGTAGGCCCCGACGGGCGCGTCATGCCAGATCCGCTTCTTGCCGGACGCCCATTCGCGGTGGCGTGCCCCGCGCTGGATGGCGCCGACGGTGCCGACCGCCCCCTCCGCGACCAGGGCGTCGAGAGCCTCCTGCACCGACGGGATCCTTTGGCCGCTGGTGATCGGCGGCAGGGCGGGCCTCGGCAGACGCTGGTCAAGCCGAGCGGCCAGGTCCGCCGGGGTCGGCTCGCTCGCGCGGTCCGCGGCGACGCCTGGCGCAGCCGTCGCCATGAGTCCGGCGGCGATGGCGACGACGGTGCCTCCGGCCATACGGCACGTGAGTGGTCGACCCATGACTGTCCCCTTCAGTAGTGGTCCGGCCCAGCCTGCCATGGCCCGCGGCGAAAGTCAGCGGGATGTGGCCTCGGCGTAGCGCTCGCGAAGCCGGTCCCTGACCTGCTCCGGCGTATACGCGCGCCGCTTGCGCTCCTCCCGGGCGACGACCGCGCCCGTCGCAACCACACCGGCCATACCCGCAAGCCCGATCCACCGCCACCACCTGCGTTTGCCAGCCACGGCACGAGCGTAGTTCCGCAAGACTGTCCGGCATGCCATCGCCCGCCTCCTCGTTGCCGCTCGCCGACGCCGTGGACCTGACCCGCACGGGGGACATCTGGATCTTCCGGGGCACATCGCTCGCCGACCGGGCCATCCAGACGATGACGAATGCGCCGGTCAACCACGTCGGGATGGCCGTCGTCCTCGACGACCTCCCCCCGCTGATGTGGCACGCCGAACTCGGAAAGTCACTGGTGGACATGTGGACCGGCGATCATCACCGAGGGGTGCAGTTGCACGATCTGCGGGCGGCGGTCGAGCAGTGGCAGGTGACATATGGGCAACGCGCTTGGCTGCGCCAGCTCAGCCCGGCCGTCGATCGCGCCCAGGAGGATGCCTTGTTGCGGGCCATTGCGCGCCTGGACGGGGTCGCCTTCCCGAACACGGCCCGGCTGGCCGCCCGCTGGCTGCGCGGTCGCGATGCCTACGTCAGCCGCCGCGAACGCGCCCGCCGCGGCACGCGCCCCGAACTCGCCTACTGCGCCGAAGTCGTCGCCGCGACGATGATCGACATGGGCCTGTTGACCGGCGACTTCTCCCTGCGCACCTACGACCCCGGCGCCTTCTGGTCCGGAGACGATCTCCCCCTCGAACCCGGCTGGTCCCTCGGCGACGAGATTGCGGTCGACCCGGCGCCCTGATCCGTCTCCGCTGTCCCCCCGGCGAAGCGGGGCCAGGTTCTCCGACGCGGGCCTGGCTATAAGGCGGCCCGCGTTTGACAACCCGGCCCCGCTGGCGCCGGTACGGACCTGGACGTGCGACCAACGCAGAACCCGCCCGGCCAGGTCGGCGCGGCATACCGGAGGCGCTAGCCTGGGGCGTGAACGCGCAAGCGACAACTCGCGGTCACGACGACGTGACCGTGCCGCCTGCCACGACGAGCCTCGCCAGGCCGGTCACCCCGGCAGCGCGGCGTTCGCCCGTGGCGCATTGGACACCCGGGATCGCGGTCATCCCCGCAGCGGGTGGGGAACGGAGCGAGATGGCTGAGCAGAAGGGGCCGGCCGTGGGGCCGGTCATCGAGTCTCGTGACGGTGGGCCGGACATGGTTCAACTCGTCACGCCGGAGGGCGAGCGGGTCTCGCATCCGGAGTATGACGCGATCGCGGACCAGGTCTCCCAGGAGGAGCTGCAGGGCTTCTATCGCGACATGGTGATCGTGCGACGCTTCGACAACGAGGCCACCGCGCTTCAGCGCCAGGGCGAACTCGGACTGTGGGTGCCCTGCCTCGGACAGGAGGCCGCCCAGATCGGCTCCGGCCGGGCCCTGCGCCGCCAGGACTTCGCTTTCCCGACCTATCGCGAGCACGGCGTCGCCTGGTGCCGCGGGGTCGACCCGCTCAACATGCTCGGCATGTTCCGCGGCGTGCACAACGGCGGGTGGGACTCGTTCGAGAAGAACTTCCACCTCTACACGATCATCATCGGCGCCCAGACGCTGCATGCGACGGGCTATGCGATGGGGGTGCTGCGGGACGACGCCGTCGGCACCGGCGACCCGGAGCGCGACACCGCCGTCATCGCCTACTTCGGCGACGGTGCGTCCGCGCAGGGCGATGTGGGGGAGGCGTTCGTCTTCGCGGGCGTCAACAACGCCCCCGTCGTCTTCTTCTGCCAGAACAACCAGTGGGCCATCTCCGAACCGAACGAGCGCCAGATGCGCATCCCGATCTACTTGCGCCCGCGCGGATACGGATTCCCCGGCATACGGGTGGACGGCAACGACGTGCTGGCCACGTATGCCGTGACCACCGCCTGTCTCGACGCCGCCCGCGACGGCCAGGGCCCCTCGCTCATCGAGGCCTTCACCTATCGGATGGGTGCGCACACGACGTCCGACGACCCCACGAAATACCGCGTATCGGCCGAGGTCGAGGTCTGGAAGCTGCGCGACCCGATCGCCCGCCTGCGCAACCTGTTGGCGCGCACGTATGGCGTGGGGCAGGAGTTCTTCGACGGCGTCGACGCCGAGGCCGAGGAGGTCGGCGTCGACCTGCGCACCCGGCTGCTCGCGCTGCCCGACCCGGAGCCGGAGTCGATGTTCGAGCATGTGTATGCCGCGCCGCACCCCGTCATGGATCGCGAGCGTGCCGCCTTGAGCGACTACCTCGCGAGTTTCGAAGGGGCTGAGGCGTGATGGCGCAGATGACCATGGCGAAAGCCCTCAACGCCGGTCTGCGCGCGGCGATGGACAAGGACCCCAAGGTCGTGCTCATGGGCGAGGACATCGGCAAGCTCGGCGGCGTCTTCCGGATCACCGAGGGCCTGCAGAAGGACTTCGGCGAGGACCGGGTCATCGACACCCCGCTCGCCGAGGCCGGCATCGTCGCCACGGCCATCGGTCTGACGTTGCGCGGCTACCGGCCGGTGGTGGAGATCCAGTTCGACGGCTTCGTCTACCCCGCCTTCGATCACATCGTCTCCCAGGTCGCCAAGCTGCACGCCCGCTCGCTCGGGCACGTGAAGTTGCCGATGGTGATCCGCATCCCTGTCGGCGGCGGCATCGGGGCGGTGGAGCACCACTCGGAGTCGAATGAGGCCTACTTCGCGCACACCGCCGGACTGCGGGTGATCTCCTGTTCGAACCCGTCGGACGCATACTGGATGATTCAGGAGGCGATCGAGTTCCCCGACCCGATCATCTTCTACGAACCCAAGCGGCGCTACTGGGACAAGGGCGAGATCGCCGAGGCCCCGGAGCGGGATCTCTTCTCCGCCAATGTGATCCGGCCCGGAACGGACGTGACGATCCTCGCCTACGGTCCGATGGTGCGCTCGTGCCTGCAGGCCGCGCAGGCGGCCGAGGAGGAGGGTTATTCGCTCGAGGTCATCGACTTGCGCTCACTGTCCCCGCTGGACACCGATGCGGTCTTCGGCTCGGTGCGCAAGACCGGCCGCTGCGTCGTGGTTCACGAGGCCTCGACCTTCCTCGGCATGGGTGCCGAGCTGGCCGCGCAGATCCAGCAGGAGTGCTTCTATTCGCTGGAGGCGCCGGTGCTGCGCGTCGGCGGCTACAACGTGCCCTATCCGCCGAGCCGGCTCGAAGAGGACTTCCTGCCCGACCTCGACCGCGTGCTCGACGCCGTCGACTGCGTCATGGCGCACTAACCCCGACGAAAGTTGCTCGCTGCGCTCGCCTTACTTCGCGGGCCCGAGGAATAGGAGACTTGGAAACACAATGCGAGACTTCAAACTTCCCGACCCCGGTGAAGGTCTGACCGAGGCGGACATCGTCACCTGGCGCGTCGCCGTCGGGGACACGGTCAAGGTCCACGACATCGTCGTCGAGGTCGAGACGGCAAAATCGTTGGTGGAGTTGCCGATCCCGTATGCCGGCACGGTCGCCGCTCTGTTGGTGGCCGAGGGCGACACCGTCGAGGTGGGCACCCCGATCATCACGATCGACGACGGCTCCAGCGCTCCGGCGGCTGCGAACGAGGGGTCCGCAACCGACCGGCCGGCGCCCGCATCCGCTCCGTCGCCGGCTGTCGCCGGCGGGCAGGCCGGCTCGGGTGAGGCGGGCGGACCTACCGCGCTGGAGTCGAATTCGCCGACTGGCTCGGTGGACGAGTCCGATGCGGACAAGAAACCCGAGCGCACCGCCGTGCTCGTCGGCTACGGCGTCAAGCAGACCGAGGCCAAGCGCCGTCCCCGGCGCAAGCAGAATTTGTTGCAGACGATCGCACACTACCCCGACGAAGAGCCCGCGGTCCGCGAGACCACCGCCCACGCGGACGCGAGCAGCTGGGTCGGCGAACTCGTCGCTGCCCATTCCACCCACGTGCTGCGCGACCGCCGGCCATTGACCGAGCTGACCGATCACTCGCCGGAGGCGCTCGCGCGAGCCCGCGTGCTGGCCAAGCCGCCGGTCCGCAAACTCGCCAAGGACCTCGGTGTCGACCTCGTCGGTCTGCGCGGCAGCGGTGACGACGGCACCATCACCCGCGAGGACGTGCTCGCCGCCAGCCGCGGGGGCGCACCCACCGCGACGGGGGGACCCACGGGATCCGGAGCCCCGGCGGCGATGACCGCGGCCCCCGCGGGCGGGGGTGCCGAGGCGGGCGGTCCGCATACCACCGGCGCCGCAGGCCCATACTCCCGCGAGCGCGGGGAGGAGCGCACCCCGATCAAGGGGGTGCGCAAGGTCACCGCGGCGGCGATGGTCTCCTCGGCGTTCACCGCGCCCCACGTCAGCGAGTGGGTCGAGGTCGACGTCACCGCGACCATGGAACTCGTCGAAAGGCTCAAGCGGGACAAGGAGTTTCGTGACGTCAAGGTCACGCCGCTGCTCGTCCTCGCCAAGGCGATGTGCTTGGCGGTGCGGCGCAATCCGGGCGTCAATGCGAACTGGGACGAGGTGGCCCAGGAGATCGTCGTCAAGCACTACGTCAACCTCGGCATCGCGGCCGCCACCCCGCGCGGGCTGCTCGTGCCGAACATCAAGGACGCCGACCTGTTCTCGATGCGCGACCTCGGCGCGGCGATCAACGCGCTGACGGAGACGGCGCGCGAGGGCAGGACGCAGCCGGCGGAGATGGCAGGCGGGACGATCACGATCACGAATGTCGGTGTCTTCGGCGTCGATGCCGGCACCCCGATCATCAACCCGGGCGAGTCGGCGATCCTGGCGTTCGGGTCGATCACCCGCAAGCCGTGGGTCGTCGGCCGCGGCGACGACGAGCGGATCGAACCGCGTTGGGTCACGACGCTGACGCTGTCCTTCGACCACCGCCTCGTCGACGGGGAACTCGGCTCCCGCTACCTCGCCGACGTGGCCGCCATCCTCGCCGATCCCGCCAAGGGCCTCGTCTGGGGCTGACCTGCCGAGCTCATCGCATGGGCGGTCTTGGTCGCACCGGATTCCTGGGTAGTCGTGCGATCAGAGGTCGACGGCGGCAAGGAGCCGGCCTTCGGGGTCGTAGGTGGTCTTGAGCGAGCGCAACCGGGTCAGATTGGCGCCGAAGTAGCGGGCGGCGGGTTGTCCGGGCTCGACGTAGTTCACATAGCCGCCGACGCTCGCGCCGGAGACCTGCGCGTGTGCCGCGTCGATCCACGCGCGGGCCGCCGCGAAATCGGCGGCCGTCGCGCCGGTCGGCAGCCCGGTCACCCATTGCACGGCCCCGATATGCCGCCGATAGGGGAAGGGCGTGCCCGTGGGCGTGCGCGCCGCGATCCCGCCACCGAGGGGGCTGAGCTGCACCACGCAGCCGCCGCCCGTCCCGGGATTCGACCCCATCGCCGCGACGATCCCGGCAGCGGTCGTCGATGACACGTCGGTGAGGACGTCGCTGCCGTGGTCGTTGTCGCGGCGCGGCGTGGTTGTGCCATTGCCCAGGGTTGTGACGAGTTGCAGGTGCGTCAGCTGCTTGACCGTCCGGGACAGCGGAGTGACCCCGACCGCGTCGATGAGGTCTTGCGCGACGCGGTTTTGCATGCCGGCGTCGGTGACCCCGAGCAGCTGGCAACGGACGCCGCCCGCCGCGCTGCGAGTGATTTGGGCGCGCACCCAGGTGCCGGCGCTCGCCGCGGGCTGGTATGCCGCCCACGCCGCGATGACCACCTGCGCCGCTGATCCGGGGAAGGCCAGATCGAGATAGCCGCGCGAACTCGCGGCATGGGTCGCCATCCGCAGCTGGGTGACGATGCCCAACTGGCCACCCCCGCCGCGCAGGGCCCACAGCAGATCCGGCTGGCTGTTCGAGACGGTGACCGTCCGGCCGTCCATGAGCACCATCGTGGCTCCGGTGACGCTGTCGGCCGTCAGGCCGTGGCGATGGTCGTCCGGCCCGAGCCCGCCGCCCAGTGCCAGCCCCGTCGTCCCGACCGTGGGACAGGTCCCCGTCGTGATCGTGCGCCCGGACGTGACCAGCTTCGCGTGCACGTTGTACAGCGTCGTCCCCGCGCGCAGCACCGCGGTGGCGCCCGCGCCGGCCAGCTGGATCCCGGTCAGCTTGCGCAGGTCGAGCACCATGAGCGCATTCCCGGAGGACCGGCCGGTATACGAGTGGCCGCCCGCCCGCGCGGTCACGCGCAGATCGTGTGCTCGCGCGAACTTCACCGCCGTCGCGACGTCGGCCGTCGTCGCCGGCCGGACGACGGCGAGGGGTCGCAGCACGTCATACCGTGGAGCGAAAAGCTGCTTCGCCCCGGCGTATGCCGTGTCCCCCGGCAACAGCACATCTCCCGCCATCGCCGTGTCGAGCCGGCGCCACTGCGCGACCGTCGGCGGCGACGCGACAGCCGGCGCCGCGGCATACGCCCCGACAAAGGGGGTCAGGACCGCAGCGGTGAGGACATGGCGTCGGGCAGGCTCGATCATGTTTCCCCTTCTCGGCCACCACCGGTGCCGCGCCGCCGGCCGCGGGCAAAGGCCCATGGCCGGCGGCGCCGACAACACTAACTGGCGTGCCTACTTCGTGCTGACGAGAACCAGGCTGCCAGAATTCCAGTTCCACAGATAGATCTGGCCGCTCGACGTGGAGCGCATGGCGACATAGGCCCCGTCCGGAGACATGGCGAGGGAGTCGGTCCCGAACCAGTAGGTGTTCTGCACGCCGTACTGGTCGCTCACGCGGACCTCGTCGGTGGCCGAGTTCGTGGTGACCATGGTGCCGCCCCAGCGCGCCACATCCCAGTAGGGAGTCGAGTACGACGAGCCTTCGTAGATCGAGTCGTAGAGGTTGTAGAGCCCGCGGGCGAAGAACTCCGTGTAGCCGTAGTCGGAGGCGACGGTGTAGCCGACCTTGTTCTGCATGTTGGCGCGCGGCTCGTAGACCTGCCTGCGCACCCCGCTCTGGCGGCAGACGACCTCCGTGATGCTCGACTTGGACGTCGAGACGGTCCACTTCATGATGACCGAGAGGGCGTCGGCGGTGCGGCCGCAGTAGGAGTTGACCGTGGGGTTGGCGTAGGCGTCGGTGTGGAAGCCCACGATCTTGCCGTCATAGGACACCGACGGCGAGAAGGGCATGACGCTCAGTTGCGCGCCCGTCGGGCTGACCGAGATCCGCTTGACGCTGTTGTTGTTCAGGTTGCGGACGAAGATGTCCTGAATCCGGTTGGTGTCGCCCGGCACGAGATTCGGTGCCGTGCTCACGTACGCGATGACCGTGGCAGCGCTGTTGATGCGGGGCCGCTTGGAGACGCCGTTCGCCTGGGCGCCGCTTTGCGACGTGCTGATCCGGGTCGTCTTCATCGTGGTCATGTCGGTGCGGAAGATGTCCGTCTTGCCGTTGGTGTCCCCGGGCACCAGGTTCGTCGCGTCGGACATGTAGACGACATAGCGGCCGTCGTCGCTGACCTGCGGCTCGGTGCTGTTGCCGTTGGCCGGTCCCCCGGTGTAGCTCTTGGTGACGATCTTGGTCTTCTTGAAGGCGATGTCCCGCAGGAAGATGTCGGACCTGCCGTTGGTGTCGCCGGTGACCAGGTCGGTGGCGACGGAGGAGAAGACGACGTGCCGGCCGTTGGTGGTGACATCCGGAGCCGTGGACGAGCCATTGGCCTTCGACCCCGCGGCCGGCTCTGCGGTAGCCGACGGGGCCACGGCGCATAGCGCCAACACTCCCGCGCCCAGGGCGGCGAGCAACTTCTTCGGGTTCACTTCAACTCCTTGGATTCGATGGACTGGTGCGCTACGAACCTAGGAGGGTGCGCCACCCGCGGTCACGTCCCACATCTTTAGGACCAACTCGAGTGGCGCGATGGTCGCCAGCCACCTACCCTGTGCCGCAAAGTTTCCTTCGCGAGTTGTTAGTTGCCGGTATGCCAGCGGCGAATGAGGGCGATGCGCTCGTGGACCTGCTCGGTGGTCGCCTTCGCCAGCGAAGGACCACCGGCCTGCCGGCGCAACTCCGCGTGGACGTGGGAGTGCGGCACGCCGCGGTGGTGGGCGTAGGCGCTGACGAGGGAGTTGAGGAGCTTGCGCTGGGCTTCGAGCGCGCGGTGCAGCGAGACCTCCGGGCTCACCTTTTCCCGTCGCTCCCGACGGGTATGCCGCGCGGCATGCTTGCGCTGCCGCTCGCGGAGCACTTCGGCAACCTGGTCCGGTTCGAGCAGCCCCGGCAGCCCGAGGTAGTCGGCCTCCTCCTGCGACCCGACAGCGCTCTGCAGGCCGAACTGGTGGGCGTCGAAGAGGACATGGTCGAAGTGGGCATTGGAGCCCAACGCCTCCCACTCGCCGAGCAGGTCGTCGGCCGCCGACTCCTCGCGCTGCGCCGCGGCGAGCAGCCCGTCCTCCTCCGACCAGTCCTCGCCCTTCGCGGCGCCGAGGATGTGGTCGCGCTGGCGCTCCAGCAAGGAGGCGTGCGAGAGCAGCGGCGCCACGGTCGGCAGGAAGATCGTCGCCACCTCCCCGCGCCGCCGCGCTCGCACGAACCGGCCCACCGCCTGCGCGAAGAACAATGGCGTGGACGTCGCCGTCGCATAGACCCCGACCGCCAGCCGCGGCACATCCACCCCTTCGGAGACCATGCGCACGGCAACGAGCCAGCGCGCGTCGGACTCGCTGAACTCCTCGATCTTCTGCGACGCGCCTGCGTCGTCGGAGAGCACGACGGTCGGTTTGTCGCCCGTCAGTTCGTGCAAGAGCCGGGCGTATGCCCGTGCCTGCGCCTGGTCGGTGGCGATCACCAGACCGCCGGCGTCGGGGATGTGGCGGCGCACCTCGGTCAGCCGGGTGTCGGCCGCGCGCAGCACCGACTGGATCCACTCGCCCTTGGGGTCGAGGGCGGTGCGCCAGGCGTGGGCGGTCAGGTCCTTCGTCAGGGGAGCCGCGAGATCGGCCTCCAACTCCTCGCCGGCCTTGGTGCGCCAACGCATCGGCCCGCCATAGGCCATGAACAACACCGGCCGCACGACGTGATCACGCAACGCATCGGCATACCCGTAGGTGTAGTCGGCAGCCGAGCGCTTGCTCCCGTCTGGCAACTCCTCATACCGGACGAACGGGATCGGGTTGTCGTCGGAGCGGAAAGGCGTGCCAGTCAGCGCCAGCCGCCGCCGGGCCGGTTCGAAGCACTCGGCCACTGCTTCGCCCCACGTGCGGGCGTCGCCGGCGTGGTGGATCTCGTCGAGGATGACGAGGGAGTTGGAGTTCTCGGTCAGCGCGCGATAGTGGAAATGGCGCGCTGCGACACCGGCATACGTCACGGCGGTGCCCACGAACTGCTTGCTGCGGCCCCGGCGCGAGCCTCCCAGCCCGGGGTCGATGTTGATGCCGGCCTTGTGGGCGGCGTCGGCCCATTGGACCTTCAGATGCTCGGTAGGCGCGACGATCGTGATCTTGTTGACGACCCGCCGGTCGAGCAGTTCGCGGGCGACCCGCAGGGCGAAGGTCGTCTTGCCGGCGCCGGGCGTCGCGACGGCGAGGAAGTCCCTCGGCTCCTCGCGCAGGTACTGCTCCACCGCCGCGGCCTGCCAGGCGCGCAGGCTGGACGCCGTGCCCCACGGCGCGCGCCCCGGGAAGGCGGGGGAGAGGTGCTGGAAGTCCTTGCTCACGCGGGGACCTCGCGAAGCAGCTGGCGGGGCGAAGCGGGGAAAGAGCTTCGTGGGGTAGCGCTCATCTGTCCATTTCGGTGGTCCGGGCGGCGGGCACGGACTGACTATCTTGCCTCATCCGGCGCATCGCAGTGGGAGGTGCCACAGTCGTTGTCGGGGCCGCGATCTAGGCTGGACGGTATGACGTCCTCCCCGCCCCAGGGGCTGGACCGGCGACTCGGTCTGGCTGTGCTCCTCCCCGCCCTGGTGGTCGGGATCGTGGGGGCGGCGCTGTCGGGGGCGGTCGTCGCCTATGTCATCGGCGATCCGGGGCCGGTGATGCGCTGGACCGCCCTGATCAGCCGCATCCTGCGGGATGTCGCCGCCACGGCAACGATCGGATTCCTGCTGGTCGGGGCCTTTCTCGCCCCCGAAACGCGCCGGACGTCCCGGCGGGCGCAGTTGACCCGGCTGGCCGCCGCCTCCGGCAGTCTGTGGCTGGTCACGCTCGTCGTCAGCGTGGTCGCGGAATTCGCCGACATCAGCGGGCTGGCGCCGACGCAACCGAACTTCTGGACCCAGTTCTTCGGGTTGACCTGGGAGCTGTCGACGACCCGAATGACCGTGCTGGCCGCGATCTTCGTCGCGATCCTCGTCGTCATCTGCAGCGCCCCGCGAGGCACGACCGGGCTGGCCTGGGCCTTCGTCCTCGGCTGGCTCGCGCTGATGCCCCAGGCGCTCGCCGGGCACGCCTCCGTCGCGGGCGACCACATGAGCGCCGTCAACGGGTTGGCGGTGCACCTGGTCGCCGCGACGACCTGGGCCGGGGGTCTGTTGGCGATCCTGGTGATGCGCCGTTCGCTGCACCCGCACCTGGCTGTCGTGGTGCGGCGCTTCTCCACGATCGCCGTCTGGTCGTATGCCGCGCTCGCCCTGAGCGGTCTGCTGATCGCCTGGATCGGGATGGCCGGCTTGGGTGACCTGCGCAGCGGGTATGGCGCGTTGCTGCTCATCAAGGTCGGGGCCCTCGTGGTCCTCGGCTATGTCGGCTGGCTGCATCGCCGCGGGATGATCGCGCGGCTCGAGAAGGATGACGGCGACAGCGCGGCCTTCCTGCGGCTCGCCGTGGGCGAACTGCTGCTCATGGGGGTGGCGCTCGGTGCCGCCGTCGCCCTGGCCCGCACACCACCGCCGTCGTCCGACGTGCTCTCGCCCGATCCGACCAGCGTCTACGAACTGACCGGCTATCCCGATCCGGGGCCGGTCCCGGTCCGGGCCTGGATCAGTGTCTGGCACAACGACTGGCTGTGGATCGCCGTGGCGGCGGTGGCCGTCTTCGTCTATCTGCGCTGGGTGCACCGCCTGCACAAGCGGGGTGACAGGTGGCCCTTGTGGCAGAGCCTGATCTGGGTGCTGGGGTGGGCGATCTTCGTCTACTCGATGTGCGGTGTGACCGGGGTCTACGGGCGAATCATGTTCTCCTGGCACATGATCATGCACATGACCGTGGCGATGCTCGTCCCGCTGCTGCTCGTCCCGGCCGCACCGATCACCCTCGCGCTGCGGGCGCTGCCGGCCCGGCACGACAAGACGATGGGCCCACGCGAGTTCATCCTCCAGCTGGTGCACTCGCGCTATCTGCGGGTCGTGGCCAATCCGGTCGTCGCGGCCGTCATCTTCTTCTTCAGCCTGGCGACCTTCTATTTCACGCCGCTCTTCTATTACGCCTTGGCCACGCACACCGGGCATGTGCTGATGACCGTGCACTTCCTGGCGTCGGGCTATCTCTTCGCCTGGGTGCTCGTCGGCACCGATCCGGGCCCACGCCGCTGGCCGCCGCTGGTCCTGCTCGTCGTGCTCTTCGCGACGATCTCCTTCCACGCCTTCCTCGGTGTCGTCATCACCGACAGTCATGCGCTGTTGGCGCCGGAGTTCTTCACCCGGCTCGGCCTGGGCTGGCTGCCCGATCCCCTCGAGGATCAGCACAAGGCCGGTGCCATCGCGTGGGGCATCGGTGAGGCGCCCACCCTCGCCCTCGCGATCATGGTCACCATCCAGTGGCTGCGTCAGGACCGCCGCGAGACCGAGCGCTGGGACCGGCAGGCCGAGCGCGACCACGATGCCGAGCTGGCGGCATACAACGCCCGGCTCGCCAAGATCGCCGAGCACGACCGCGAACTCGCGGCCGGCGACAAGACCCACCAACGGCACTGAGGAGAACCATGAAGGTCGCCGTCATCCAACTGGCCTATGACGACGCCGAGCCCATCGGGGAGCGGCGTGAACGGGTCGCCGAGCTGGTGCGTATGCAGCGGGGCCACGACCTCGTGATGCTCCCGGAGCTTTGGGGCGCAACGGGTTTCGACTACCAGAAGTGGGAGGCGAGCGCCGAGCCGCTGTATGGGCCGACGGTCGAGCTCCTCGCGGGGGTGGCCCGCGACATCGGGTCGATGGTGCACCTGGGCTCGATCATCGAGAGGCTGCCCGAGCCGGGGGTCGAGGGCCGGCACCTGGCGAATACGTCCGTCGTTCTCTCGCCTGCCTGTGAGCCCGTTGCCGTCTACCGCAAGATCCACCGTTTCGGCTTCGGCGCCGGTGAGCCCAAGCTGCTGGAGGCCGGCGGCGAGATCGTGACGGCCGGCCTGCCCGGCGGGCATACGGCCGGCTTGTCGACCTGCTACGACCTGCGCTTCCCCGAGCTCTATCGCCGGCAACTCGACGCCGGGGCCGAGGTCTTCCTCGTGCCCGCGGCATGGCCGAAGCGACGTGTCGAGCATTGGAGCCTGCTGGGTCGGGCCCGGGCCGTCGAGAACCAGTGCGCCTTCATTGCGTGCAACACCGCCGGCACGCACGGCGGATACGAGATGGGTGGCCACTCCCAGGTGGTCGCCGCCACGGGGGAGGTGCTCGCCGAGGCGGGCCTGGACGAAGCGGTGCTCAGCGTCGACCTCGACCTCGGGGCGGTCGCCCGGTGGCGCGAAGAGTTCCCGGTCCTGGCCGACCGGCGCCTTTGACGCCGCGCTGCGCGCGGGCCCCAAGGAACCTCTGTTAGCAGAGGTTGGCGAAATCAACACACCTAGCACGCTGTGCTGATTTGATTAACCTCTGCTATGTCGCTGTGGGGCAATCGGATTGCGTCGACGCGGTCCAGATCGGGTGGGTCAGAGGCCGTCGACCCGGTGCTCTTCCACGCGCGTGCCCGCTTTGCGGTCGACGTGCGAGACGGTGCGGATGGCGGGGCCTCAATAGTCCGGTGTCCGGAAATACCGCCGCGGGCGACCAGGCCCAGGATGACGGCCACGGACAGGCAAGGCTCGGGTGGCGGCTCCCGGACGCCGGCAGGGCCTTGCAGAAGACTCAGGCCTGGTCCCCCTTTTGTAGGACGTGCAATGGATATTCAGTCCATCCTAGATTTGCTCTGGTTCGAGTCGCGGGCTGATGAAGCGAAGTGTGACTTAGGGAGTACACATGAAAATTCGATTGGCTCTCAGTGGCGGGGCGGCGGCGCTAGTGTTTTGTTGCGCCGGGGCGGCTGATGCGGTCCAGCCCCTCGACGGCGATCTGCAGGCAGGCTTCTCGCAGGCGTCGACGCAAGGTGGTGGGTACACGTCGGCCGGCCTGGGAAATGGTCATTCAACCTTTCCAGACGTGAGTCCAAATGGTCGCTTCATCGTTTTTTCGTCGTCCGCCACAAACCTGGTTCCCGGTGATACCAATGGCAAGCGGGATATCTTTATCCGTGATACCGTAGCAAGAACAACGCGTCGAGTCTCTGTTTCTGCGACGGGTAAAGAAACCAACCAGAACAGCGACCAGGCGACAGTCAGCAACGATGGCCGGTATGTGGCGTTCGTCTCTAGTGCCTCGAACCTAGTTGGGGGTGACACGAACGGTAAGACCGACGTCTTCCGCAAGGACCTGGTGACAGGCGCGGTCGTACGCGTGAGCGTAGGTGCAGGAGGAAAGCAGGGCAACAATGGCGCGAACTCTGGCCGGCTTCGTCCCGACGGTAAAGCGGTGGTCTTTAGCTCACTGGCCTCAAACCTTGTGAGTGGAGATACGAATGGACACCGGGACGTATTCATTCGGGACATGGTCGCAAATACCACCCGGCGCATCTCAATGGAACCGTCAGGCAGCCAAGTGTACGAGGCCTACAGCCAGATCGATTACTCGCCAGACGGCACGCGCATCGGTTGGTTCTCTAACTGGTGCGGTAACGCCACGTGTTCTTATGGCTTTGGCAATCTTATGGTGTGGTCTTCCTCCACTGGGAAATCCGTAGAAGTCGCCAGCGATTATTGGAGCGGGCAGCCTTTCAGTATCGAACTCCGCATGGGTCAGAATATGGTAGGCGTGAGTTCCTGGGGCGACAGAGACGGCGACATCGTCTTGTATTCATTCGCAGGTACTCTGCTCGAGGCTCTCCCCTGCGATATGGGATGCTATTTTGATTTGGCTGCAGGCAAGGTCGGAGCATATGCCTATTACGAGATTCTCTCGAAATTCACGATCGGCGGCCCAGATAAGAACTATACGAACGGATATTATACGTGGTTTGACGGAATGGCAATAACTCCTGATGGGTCAAGACTGGCTTTCGCTGGAGACAGCACGCCATCGCAAGTGTGCGTGTGGAATACTGCCGGAGCGACGGCCACCGCAGTGAGTGTTCCCTCCGGCCCGGCGCCCACCTGCTGACAAAAAAGTCGCAGACGAGACTGCCCGAAGAACGGTGTAACTGGCCCGACACGCCAACGAGGTCGGTGGCTGCAGCCTGCGCGGTCCAGATCGGGTGGGTCAGAGGCCGTCGACCCGGTGCTCGTCCACGCGCGTGCCCGTGTTGGGGTCGACGTGCGAGACGGTGCGGCTCTCGTAGCCGCCGGCAGCCGTCCGGCGACTGCCCATGATGAGGGAGAGCAGCACGGCGAGCGCACCGCCGCCCATGAGGATGTAACCGATCATCGTCAGGTCCACGGCGTCGATGCTGTCCCGGACGGCGAAGGACAGGATCGCGCCGACGACCAACAGGAAGATTCCGAGTCCAACCCACATCGCGTGTCTTCTCCTCATGCTCGAAGTAGGTCTGGCGCCTAGCAGAGTAGGTGCCGGCGGGGCCGCTCTCGGGCTTAAGCAGGCAGTCAAATCCGCCCTTTGTCCGGGTGGCGTCTATCGACCCTTGACATGGCGTCATAATGACGTCACCATGGCGTCATGGAGATGTCACCGTATGTCGAGCGGTTGCGGGAGGCACTGGACTCCGCCGCAGCCGGCGCCGGGGCAGATGTCCAGGACGCGGCGGATCGGCTCAACCGCGCCCTGGATGCCGCAGTCCGGCTCACGTTGTTCGAGGTCCTGGCTGACGCCGCCGCCGAGATCACCAGTTCGCTGCCTTCGGGCAGCGTCACCGCGCGGCTGAGCGGCCGCGGGGTGGACTTCGTGGTCGAGGGTGTCGCGCGCGAGGAGACGCTGCCTCTGGTCAGCGATGGAAGCCTGTCCACCCAGCCCCCTGGGTCCGGCGGCTCGATCCAGGACGCGGCCCTTGATGAAGGTGACCTCGCCCGGATCACCGTCCGACTCCCCGAGGGCATCAAGGACCGCGCGGAGGAGCAGGCCGGACGACTCGGTCAATCCCTCAACAGCTGGATCGTCAAGACCCTGCGCCAGGCCACTGGTCCCACGGGGATCCAGTTGGACCTCAGCGGCGACCGGTCATTCGCCGACCAGGACTTCCCCCACGGCGGCTCACGGGGCCGCCTCAGCGGCTGGATCTAGGAGGCACTCAGATGAGCATTCACGAGGTTTTCACCACACCCGGCCCGGTCGCGCTCGAGGTCGACCTCGACCACGGCCAAGTGGTCGTCGTCGCGGCGGCCCAGGCGACGACGAGTGTCGACGTCACCGGCCCACACGCGGACGACTTCTCCGTCGAACATCGCGGCGACGGCGTGCGTGTCGCGCCTCCGAAGTGGCGCGGGTGGGGGTTCGGGCGGCATACGGTGCGGATCGGCGTGCCCGATGGCAGCAGCGTTCGCGCGCGGTGCGGGTCCGCGGGCATCGATCTGGAGGGCGAGCTGGGCGAGGTGACGCTCAAGTGCGGTTCGGGCGGCGTGCACTGCGTCCGGGCCGCGGACCTCATGTTCGAGTCCGGGTCGGGGACGATCGAGATCGGCCACGTCGAGAAGCTGCAGGGCAAGTCCGGTTCCGGGTCGGTGCACATCGGCCGGCTCACCGGCGAAGGTCAGGTCGCCACGGGTTCCGGGAGCATCCACCTCGACCGCGTGGTTGGCAGCCTGGATGCCAAATCCGGTTCGGGGAAGTTGCGCATCACCAGCGCCAGCGGGGATATCCGCTGCCGCAACGGCTCCGGGGCGATCGGCATCGACGTCATCTGGCGTGGGCGGGCGGATCTGCGCACCACGTCCGGCCGCGTCCGGCTCGGCATCGAGGAGGGCAAGCCGGTCTGGGCCGATGTCTCCTCCGTCTCCGGCACGGTGCGCTCCACCCTGCCGCCCGTCGGCGAGCCGGGGCCCGGGCAAGACCACGTGGAGCTGCACGTCCATACCGTCAGCGCAAGCATCTCCCTCGACCCGGCGCCCAAGGGGCTCCAGGACGACACGGAACCGGCCCGCCCATACGACGCGCCCCGCGGACCCGACCGGGCCGCGGCATTCGCACCGATCCCGACGGAACAGGCAGTGGAACTCTCCGCGCAGGACTCCTGAGGGCCAAAACAAAGTCCGACGTCTGTCGAGTTATAACTCGACAGACGTCGGACTTCGTGGCGGATCAGAAGGCGGACTCGGGGACTTCCATGAGCGAGTTGTCCATGGCCTCGGCGATGGCCCGCTCGGCGGCCAGCTTCGGCAGCACATTGCGGCTGAAGAACTGCGCCGCCGCCACCTTGCCGGTGTAGAAGTCCTTGTCGGCGCCGGTGGCGCCCGCGTCGAGCTTCTCCTGCGCGATCGCGGCCTGGCGCAGCAGCAGCCAGCCGACGATCAGGTCACCCGCGGCAAGCAGGACACGCGAGGTGTTCTGGCCGACCTTGTAGACGTTCGTGACGTCGCCGCCGGTGCGCGGGTCGCCCGACATCAGCTGTCCGACCATCGCCGTGACGATGCCCTGGACGTCCTCGACGCCCTTGCTCAACAGCTCACGGTCCTTGTCGAGCTTGCCGCCCTGCTGGCCGAGGTCCTTGGCGAACTCCTGGATCTGCATCGACACCGTGCTCAGGGCCTGCGCCTTGTCGCGGATGATCTTGCGGAAGAAGAAGTCCAGGCCCTGGATCGCCGTGGTGCCCTCATAGAGGGTGTCGATCTTGGCGTCGCGGACGTACTGCTCGATCGGGTATTCCTTGAGGAAGCCCGAACCGCCGAAGGTCTGCAGCGACTCGGTGCCCAGCAGCACCCAGGCCCGCTCGGAGCCGAGGCCCTTGACGATCGGCAGGAGCAGGTCGTTGACGCGGCTGGCCAGGTCGGCGGGGCTGTCCTTCTCGAGCTGCTCGGAGCCGGATTCCAGCTGCGCCTGGTCGACGATGTCCTGCTGGCAGGCGGTGAACAGGACCAGCGAGCGCAGGCCCTCGGCATACGCCTTCTGCAGCATGAGGCTGCGGCGCACGTCGGGGTGGTGCGTGATGGTCACGCGCGGCGCGGCCTTGTCGGCCATCTGGGTCAGGTCGGCGCCCTGGACCCGGTTCTTGGCGTATTCGAGGGCGTTGAGGTAGCCGGTCGAGAGGGTGGCGATCGCCTTGGTGCCCACGAGCATCCGGGCGTGCTCGATCACGCGGAACATCTGGGCGATGCCGTCGTGGACGTCGCCGAAGAGGGTGCCGATGGCGGGGTGCTTGTCGCCGAAGGTGACCTCACAGGTCGTGGAGACCTTCAGGCCCATCTTGTCCTCGACATTGGTGACGTAGACGCCATTGCGCTCGCCGAGTTCACCGGTCTCGAGGTCGACGTGGAACTTCGGCACGATGAACAGGCTCAGGCCCTTGGTGCCGGGGCCGGCGCCTTCGGGGCGGGCGAGGACGAAGTGGACGACGTTGTCGGTCATGTCCGACTCACCGGAGGTGATGAAGCGCTTGACGCCGGAGACGTTCCAGGTGCCGTCCTCGTTCTGCACGGCCTTCGTCCGGCCGGCGCCGACGTCGGATCCCGCGTCGGGCTCGGTCAGCACCATCGTGCAGTGCCAGCCCTTCTCGATGATCCACTTCGCCATCTTCTTCTGCTCGTCCGTGCCGAGAATGTAGAGCAGCTTGCCGAAGGAGTAGGACGCGGCGAACATGGCGATCGCCGGGTTGGCGCCGAGGATCATCTCGTTCATCGCCCACTTCATCGACGGGGGCGCGACCGTGCCGTCGAGCTCGCCGGGCACGTCGATATTCCAGAAGCCGGAGTCGATGTAGGCCTTGTAGGACTTGGCGAAGGACTCGGGCATGGTGACGGAGTTGGTGCCGGCGTCGAAGACCGGCGGGTTGCGGTCGGCCTCGACGAAGGACGCGGCCAGCTCGTTCTCGGCGAGCCGGGCGACCTCCTTCAGCATCTCCTTGGCGGTGTCGGTGTCGACCTCGGCATAGGGCCCGTGGCCGAAGACCTCATCGCGGCCGAAGACCTCGAAGAGGTTGAACTCGATGTCTCGCAGGTTGGCCTTGTAGTGGCCCATGGTGGTCCCCTTTGATCGCGGAGGGCGGCATTGCTGAGTAAGCGCTTGCTTAGTGCTTCTCAGGTTAGTCTCCCGCCTGGGTGCTTACTCGCGCAAGCATTAGGGTAAATTCGGTGACGCAGCCCACGTATGCGGTGGGGTCCGGCGCCGCCGTCGGTCAGCCGGGGTAGGGCTGCAGGGCGCTCGTCACGTGGACGACACCGAGACCGTATGCCGCGTCCATCGCCTTCTGCAGGCTCCCGTCGTCCCAGATCACCCCGAACTCCACCGTGCTCGTCTGGCCGTCGACGGCGCTGAAGAGCATGCCGTGCTTCCCGCTGAGTTCCTCCTGGATCTTCCGCAACTCAGCCTCCGGGCGCCCACCCTCGCTGACGCAGAGCATCCCGCCCCAGATCTCCCGCAGCTGTTTCTCGGCGCCCGCTGCATCCGTGGTGACCTTGACATTGAGAATGAGCTTGACCGGATCGTTCATAGCCTCCGGCTGCTTCTCGGGGTCGGCCGGGTTGATCGACTGGTCCAGCCACGCCGCGGCATACGTCGGCAGTTTGGCCGCCGCTTCGAGGGCCGCGTCCTGCGCCGCTCGGGTGGCCTTGGCCGGGTCGACGACCCGCCAGCCGCCCTCAGGGACCGGGCAGGGGGTGGTGAACATGGCATCCGGCGGCGCCGTCGGCAGGGGGCCGTCGTACTCCTCGCGCGTGGTGGCGGGTTTGGTGAGGTGGAAGGTGGAGGCGGCCGCGTCGTACGTCCCGATCACCAGGTATTCGCCCCACCGCACACCCGCCGCCGTCTCGGACTTCGGCGCCGTGGCCCACTCCCAGTTGTCGATGACCGGGCCACCGCACTGGGGAGGCAGCGACTCTGCGACGCCGCCCAGGCACAGCTGAGGCCCCTCACCCTTCTTCTCCAGCACGGTCGCGGCCGCAATGAACTCGCCCGTGCCGCTCGTGGCCTTCGCCGACGGTGGCCCGGATTTCGCCGCCGATGACGAGCCACCGCCGGACGGAGTAGCCGTCGCCCCGGGCGGCATCCCGGCAGCCCCCGTCCCGGTGGTCGGTGCCGCCCCGCCGGACCCACTCGCTCCGCTTTCGGCCACTTGCGTGCCGCAGGCCGTCAGCAGCAGGACGAGCGCGGAAGCGATGGCGAGCGGAGCGGTCCTCATGGACCTTCGACGTCGCCGGGGTCCCGCCGGTTCCCGATCGCGGCCTCTAACTAAGCCTCGATCCACCGATGGGCTGATGGCGTGGGGTTGATCGTCGTCTCGGGCTGAGGAGGCGAGCGGGGGCGTGGGTGATCGCCCGACCTCGCTGTCGGGGTGTTCCACGTCGGGGTTGCTCGGG
>Ga0209572_1000157_pt1 | contig 146644 bp, 129 predicted proteins | sample EBPBio232012_DNA_FD_185867 | JGI IMG/M metagenome (GOLD analysis project Ga0209572, IMG submission 185867) | Wastewater treatment Type I Accumulibacter community from EBPR Bioreactor in Madison, WI, USA - Reactor 1_1/23/2012_ DNA (SPAdes)... | ecosystem: Engineered > Bioreactor > EBPR >...
CCGCACAAACACCACGAGCACCGACCCTACCGGCCCGATTAGTGTGTCAACCTCGAAGCCTTCAAGCCGCTGACCAGCACAAACATCCGGCCCGACCCGGAATCACGCCAACGTGGCACGAGTCAGGTCACGATGAAGGGCACCAGAGAGACAGTGCCTGCGTACCAGGCATCGGTGAGGGCCTGCGTCATCGCGCCCATAGGCGTGAACCCGGAGATGATCCGGATTGTCTCGGGCATCAGCGGTCCGGGTGTCCACATTCCCGCAGTGAACATAGTCGCCATGAACACAATCAATCCCAGTCCGTAGGCGGCTTGTGCATTCGGGGCAATTGCCGCGAGGACGGAGCCGAGTGACATCATGGCAATAGTTCCGAAGATAACGGTGGCCGCCGCGATTATGGCGTTGCGTGGAGCGCTGGCGCCGATGGCCAACCAAGCGATTGTCATCGTAAGCAGGAATGCGGCTGCCAAAGACATGCCGCTCACCACCCATTGGGCGAGCAGTACACGATGTGCGCCGACGGGGGTCACGCCCAAGCGGCGGAGGATACCCGTCTCGCGGTATGAGCCGACCGAGGAGGGGTAGTTGGTGATGGCGACACTGGCGATAGCCACGGTGACCGCGACCGGGACGAAGAAGTCGATAGGGCGCAGTGCTGCGGCGTTTGGGTCCGGTCCACCTATCGGGTTCATGGTTCCCTGGATGACGTAGGCCTGGAGAAGGAGGAGGAGGGCTGGGAGCACCGCCATGAAGATGCTGGTCGGGTTCCGGAGGAAGAGCAGCGTCTCGACCCGCGTGAGGGCAACTGTTGCACGCATCTCACACCTGCCCCGCATCGGCGGTGTCCTGATCGACCAACCGCAAGTAGGCATCTTCGAGTCGGTGGCGAGAGCTCGACCCGGGCTCAATCGATTCCGTCAACTCGCCTGGTGATCCGATGAAGCGCGACCGCCCCTTGTCGATGACCACAATCCTGTCGCAGAGCCGCTCGGCTTCTTCGAGGAAGTGAGTGACGAGCACCACAGTGATTCCCCGATCCCTGATCTGTTCGATGAGCCGCCAGGCATCCCTGCGCCCCTGGGGGTCCAGGCCTGTCGTCAGCTCGTCGAAGACGGCGATCTTGGGTTGTCCAACCAGGGCGAGCGCAATCGAGAGCCGCTGCTTCTGGCCGCCGGATAGCTTGCCGAACGGTCGACGCCGCTCGCCTCCCATACCTACAAGATCGAGGAGAGCACCCGCATCGGCAGGTGACTCATAGAACGCCGCGAAGAGTTCGATCGCTTCGCCGACGCGAAGTGCGGGCGGCAGTGCCGTGGATTGCAACTGATACCCCACACGTTCCCGCACGAACCCGCGCTGCCGTGCGGGGTCCGCGCCCAGTACGGTGACTCGACCACGATCGGGGGCGATTGTCCCGGCGATGCACTCCACCGTCGTGGTCTTTCCAGCTCCGTTGGGGCCAAGAACCCCGAAGATTTCGCCCGCGGCCACGTCAAATGTGAGGTCGTCGACGGCGACGACTTCACCGAAAGCCTTGCGCAGCGACTCGACATGGATGACTGACATGGTTCACCCCTCCATCACCAGAAGCAGATGTAACCCCTGGGTTGACATGAGTATGACACGACGGTGTTCGTGCGTCAACCCAGGGGTTACAACGCGCTGGCTAGATGTCGATGCTTGCCGGAAGACAGCGAACCCGCACGGGGATCAGCCGCAGCAAAAGCCATAGCGTCGTGACGCTCCCTACTACAGCGAAGCCGATCAGCGTGGTGGGCATGTCGAGGGCAATCCGCCCCATGAGGTTGGCTGCTCCCCACGCGACGACCAAAAGGATCGAGCCCGCAGCAACATTGCCGACCAGGGTGGGGGCGAGGGAGAACCGGTGGTCGCGTGGCGCGGATCGATCCCAGAGCAACGTCGCGACAACGATCAAGGCCAGTCCGAGCATGATGCCCACCGCGATCGATGCGACGCGTGTGGGCACGAGCCGCATCCCGACGCTGGACACAAAGCTTGCCGTCGCTACCGCGAGTACAGCAACCTCGACGCCCCGCGCCAGCAACGCGAGACTGGCCGGCTCGTCCCTGCCAACGTCTTGCTGTCGGCGCGGAATATAGGCCCAAGCGTCGGAACGGTACTTTCTTTCGACGTAGGCGATCAACGTCAATCCGATAATGGGGCCCAGAACCGGCGTCACTGAGTTGTTGCTCACTACCCAGAGAAGCAGCACTGAGGCCACCAAGACGGTGGGCGAGACAAAGAGCCGGAGAAGGGTCGCAGCCAGATAGTAGCCCCGTGCCTCCCTGATATCGAGCGGGTGCAACGGAGCGTCGGACGCGGGGAGACTCATTCGCTCAGGCTGATTGGTCATGGTCTTGTTCTTGATTCTCGTAGCCTCGCGCCGCCGCGGCCGATCTCGTACACCTTCTGTCGAGACACGCCGAGTTTGGCTGCTACCGATACGGCGCTGAAGTCTTCGAGCAATGAGTCCACTGCAACCGAGCGGACGGCAGAAGCGCGAGCAACCAGGTGCGAGGAGTACGCGGCGACCTCGCCGGCCAACAGTGCCACCGCAAGCAATCCGCCGAACCGGGCAGTCCAGTTCGGATGGCCGGACGCAGCCGCGCGATGTAGAGCATCCCCGCCGTCTCGAAGTGTGTCGGCCACGAGTTCCAGGGGAACCCCCGCCTCGACAAACCTAGTCTTCACGGCGGCTATCGCCGCGTCGTCGCTCCGATGCGCCAGAACCTCGGCCCACCCAGACACTTCACTGTCAAGCAGACCGTTGAAGATTGTCATGCCCGACCTCTATCTCTTCCCAGGGCGGTTGTCACCCCCGAGTTTACACCCCGAGGGATAGCCCGGGCAGAGACACGGGACCACGTCGGACGGGACGGATCTCCTTATGAGTACGATGCGGCCCACTCTGCGACCCGGCGGGAGCTCTCCTCTTGGGACAAGTCTTCGATCCGGCTCATCACAGACCAGCGCACACCGAACGGGTCACGGATGCTGGCGTACCGGTCGCCCGAGACGAAGGTCGAGAGCTCTTCACGAATCGTTGCCCCTGCCGCGACCGCCCGCGCGACCACGGCATCGACGTCGGAGACATAGAGTCCGAGCGAATAGCATGCCTTGTCGTCTTCCGGTGGGGGCACAAGCGCGTAGTCCGGGCTGGGAACCCCCAACTGGAGTTGGCCCAGCTCGAAGTCGAGGTCGGCGTGAACCAGTTGATCGTCCATCTCGGTGACGTCGATGACGCGTGCGCCGAACACATCACGGTAGAACTCGATCGCACCGGCGGCATCCGTCAGTGCGAGGAAGGGGGTCAGTGAGGTCATGCCGTGCGGTCGACCGTCCGTTGTGAATGTGCCGGTTACGCCCCGGCTCGGCGTTTCTTTCTCTGTCATGCGACCACCGTACGGTCGTCGCGGAGCAGTCCGCTTGGAGATGCGCGCCATCATGTCAGCTCGTCTACCCTGTAACTATGTTCGACCAGTCGCGAGGGGTGCTGTTCCCGTCGCGGCTCCCTGCGTTCCACCGCTTCGCGCCCCCGCAAGCGGCCGAAGAACTGGTGCAGTGGTTCTGGCTCCCGGAGTGGAACCTCGAACCAGGCGTCGTCTCGCGTCAGACGGTCGTCAGTTATCCTGCACTGAACCTCGTCATCGAGCCACGCGGGGTGTCGCTCGTTGGCGCGACAACGCGAATGAGTGAACGGATGCTGCGAGGTAGTGGCTGGGCGGTGGGCGCACTCCTGAGACCCGCGGCGGTGCACACGTTGACCTCGGATGCGAGCTCGCTGGTCGATACCGAGCAATCTTTCAGCGCTCCCGATCTTCACGCGCAGGTCGTCGCGGCGATGGGTAGTGCAAGCGACCGACATGAGAAAGCCGTCGACATCTTCGCTCGATGGCTCAACACCCGTGCAGGCAGCTTCTCGTCCGTCGTTCGGCACGCGAACACGATGCCGAAGGTGCTGATCGGTGAGGGCGGCGCGAACACCCCCGCCGAGGCTGCCGTGCGACTCGCGGTGTCGCTGCGTACCTTGCAACGCATGACACACCGATACATCGGCCTGCCACCGGCCGCCATCATCCGACGCCGACGACTGCAGGATGCCGCTCACGTCGTGCGCGAACAACCCAGCGCTTCCCTCGCGACGATCGCAGCTGAACTCGGCTACACCGACCACTCCCACCTCACGGGAGATTTCCGCAGCGTGCTTGGTTTCACTCCGAGCGACTACCGCACCGAGTCATCGTGAGGCGCGGGACGGGAGCCTCCTGCGATTCGACGCACGCCCAGCTTGTCCGGCACCGGCCACGACCATCCGCACATAGTCGTCGAGCGTGGACGTATCCGGGGCGTTTGCCGGGTTCACCTCCGTGAGGACGAGACCTGCGAACCGGTCGTCGGCGGTGAACACTTGGAGGGCCGCCACCACTTCGTCGACCGTGAGTCCCCAGGGTTCGCTGTCCGGGTTCGGCATGTTCGCGAGCGGCATCTGGTGGTGCGCCAATACGTCGACATCGAGGTGCACGACGAATCGCTCGCCGGCAATCTTGATGGCCTGGACGGCAGCTGATGCCGCCTCGGGGTCGTCGTGGACACGGCTCGCCGGGATGCGCACGATGCCCAGCTCCTCGACCCGCGCCCTTTCCAGGTCGCCACGGTCCTCCGGGAGCGCGTCCGCGTAAGAGACGATCTGGTCCGGACGCAGCAGGGGCGGGGAGCCCTCAATCGTGGATCGGGTCGGTGGTGCGTAGGTGGATCCAGTGCTCGGCGGGGTAGTCATAGAACGCGAGCAGCACCACGCGGTCGTCGGTGATCTTCGCCGCCGCCTTGGGCCAGTTGGTCCCGTGCTCGGCCACGAACGCCTTGGCGGCTCGTTCGGCGTGGTCCTTGTCCTCGGCGTTCCAGATCTCCGCCAACGCCTTCTTTGCCCCGGGGTGCCCTGCCTTCGGCACCGCGGCAAGAACATTCGCGATCTTGCGGGGACCAGCACCGCTGGGCCTTGGTGTCCGGGAAGACATCCCGCACCGCGGCCCAGAATCCGAGCGCCCCGTCCCCGGCCGCGAGCACCGGGGCGCGCATCCCGCGCCGTTTGCAATCGCGCAGCAGATCCGCCCACGACTCGCTGCTCTCGCGGAACCCGTCGGCCAGAGCGACCAGCTCCTTGGTGCCATCGGCGCGGACCCCGATCATCACCAACAGACAGATCCGGTCCTGCTCTAGGCGGACCTTGACGTGGATCCCATCGACCCACAGATACACGTAGTCCACCTCGGCCAGCGAGCGAGCGGTGAAGGCGCGGGCCTCATCCTGCCACTGCTGTGTCAACCGGGTCACCGTCGAACCGGACAGGCCGGCAGCCGAGCCGACGAACTGCTCCAACGCGGGCACGAAATCCCCCGGCGACAACCCATGCAGGTACAGCAGCGGCAACACCTGCGCGACCTGCGGCGACTTACGCGCCCACGCCGGCAAGATCGCCCAGGGGAACCGGCGCCGCGTCCCGCTCACCTGATCGACTCGCTTGTCGTTGACCCGCGGCGCACGCACCGGCACCGCACCTGCAGATGTCGCCACGTCACGGGGCTGGTGGTGGCCGTTGCGGACCACCAGCCGGCGGCCATCCTCATCGACCTCGTGGACATGAGCGTCGATGTAGGCGGCGACCTCGCCCTGCAACGCCGCCGCCAACATCTCCCGAGCACCCTCGCAGGCCAGCTCATCGAGCATCGACCCGCCGACCGCGGACGGGGTGTACCGGTTGGACTGCGACCCCTGGTGAACTACGGTAAGCATGGCGTACCTTCCCGAACCAGCGCGCCAACGCCGGTCCTGATCACAGCTACTTGGACTTCAGATCTTCCTCGGGAAGGTGCGCCCCTTCACGCCCGCCTCGCCAAGGACCATCCACAGATTCTGATCATCGCTCGGGCGGCCCGCCCCACGAGGCCGAGATGCCGTGTGGACGCGGGAGATCAGCGAACGCAGGGGCTTGCGAGGGTTTGAGAAGCACCTACGGAGGCCCACGTGCGCACCCTCGCCGATGTCGTTGCCGTGATCGAGGAGCTGTATCCGCCCGAGGCGGCGCAGTCGTGGGACCAGGTGGGACTGGTCACCGGCGACCCGGCCCAGCAGGTCCAGCGGCTTCACCTCGCGTTGGACCCGACGCTGGCGGTGATCGAGGAGGCCCGGGCGCTCGGCGCCGATCTGCTCTTCACCCACCATCCGCTGCTGATGCGCGGCGTGCATTCCGTCGCGACGACGACGGCGAAGGGGGCGAGCATCACCAACCTCGTCGTCGGGGACATCGCGCTGTATGTCGCCCACACCAATGCCGATGTCGCCTCACGCGGTGTGGCGGAGGCGCTGGCGGCCGCGTGTGGCCTCGACGCGATCGAGCCGCTGGTGATCGAGGAGGGGCGGCCGATGGGCCGCGTGGGAGAGCTGTCGGAGCGGATTTCGTTGCGGGAGTTCGCCTCTCGTGTTTCCGCGGCGCTTCCGCCGGCGCCGGTGGGGCTGCGCGTCGCAGGTGACCCGGAGGCACAGGTATGCCGGGTGGCCGTCTCGGGTGGGGCGGGTGACGGCTTCTTCGGGGCCGCGCGTGCGGTGCGGGCAGACGTCTATGTGACGGCCGACCTGCGGCATCATCCGGCGCTGGAGGCGCGCGAGGAGGGCCGGGGCGGCCCGCCGTTCCTGATCGACGCGGGACACTGGGCGAGCGAGGCCTCCTGGCTGCCGTGGGCCGCCGACGACCTGCGTGAGCGCCTGGGCGAGGACGTCGAGATCACGGTGAGCGAATTGTGCACCGATCCGTGGACCTTCACCGTCGTTGCCACGCAGGGTGCTGGGCCCGGGCGTTGACGACTCGTGCGGATAGGTTGGTCTCTACCAACTCAAGAAGGATGGCCGAGTGAAAGCCGACCCGCGAGACCAACAGCGGCTGCTGGACCTGCAGCAGATCGACACCACCGCCGCGCAGCTGGAGCGCCAGCGCTCGCACCTGCCCGTGCTCGCCAAGCTGGACGCACTGGCCCAGGCGCGGATGCACGCGCAGGACGCTGTGGTGACCGCCGAGACCGAGCAGGGCGACCTGGAGCGCGAGCTGGCCAAGGCGGAGGCGGACGTGCAGTTGGTCCGCGACCGCGCGGCGCGCGACCAGGCCCATCTGGATTCGGGCAAGGGCACGGCGAAGGAACTCACGTCGCTGCAGCACGAGCTGGCTTCGCTTGCGCGTCGACAGGCCGATCTCGAGGAGATCGAGATCGAGGTCATGGAGCGGCTCGAGACCGCGGAAGCAGCCCTGACGCAGGCGCGCTCGACGCTGGCCGCCGTGGACGCGGACGTCGCCGACACCATCGCCGAGCGCGACGAGCAGGCGGCCGATCTGACCGGCCGGCTCGCGGAGGCGACTGCGCCCCGTGCCACCGTCGTGGGAGAGTTGCCCGCCGACCTCGTGGCGCTCTATGAGAAGTTGCGCGCCAGCCACGGCGGGACCGGCGCGGCCATGCTGCACGCGCGGCGCTGCCTGGGGTGCCAACTCGAACTCAACAACGCCGACATCGCGCGGATCCGCGCGGCCGCGCCCGATGAGGTGCTGCGCTGCGAGGAGTGCAGCCGGATCCTCGTGCGCACCGCCGAATCCGGTCTCTGACCTCGGTATGCCGTCAGCCTGAGAAACCGGCCCGACCCCCGAATGAGAAGGGGGCCGGGCCGGTTTCGACGCGGTGATCTTACTTCTGGAGGAAGACCGCCACGGTGCGGGCGGGCACGGTCGCCGAGCCGGCAGCCGTGTTCCACTTCGCGTTCTTGACGACGGGGTCGGAGCCGTTCGCCTGAATCGGCGAAAGGCTGAGCGCCTTGCCGGCCATGCCCGGGACGGTCTGGGTGACCGCCTCGGGGGTGGCGTTGAAGACGACGACGAGACCCTTGAGGTTCGGGTCGATGTCGGCGCCGACCGTGTCGTCGATGCGCATCGCGATCACGCCGGGGATGGCGTTCGCCGTGCCGCTGGCCGGGAAGGTCAGCTTGGCCTTGATCGCGCCCGCCGTCCCGAGCCGGAACAGGCGAGTGGAATAGCGCAATTTGAGCAGGTCCTGCGCCTGCGCGGTGGCTGTCATGACCTGCGCGGAGTTCGGCTTCAGGGCGCTGTTGGCGAGCAGCGGCTTCATGTACGGCCACTTCGCGCCGTTGTCGCCCTCGAGCGGCAAGCCGTGACCGAAGCCGTTGTCGGCGCCGGTCCAGTCGAGCCGGTTGAACCAGTCGCCACTGTCATACGAGTTGCGATCGAGCGACTTGCTGCGCAACAGGTCGGCACCCGCATGCCAGAACGACGGCGTCTGGGCCAGGGCCGTCGTGGCTAGCGAGAGGGTGTTCATCCGGATCCGGTCGGACATCGTCGTCGCGACCGGCAGCTTGAAGGTCAAGCTGTCGAACAGCGTCTCGTTGTCGTGGGCGTCCACATAGGTGATGACCTCATCGGGCTGCGTGGCATAGCCGGCGGGGGAGCCGTTGTAGTCGACCTGGTCGCCGCGCGCCACGGCGCCGGAGGAGTTGAGCCGGAAGCTGAACGCCTTCAAGTTGCCGGCCAGGCCGAGCTGGACCAGGTCGGTGTCGTGCTTCAGGCCCGCCTGGGCGCCGGAGTTGATCGGCGCGCCATTGGGGTCGGTGAACTCACCGCTTCCGAAGCCCTGCTTGCGCGGATCATCATCGAACGGTCCGCCACCGCGCACGGCATCGCGCAACCGGTCGCTGAAGGTGCCGATGTGTGTGCCGCCGAGCTGGCCCTGGGTTGCCTGGTAGAACAGCGCGTTGTCGGCGACCTCGCCGAAGTTCCAACCCTCGCCGTAGAGGTAGACCTTCTTGCCGTCGACACCGCTGTTGGCGACCGTCAGTTGGTTGAGCGCGGCCCGGATCGCCAGCATGTTCGCCTTCGAGTGATGGCCCATCAGGTCGAACCGGAAGCCGTCGATCTTGTAGTCGCGCGCCCACATCACGACGCCGTCGACCATGATCTTCTGCGCCATCTGGTGCTCGGTCGCGATGTTCTGGCAACAGGTCGAGGTGTAGACGTTACCGGTCTTGTCCAGGCGCTGGTAGTAATCCGGCACGACCTTGTCCAGCACACTGGTCGGGGCGAGCCCGGCCGCGGGGGTGTGGTTGAACACCTTGTCGAGGACCACCCGCAGTCCCGCCTTGTGCAAGCCGCCGACCATCGTGCGGAACTCGGCGACTCGCTTGCCGCCGTCGGCGGTGGCTGCGGTCGAGGCGTAGCTGCCTTCCGGCGCCAGCCAGTGGAACGGGTCGTAGCCCCAGTTGAACGCATCGTTGCTGCGGATGGCCTCGATGCATTCCTGCTGCTGCTCACTGTCGGGCGGGTAGCTCTCCAGGTCGCACTGCGGGGTCGACTGCTTGGCCGGATCCTCCTCGATCGAGGCGATGTCGAAGGTCGGGAGCAGGTGAATGGTGTTCAGCCCGGCCGCCCGCAGCTTTTTCAGGTGCTGCATGCCGCGGCCGTTGGTGTTGAACGCGAGGTAGGAGCCGCGCAACTCGGGTGCCACGCTGGTGTCGGTGATCGAGAAATCCCGCACGTGCAACTCGTAGATCGAGTGGTCGACGTTCTGCGGGAGCTTCGGCTGCGGGCTGTTGAACACGGCCGGTTTGTAGGCGCCGTCCTTGAGGTTGACGGCCACCGACTTGGTCGAGTTCAGCGTGAGCGCGACCGAGTACGGATCGGTGACCGCGAGGGTCTCGATCTTGGCGGTCGAGCGCGAATAGACGACCACCTCGTAGAGGTAGCGCGCGTTCTTCGGCCCCTTGGTCACCGACCACGACCCGTCGCCGGCACGGGTCATCCCGGTGCGGGTCGCGGCGCTGAGCGGGGCGTTCGCGGGCGCCGACGGCGCCCACGTCAACAGCGTGACCTTCTTCGCGGTCGGGGCCCAGACCCGGTAGGTGGGGTTCGCGCCGGTGAAGACCGCCCCATACTTCTTGGTCTTGGCGCTCGCGGCATAGAGCGAGTCCAGGACGTATGCCGTCTGCACGCCGGTGGCGTCCAGGACCTGGCCGCTGTTGCTGTAGAGGGCAACGGCCACCTGTCCCCGCAGGATGGTGGGCGCCAGGTCCTTGACGGTCCGGCCCGCTCGCAGGGCGATGTAGCCCTTGAGCTCCGGCCGGCTCGCAGTGACGGAGGCGGGCAGACCATTGGGGTCATACGCCAGGCCGGCCGACGTCGAACCGGGTAGGTCCTCGTCGTCGATCGTCATACCGGCGTTCGATGCCCAGTGCAGGCGCCACTTCAACAGTTTCAGGTTGGCGCCCTCGGGCACGGCGTCCGCCGGCCAGGCGAGCAGTCCGGGCTCGATCCAGAAGGCCTTGGCGGCCTTGAGGTCGGGGGCCGCGCCGCTCTGGGAGGTGGTCACGGTGATCTGGTGGGTCGCCAGCACATAGGTGATGGTTACCACGGTTCCGGCCCGCGGGACGGAGAACGGGATGTTGTTCCCGGCCGGTGTGCCGCCTTCGCCGTAGTTCTCGTCCCAGCTGAGATTGTGGGCGATCTTGAACTCGTAGCTGCCCACCGGGATCTGGTCCGAGCTCCACGTGTAGGTGCCGTCCTCGTCGGGGTCCTGCAGCCACGGGTTCATGCATTGCGGCTGCCAGTCCTCTGGGCAGCCGAGCTCGGACTGCATCGACCCCGGCGCGGTGATGACCGGGCCTTGCGCGCTGCTGGTGATCCAGTGCGTGCCGTGGTCGTAGTAGAAGGTGATCGACCCCCCGGAGAAGTTGAGCAGGATATTTGAGCCTCCCGGCGTCCCGCCTTGGCCGTAGCTCTCCTCCCACAACTTGTTGATGGCGGCCTTGTACTCGTAGTCGCCCGCCGGGAGGTCGACGGTGAGCTTCCAGATCTGGTCGTTGGGGTCGAGTGTCATCTGCGCTTGGTCGCACTCCGGCTGCCAATCGCCGGCGCAGCCCATCTCGGTGTTGAGATTGCCCGGCACGGACACGAAGTCGGGCTGGGTGACCGGCCCGATCGCCTTGGCGACCAGACCCTTGCCCTGCGTCCGCCCAGCCGTGCTGCTACGGCTGATCTGCTGCGCCGGCATGCCGCCCTTGGCGCGCGCCACGCTGTTGCCGGCGGCGGCCCCGGACTTCCCGGTCCGGGCGTTCGGGCTGCCGACGACGGCATACGACGAGGCGGCGCTGAAGTTGCCGCTCGAGTCCTTGACGATCGTGCGGTACTCCAGCATGGTGCCGGCAGTCATCGCGGATACGTCGTGGTATACGGAGTAGGGAGCGTTGTCGTCGGTGCCGATCTTCTGCCACTGCGTGGTGCCCACCGGCCGGTAGGCGAAGGTGGTCTGCGCGAAGACATCCTGGGTCGTCGCCGCCGCGATCTCCGCGCGGCCCGAGACGACGTCACCGGCGGAGGGCGAGGTCAGGTAGACCGGCGGGGCGTATGCGCGCGCCGGGATCTTGGCGCGCGCCTTGAAGACGCGGACACCGAGGGCGGGAACTGTGACGTTGACCCGGCCACCGGCAGCGGAACGGATCGCTGTGCCACCGCCGTAGATCGGGGTGTAGCCGACGTTCTTGGTGAAGGTGTCGAAGGTCGCTGTCTTCGCCGTGGTCGCATTGTTGGCGACGACGAGGTACTCGATGTTGCTCGCGCGGTCGACGCGGGAGAGGGCGTAGATCCCGGCGCTGCCCGAGGCGTAGCGGTGCGTCTGAGCGCCGTTGGCCAGGGCCGGATGGGCCTGCCGGAGCGCGGCCAACTGCTTGGTCTGCACATAGAGCGGGGCGGTGGTGGAGTACCGGTTGCGGGAGCCGGACGGGCCGGTCAGGTTGGGCTCCGCGGCATACTGCGCGACCTTGGTGGCGAACATGTCCTGGCGGGCGTCCTTGTCGCCGCCCGACCCGATGAAGCCCTGCTCGTCGCCGTAGTAGACGACCGGCTGTCCGCGGGTGAGGAACATCAGCGAGTTGGCCAGCTTGACCCGCTTGAGCAACTCGGCGCCGGTGAAGCCCTTCGTGGAGATCATCCACGAGGCGCGGCCGCGGTCGTGATTGCCGAGGAAGGTCGGGGACTCGTAGACGTTGGAGTCGAGATCGGTGTAGTAGTCGTCGCCGTAGAAGAGGTTCCGCAGCCGGGACGTCGCCGCGCCGCCGGCGAAGTCGATCGCGGCCTCCTGGAACCCGAAGTCGAGGGTGGCGGGAAGCTTGCCGGTGGTCGTGTACTGGCTCATGACTGCCGGGTCGCCGGAGAAGACCTCGCCGAACATGAAGAAGTCGTTGTTGCCGATGGCCTTGGCCCTGGCCAGCACGTCCGGGGCGAAGCGCTGCCAGAACTGCATGTTGACGTGCTTGACGGTGTCGATGCGGAATCCGTCGATGCCGAAGTCGACCCAGGTCTTGTAGACATCGCCCATCCCGCGCACCACGTCGGGGTGCTCGGTGAACAGGTCGTCGAGGCCGACGAAGTCGCCGTACTCACTCGACTCGCCGGCGAAGGTCGAGTCGCCACGGTTGTGATAGAGGGTGCGGTCGTTCAGCCAGGACGGCACCTTGACCGTGGCGTCCGCCGGAGTGCGGAAGACGGGGGTGTAGGGGAAGGAGACCTGCGGGTCCAGCGGCGGGAAGGTGTTGCCGCCCGCGTAGTCGCGGTCGTCGAACTCGGCTCCGCTGGCGTCCTTGTAGGGCTCTTCGCTCTTGCTGACGTAGCCGTACTGGTTCTCCGCGTAGGAGATGACGTCCGCGGTGTGATTGGTGATGATGTCGAAGAAGACCTTCATGCCCTTGGCGTGGGCCTGGTTGATGAGAGCCTTCATCTCGGCATTGGTGCCCAGGTGCGGGTCGATCTGGGTGAAGTCGGTGACCCAGTAGCCGTGGTAGCCCGCGCTGGCGTCGGCGCCGCTGCCCTGGACGGGGCGGTTCTTGAAGCTGGGGGTCAGCCAGATCGCCGTGGTGCCGAGGCCCTTGATGTAGTCGAGTTTGTTGATGACGCCCTTGAGGTCGCCGCCGTGGTAGAAGCCCTTGTCGGTCGGGTCGAACCCGGTCGCGAGGCGATCGCCGGTCAGGCCGCCCTTGTCGTTGGCCGTGCTGCCGTTGGCGAAACGGTCGGCCATGACGAAGTAGAAGCGTTCCTTGGTCAGGCCGTTGCGCAGCGAGTTGCCGGCCAGGGCCTTGTCCGCCGGGGTCACCGGGCCGGCCATATCCATCGGCGTGACGCCGATCTTGTGATTCTCGTCGTTGTAGGAGACCTTGAGCCGGGCCGGCCCGGCGAGGACGAGCGGGATATTGCCGCTCGGACCGCCGTAGCTCTCCTCCCAGTCGTGGTTGATGGCGACCTTGAACTCGTAGCTGCCGGCCGGGACCTCGAAGATCCGCTCGTAGATCGGCGTCGTCCCCACTTGGGTCAGGTCGGTGGGTGCGCAGTCCGGGGTCCAATCGGCGCACGATGAGATCTCGTCCTGCAGATTGCCGACCAGGGTGGCCGTGCGTTCGGCGGCCGCGACCGGGGCGGCCACAGCCGTGGCGAGGCCGGCGGCGATCAGGGCGCTGATGGCGATGGCTGAGGGGATTGACCTCGTGGGATGCACGTCCGGCTCCTTTGGCGGGGGATCTACCGCCCGCCACCATAGGGCCGCCACACCGACAGGCACCAGATCCATTGGGATTGAAAGATCTTGCAACACGGATGGTCCAGCCATGGACGCACCAGATCGGGTGTCCAAAGGGGTCGTTAGTCTCGGGCCATGAGTGATCCGAACGAGCGTGGCGACCTCCGTCGCGAGACCCTGGCCGTCCGGGCCGGACTGCATCGCAGCGCGTTCGACGAGACCGCCGAAGCGATGTACCTCACCTCCGGCTACGTCTACGACACCGCGGGGGAGGCCGAGGCGACCTTCCTCGAGGAGGTCGACCGCTACTCATACAGCCGGTATGCCAACCCGACGGTGACGATGTTCGAGGAGCGGCTCGCGGCGCTCGAAGGTGCGCAGGCTGCATACGCAACCCCGACCGGGATGTCGGCGGTCTTCGCCGCGCTCGGCGGCCTGTGCGCGGCGGGTGACCGGATCGTTGCCAGCAAGGCGCTGTTCGGCACCTGCTACACGGTGTGCGCGGAGATCCTGCCGCGGTGGGGGGTCGAGGCGGTCTTCGTCGACGGCACCGATCTCGACGCCTGGCGGGAAGCGTTGTCCGTGCCCACCAAGGCGGTCTTCTTCGAGACTCCGAGCAACCCGACGATGACCCTCGTCGACATTGCCGCGGTGTCCGAGCTGGCGCACGCGGCCGGGGCGACAGTGGTGGTGGACAACGTCTTCGGGACTCCGCTGTTCTCCTCGCCGCTGCAGCATGGCGCGGATCTCGTCGTGTACTCGGCGACCAAACACATCGACGGCCAGGGGCGGGTGATGGGTGGCGCGGTGCTCGGCAGCGCGCAGCTGATCAAGGACGTCGTGCGTCCGATGATCCGGGTGCTGGGGCTGACGATGTCGGCCTTCAACGCGTGGGTGCTGGTCAAGTCGCTCGAGACCATGGATCTGAGGTTGACCAAGCAAGCTCAGGGCGCGCTCGCGGTAGCGGAATGGCTGGAGGCGAATCCCCTTGTCTCCCAGGTGTTTTACCCCGGCTTGGCGTCGCACCCGCAGGCCGAGTTGATCGCGCGGCAGATGACCGGCCACGGCACGGTGGTCACGTTCACGCTCGACACCGACCGCGCCGGGGCCTTCCGGGCGCTGGATGCGCTGGAGATCGTCGACATCTCCAACAACCTCGGCGACACCAAATCCCTCGCCACCCACCCCGCCACGACCACGCACTCGAAGATCCCCGAGGCGGAGCGCCTCGCCCTCGGCATCACCGACGGCACCATCCGCCTGTCCGTCGGACTGGAGCACCCGGACGACCTGATCGCCGACCTCGAGCGCGCCTTCGCCGCCGTGCGCTGACGCCTGATCCTGGACTCCCTCGGGTAGCGCGAACTGCCTGGGCCCGCGCGGACTGCCGGAGAAATATGTGCCGTTGTTCGCCGGATCCGAGGCGGTTCGCTCGATCGCAGGCAGTTCACGGGCGCACGCCGGGATACGCGCCCGACGCGGCCCGGTTTATCCCCAAATTGCTGAACGACTGGGCGTTTTCCACAGCCTCACGGGCCAGGTCTGGCATCGACATCGGCATCGAGCGACGCTGACCGGATGGACAGACGACTGGACGCGGTGACGGCGGCGACGGGTGGGGTCTTCACCACCAAGGACGCTGCGGCGGTAGGGATCCGGCACGAGGAGATCGCGCACATGGTGCGCCGCAAGGAGGTCATCCGCGTGCGGCGCGGCGCGTTCGTCTCCGGCCAGGTATATCGCGATGCCGACGTCGACGAGCGCTATCGGCTCCAGGTGATGGCCGCGCTGCGGTTGCGTCCGACCGATGCGGCCGCGGCGCACGCAGCGTTGGCACTGCGGCGCCTCCCGACCTGGGGAGCAGACCTGCGGCGGATCGACCTGGCCGGAGCCGTCAAACATCACGAGAGCGGCGCCGGCCTGCGAGTGCGCCCGCGGGGCGACCTCGAGGTCGTGACTATCGGGGGCCGGGCCAGCGTGCGTATCGCGGATGCGTTGGTGCAGCACGCCGCGCAGAGCGGGATCGTCGCCGGCGTGGTCGCGATGGACGCCGCCGTGCACGCCAAACTCGTGACCGTCGCGAGCATCGCGGAGGCGATTGAGCGTATGCCGCGCAGCGGGCGGCGGCGGGCCAGGGCGGCGGCGACCCTCATCGATCCGGCCTGCGAGTCGGTGGGTGAGTCCCGCACCCGGCTACTGCTGCTCGACTTCGGTCTCGCGTTCGAGTCGCAGGCCAGGCTGTATGAGCGTCGCACCCTGATCGGGCGGGTGGACTTCCTCGTCGAGGAGCGGGTCGTCGTCGAGTTCGACGGACTGGTCAAGTACAGCGGCCTCGACGGCAAAGAGGTGCTCGCCGCGGAGAAGGCCCGCGAGAGTCGGCTCGTCGCTCTCGGATACGAGGTGGTGCGCCTGACCTGGCGCGAACTCGACGACCCCGTCGGCGTCATCGCTCGGATCCGCGACGCCCTCGCCCGCGCCCTGAGCCGCCCCGCTCCACCGCCTCGACCCCCGGAACCCCGAACCGCCTCGGAAGCCGCGAACAGCCTCGTTTAGCCCGAACTCCCTGGCACATATCTGCCGGAGTCCGGGCTAAGCCAGGCAGTTCGCGGCATCTTCAGCCGAGGATGCCCCGAAAGTATTGCTGCAGAGCGGCATCCAGAGCCGTGCCACCCCCGCTGACATAGGCCTTGACGCCGCCGTTGTCCTTGGCCCAGGGGGCCGTGTTGGCGACGGTGGCCGGCACGAGGACGGTCCCGGAATCGGTCGGGGAGAGGACTCCGATGGCCGCGTCGTACCGGTCCCAGCGCATCCGGCCGGCTGCGTCGGCGAGCCGCAGATAAACCTCGTCCTCACCGCGCCGGTTGGCTGGTCCCCCCGCAGTCGCGCCGGGCGCGTGCGGGCCCGCGGCCTTGCCGTATGCCGCTGCCGCCTTGGCCCCGACGGCACCAGACCAGAGCAGTCCCTTGGCGGCGTAGACGCAGATCCCGAGCGACGCCGGTGCCGTCGGACCTGCCGGAGTGGAGTCACGGATGACGTCGGGTGGCGAGGCGGGGCAGCCGTTGGCGTCCACCGTGACGGACGAGGCCGAACCGAGGATCCGCTCGCGCAGGGCGGCGTCCTTGCTGAAGACCGTCACCGTCACCTCACCGACTGAGCGCGTCTCGCGCACGACGCCGTCGGGATAGCTCTCGGTGCCGGCCTTGACCCCCGCCGCATCGAACCACACCGCGTCGACCTTGGGATGGACATCGGGTGACCCAACGCAGGCGTCGGTCATCATCACGGGACGGCCGACGTAGGGGACACCGTCGGGCACGAACTCGTAGGCAGAACTCCCCGGGACGGTGAAGGCGCGGCCTTCACTGCAGTCGAGCACCTCCCCGTTGCCCCAATCCGGAGCCATCGGGGCACCGCCCCAGCCCCACGTCGGCGGAACCCACAGCTGCACCCCGCCATACGACTCCGGCCGCCAGTCGGCGGGTATGCCGGCCGGTCGCCCGTCCGCCGTGGCGGCGGTCTTCGGTGACTCAGAAGTCGTCGAGGAGTCGGCGCCTGTGGAGGCGCTCCGGGACGCGCCGGCCACAGGGTCGGTGACGCCGGAATCGTTGTCCCGCAATGTGTTCGCCACGAGAATGGCACCGGGGACGGCAAGGGCGGCCACCGCGGCAGCGGCCGGGAGGACCCAGCGCCAGCGAGGAGAGGACGGCGGAACGGCGGCTGCGGTCGCAACGCCTGAAGACCGGGATCCGCCGGATCCGGGCAGGGGGGCGCCGAGGTCGCTCGGCGCGTCGCCGGCGTGGTGGCGCAGGCCGTCGCGGATCATCCGTTCGAGGTCGGCGTCGTCATAGGTGTGCTGGGTCATGGCAGGTCCTCGGAAGTCAGCTGGGTGCGCAGCGTGATGAGCGCACGGTGGATGTGCGAGCGGGCGGTGGCCTCGGAGATGGCGAGGACGCGGGCGATCTCGCGATAGTCGAGGTCTTCGTAGAAGCGCAGCACGACGGCGGCGCGTTGCTGGGGCGGCAGGCCAAGGCACATCCGCCAGACGGCGTCGTGCTCGGCGATCTGTTCGGTGCTGTCGGCGGCGGAACCGCCACGCGGTTCAGCGACGCTGAACTCACGGCGTCCGATCCGGCGCCACTGCGAGACATGCGAATTCGCGATCATGCGCCGCACGTATTGGTCGGGTTGCGCCCGGGTGGAGACGTGATCCCACGTCTCGTATGCCGCAGCGAGCGCGCCCTGCACCGCGTCCTGGGCGGCGTCGCGCGAGCCGGTGACGAGATAGGCGAAGCGGAGCAGGCCGGGAAGCCGAGGCGTCACCCACGTCTCGAACCCGGCGCGGTCCACTCCGGCCTTGTCCACGGTCGTCACCATGCCCTACTCACGCCGCAGCAGCCCGAGGTGTTGCATCGGCGGCGAAACGAAAATTCTCAGTGCGGGAGCACGTCCAGGGTCCAGCCTGCCCCCGGCTTGGCCGGCTCGTGCAACTCGATGCGGAAGTCGTTCTCCAGCAACGGAATCAATCCCGCGGGTCGCCGGGGGTCCGCGTCCGACTCACACAGCACCCGCGCCACCAGGCCGCGCGTGTGCTTGGCCATATGGCTCGCCCCCGGCACGCGCACGGCCACCCAGCGCTCGGCGAGCGCAGCCGTGGGGCGCCACGTCGCGGCATACTCACCGGACCGGCAGTCGACGATCAGCCCCTTGCCAGCCGCCGCCGACAGCACCGGGTCGAGCGACTCCTTCCACCGATGCGCCAACTTGCCCACCTCGGGCAGGTGCGCGCACATCGACGCGCGATAGGGCGCGATCCGATCGCCCGCCCGCACCGCGCCATACACCGCCGAGGAGATCACCAGCCGCCGCGCCGCCCGCCGCCGGCCACCGGGGGAGAGCGAGGGGGCGTCGAGCGCGTCATAGAGCACGCCTTGATAGATCTCGAGCGCCGGGCGCGCGGGGCGGGTGCGGATGGCTAGGTTGCCCTCCACCTCCGCGCCGAGCGTCGACGGGACATAGAGGATGCGCTGGGCGTCCTCCAGCCCGGACGCGTTGATCACCGCGTCGATGACCTCCTCGCGCCGCCCCGTCAACTCGGGGAAGGAGAGAGCGTCGACCCGCATCGGCGCGCCGCGGCTGGGCCGGGCCTTGGTCTCCGACGGCGGCAACAGGATCAGCACGGCGTCACTGTATGAGGTGACCGCCCCGTTAGGTTTGAGGCATGGCGCAACCCATGCGAGCCCGCTACTCCGACACCGGCATCGCCGCCGTCCTCGCCGACGACCGATTGCTCGCCCGCTTCGACGCGATCCGAGCCGAGTTCACCGTCCCCGAGGCATTCCCGCCGGAGGTGCTCGCCGAGGCCGACCAGATCGCCGGTGCCCCGATGGAGTGGCCCGAGCGCGATGAGACCGCCGTGCCGTTCCTGACGATCGACCCGCCCGGATCGATGGACCTCGACCAGGCCGTGCACATCGAGCGCGCCGAGGGCGGCTTCCGGGTCCGCTACGCGATCGCCTACCTGCCCGCCTTCGTCGCCCCCGGCGGCGCCATCGACGGCGAGGCGCACCGGCGCGGCCAGACGATCTACGCCCCGGACGAGCGCACCCCGCTGCACCCGCCCCAGGTGAGCGAGAACGCGGCGAGCCTGCGGCCGGACCAGGTGCGGGCGGCATACGTCTGGGACATGCACGTCAAGGACGACGGCGAAGGCGACCAGAAGACCGTCTACCGCGCGCTGGTGCGCAGCGTCGACCGGTTCGACTACGAGCAGGTGCAGGCGATGATCGACGCCGGCACCGACGACGACCGGGTGGTGCTGCTGAAGGAGGTCGGCGAGCGCAGGATCGCCTTCGAGCAGCGCCGTGGCGGCGCGAGCTTGCCGATGCCGGAACAGCAGGTCACGCAGGACGAGGCGGGCAAGTTCGTCCTCGGGTTCCGGCCGCCGCTGCCCGCCGAGGAGTGGAACGCCCAGATCTCCCTGATGACGGGCATGGCCGCCGCCGAACTGATGGTCGAGGCCCGGACCGGGATCCTGCGCACCCTGCCCGCGCCGGACGAGCAGGCAGTCGAGCGGTTCCGCCGGCAGGCCAAGACGCTCGGCGTCCAGTGGCAGGAGGGGGAGTCGTATGGCGCGTTCCTGCGCCGCCTCGATCGCACCAACCCCCACCACCTCGCCCTGATCTATGACGCGACGGGGCTCTTCCGCGGCTCGGGGTATGTCGCCTTCGACGGCGAGGTGCCGCCGGCGCCGGAGCACGGGGCGCTGGCCTCGACCTATGCGCACGTCACCGCGCCGCTGCGGCGGCTGGTCGATCGCTTCGGGCTGGCGATCGCCGAGGCGCTGGCCGCCGGCCGGCCGGTGCCCGAGTGGGTGCGATCCGGCATCGGCGTGCTCCCGGAGATCATGGCGGCCACCGGCCGCACCGCCTCCGGTGTCGAACGCGCCTGCACCGACGCGGTGGAGGCGGCCGTGCTCTCCCAATACGTCGGCGATACCTTCGACGCCGTGGTCGTCGACCAGGGGCAGAAGGGGGCGTGGCTGCTGCAGCTGACCGACCCTGCCGTGGTCGCGCATGCCGGCACCGAGGTCAAAGTGGCGGTCGGCGACCTCGTCGCGGCGCGCCTGACCGAGGCCGACGTCACGGCAGGCGTCGTGCGCTTCCACATCACCGCGCGCAAGGGCGCCGTCCCCGCGCCCGCGGGAGTGCCTGCGTCGCCGGAGGACCCGCTGGCCCCTCCGGCGTAGACTGGGTGGCGAGGAAGAGCCGGCCAGACGGTCGCGTCCGGTATGCCGCGCGACATACCGGCCGAGGAAGGTCCGGACTCCACAGGGCAAGGTGATGGCTAACGGCCACCCGGGGCGACCCGCGGGACAGTGCCACAGAGAGCAGACCGCCCCACCTTCGGGTGGGGTAAGGGTGAAAGGGTGGTGTAAGAGACCACCAGCGGCCTGGGCGACCAGACCGGCTCGGTAAACCCCACCTGGAGCAAGCCCAGATATGCGTGCGTTCGACGGCGGCCCGCCGGAGCACGCGGGTAGGGCGCTCGAGCCCGCCGGCAACGGCGGGCCTAGATGGATGACCGTCACCGCACCTGCGGCAACGCGGATGCGGCACAGAATCCGGCCTATCGGCCGGCTCTTCCTCACTCACCGGGAAACCTGCAAAGCCCGGGACCCACGATCGGGCAACCACGCCTACATTGGCGGGTATGAAGCTGACCCACCTTGGACATGCCTGCGTCCTGGTCGACATGGCGGACACGCGCATCCTGATCGATCCGGGCGAGTTCTCCGACGACTTCACCGCCGTACGCGACCTCGACGCGGTGCTCATCACCCACCAGCACCCTGATCACTACGACAAGGAGCGGCTGCCGGACCTGATGCGCGCCAACCCGGCCGCGCGCCTGATCTGTGACCCGCAGACGCTGGAGAAGATCGCCGACCTCGGCCTGGACACCACGACCCACGAGGCAGCGGGGGAGCGGATCGGTCAGGTCGAGGTCACCCCTGTCGGCACCAAACACGCCCAGATCCACGAGGACCTGCCGATCGTCGACAACGTCGGGGTGCGCCTGGAGGCTGCCGGTGAACCCGTCCTCTACCACCCCGGCGACACCCTCGCCGAAGATCCCGGGCAGATCGACCTCCTCCTCTTCCCCCTCACGGCGCCGTGGCAGAAGTCCGCGGAGATGGTCACCTTCCTGCGCCGCCTGGCCCCGCGCCGGGCCGTGCCGATCCACGACGCGATCGTCTCCGCTGCCGGCCGCGGCATCTATGTCGGCCACGCCCGCAACCTCGGCCCCCAGGAGACCGAGGTCCTCGACCTGCTCGGCGCCGGAGAGCAGGTCATCAGCCGCGAGTGAGCGCCGCCGCCCCGACCCTGCTGACCGGCCTGCTCCCGCGCCGCGGCAGGGTGCTGCTCATCGGCGCGGGCACGGAGGCCCTCGGGGTGTCGCTGGCCCTCCGGGGCCACCACTGCGTCGGCGTGCTGCCCGAACCCGAGGCCGCGGCGCTGGCTCGCGACGCCGAGCCGTTGCTGCGGTGGGTCGAGGGCGACGCCGACTCCCTGCTCCTGCCCGGTCGCGCCTTCGACCTGGCGGTGCTCGGGGAGGAGGCCGTGCTGGCGCGCTCGCGCCGCACGCTCGTCCCCGCGCTCGCGCGCGTTGCCTGGCATCTCGGCGCGTCGGGCCGGCTGGCGGCGGGATTCGCGCCCACGTCCACGGCATACGGTGACGCCTTGCCGCTGCGCGACTACGACCGCGCGTGCGCCGCAGCCGATCTGGCCTACGAGGCGCGGTATGCCGACTGGTCCGCCGCGCGCTTCGTCGCCGGCGGGTGCTTCGCCGTCAGCGTGCACCGCCGCCGGTGACATCTCGACGGGGTAAAAAGATATCTCGGTGGTGAGGGCCAAGTCCAAGTGCTGCAAGGACAAGCCGCGCTGCAAGAAGTGCCCGATCGCGCTCAAGCGGCTCGCCGACGCCGGCTATTACCGGCCTGGACAAACGCTCAGACGAACTGCTCGTGAAGCCCGGCACGGAGGCGGTCAAGACCGCCCCGGGCGACGTAGGGACTACCAGGAGTCGCCGGTGGCTGCGGCCCCCTTCTCCTCCCACTCCTTGTCCTCGTCGTCCCAGGCCTTGGTCCGCTCGGCCGCCAGGGCCAACGCCTGCGAGGCCTCTTCCTCGGTCTCGTAGGGACCCATCACGTCATCGCCCTGGGACTTGTTGTCGTCGTTCTCGACCGCGCCGGTGACGACGTTGTACCAGAAAGCCATCGGGTGTCCTTTCGTGTGGGCCGCACGCCGGCGTGCGGTGCTTAGACTCCACCGTATGCCGTTGACCTACGCAAGCGTGGCCCCGGGTGTCGTCTCTTCGCGCCGCGCCGTGCCCGCCTCGATCGCCCGGCCGGAGTATGTCGACCGGCCGGCCCCGGCTCCCTACCGCGGGCCGGAGGTCAAGGACGAGGAGACGATCGCGAAGATGCGGGTCGCCGGCCGCATCGCGGCGCAGGCGATGGCTGCCGCGGCCGACGCGATCGCGCCCGGGGTGACGACCGACGAGTTGGACGTCATCGCCCACGAGTTCCTGCTCGACCACGGCGCCTACCCCTCGACGCTCGGCTATCGCGCCTTTCCCAAGTCGATCTGCACGTCCGTCAACGAGGTGGTGTGTCACGGCATACCCGACTCGCGGCGGCTCGAGGACGGCGACATCGTCAATATCGACATCACCGCCTTCATCGGTGGGGTGCACGGCGACACCGACGCGACCTATCTGGTGGGGGAGGTCGACGAGGAGTCGCGGCTGCTCGTCGAGCGCACCCACGAGGCGATGATGCGGGGGATCAAGGCGGCCGTTGCCGGGCGACCGATCAACGTCATCGGCCGCGTCATCGAGTCCTATGCCAAGCGTTTCGGCTACGGCGTCGTGCGCGACTTCACCGGCCACGGCATCGGCACGGCCTTCCACAGCGGCCTGATCATTCCCCACTACGACGCGGCTCCCGCATACGGCACCGTCATCGAGCCCGGCATGACGTTCACGATCGAGCCCATGCTCAACCTCGGAACTTACGAGTGGGAGATGTGGGATGACAAGTGGACGGTCGTCACGAAGGACCGGCGCCGCTCCGCCCAGTTCGAGCACACGATCCTCGTCACCGACCACGGCAACGAGATCCTCACCCTCCCGTAGAGGTAGAACGTTCTCTCAACCCGTCGAGGGTGCACGACGCGCCGTAATGGTCGACTCATGACGGCGCGTCGTGCGCTTTCGACCGGGTCACTCGAGGAAGGAGTGCTCCTCGGCGGGGAAGGTGCCGGCGGCGACGTCGGCGGCGTAGGCCTTGGCGGCATCACCGAGGGTGGTGCGTAGATCGGCGTACTTCTTGACGAACCGGGGTGCGCGGCCGCCGCGCAGGCCGGCCATGTCCTGCCACACGAGCACCTGGGCATCGCAGTCGGGGCCGGCGCCGATGCCGACCGTCGGGATCCGCAGCGCCTTGGTGACCTCGGCAGCGGCGGGGGCCGGCACCATCTCCATGACGATGGCGAAACAGCCGGCATCCTGCAGTGCGAGCGCGTCGTCCATCAGCTTCTCGGCGCCGGCGCCGCGGCCTTGCACCTTGTAACCGCCGAGCACGTGCTCGCTCTGCGGGGTGAAGCCGATGTGCCCCATGACGGGGATGCCGGCCCGGACGAGCAGTTCGACCTCGGGCACCATCGGCGCCCCGCCCTCGAGCTTGACGGCGTGGGCGAGGCCCTCCTTCATGAACCGGGTGGCGGTCGCGAGGGCCTGCTCGGGGGAGGACTGGTAGGCGCCGAACGGCAGGTCGGCGACGACCATGGCGCGCTTGGCGGCCGAGGTGACGGCCCGGCACAGCGGCACGAGATGATCGACCGTCACCGGGACCGTGGTCTCGAAGCCGTAGACATTGTTGCCCGCCGAATCGCCAACGAGGAGAACGGGAATGCCAGCCTCGTCGAAGATCTCCGCGGAATACATGTCGTATGCCGTGAGCATCGCCCACTTCTCGCCCTTTTCCTTCATCGTGAGCAGATGAGGGATCCGGACGCGACGCTGCGGTGCGGCCTGGGCGCCGGTTCCGTAGGGGGCGGTGGTCTCGGGGGCGGGCGCCCGGGTTTCGCTCATAACGCCGATCGTATGCCGCGCAGACGCGACGCAGGCCCCCGCCCACGGTGGTGGGCGGGGCCGGTTGTCGCCGCCGTTTTCGGGCCGAACGGTCCGCGTTATCAAATCGTGACATGAATTCTACGGTCGTGCTGCCTTCCTGCCGGAAAACGCCGGCTCCCGGGGGTGGCACGCCAGGACCTTTCGTGCTTGCCTAACCCCCGGGTCACCCGACCGGTGATCCAGACCAGCACCTGGGAGGAAGTAACACGTGAGAAAACGTCACGTTGGAGCTGTGTCCGGGATCGCCGTTGCGGCGCTCGCCCTGACCATTGCTCCGAGCACGGCGCAGGCCGGGCCCAGCCCCGCGCCCGCAGCGGGCTCCGCGGATGGAGCCATCAAGACCCGTCGGGGCGGCGACAGCCTGCCCAACCCGCTCGCCGACGCGCAGTCCAAGCTGCGTGAGGAAGCGGTCGCCAAGCTGCTGTCCGGCGAGGCCAAGCTCGAAGGCAGCGGCGCGAGCCGGACCATCAAGATCCCGGGCAACACCAGCCCGCAGGCGCGCGGCACGGATGCAGCGAAGGGCCGCTGGGTCTGGTACCCCGTCAACCGCGAGGAGAGCATCTTCTCGATCCTGACCGACTTCGGCAGCAAGACCATGGCCGCCACCGGCGGAACGCCCGGTCCGTTGCACAACCAGATCCCCGAGCCCGACCGCAACTGGGACGGCAGCGCCACGGATGACAACAGCACCTACTGGAAGCCGGACTTCAACCGTTCGCACTACCTGAACATGATGTTCGGTCCGGCTCCGTCCTTCCGGGACTTCTACCAGAAGCAGTCCCAGGGCCGCTTCCTCGCCAAGGGTGACGTCTCCAACTGGGTCAAGGTGCCCTACAACCAGGCCCGCTACGGCAGCAACGAGATCAGCGAAGCCGACGGCTACTGGAACTACATCAAGGACACCGCGACCGCCTGGTTCAACAGCCAGAAGGCCATGGGCAAGACGGACGCCCAGATCAAGACCTACCTGCGCCAGTTCGACAAGGTCGACCGCTACGACTACGACGGCGACGGGGTCTACCTCGAGCCGGACGGTTACATCGACCACTTCCAGGCCATCCACGCCGGCGAGGGCGAAGAGGCCGGCGCGAGCCCGGACGCCATCTGGAGCCACCGCTGGTATGCCTTCTCCACCAACTATGGCGTGACCGGCCCCAGCTTCAACAAGGCCGGCGGCGTCCCCCTGGGCAACTCCGGCATCTGGATCGGCGACTACACCACGGAGCCGGAGAACGGCGGCCTCGGCGTCTTCACGCACGAGTTCGGCCACGACCTCGGCCTGCGCGACTACTACGACACGGCCGACGGCACCGGCATGGGCAACAGCACGGCGTTCTGGTCGCTGATGTCCTCCGGTTCGTGGCTCAACGACGGCAACCCGGACATCGGCACCAAGCCCGGCTACATGGGCGCCCACGAGAAGCTCATGATGGGCTGGCTCGACTACAAGCTGGTGCAGTACGGCCAGAACACCGACGTCAAGCTCGGCATCGCCAACAAGGACGCCCTGCACATGCCGCAGGCCGTCGCGGTGCTGCTGCCGAAGCGCACGCACATCGAGAACTACAACAAGCCGTATGCCGGAAACTACGAGTGGTGGAGCGGCTCGGGTGACGATCTGCAGAACACCATGTCACGCGCGCTCGACCTGACCGGCGCCTCCACCGCATCGCTGAACATGATGATGTGGGCCGAGATCGAGGAGGACTACGACTACCTCTACGCCGAGGTCTCCACCGACGGTGGCTCGACGTGGAAGTCGGTCTGGAGCTACACCGGTGTCAACCCGGAGTGGGTCCCGGTCAGCATCAACCTCAATGCTTACGCCGGTAAGAAGGTCGACTTCCGCTTCCGTTACGGCACCGACGGCGGGCTCGCCGAGGCCGGCGCCTTCCTCGACAACATCGTCGTCAAGAAGGGCTCGACGACCGTGCTGTCCGACGGCGCCGAGAACGGCGACAACGGCTGGACGCTCAAGGGCTTCAAGCGCACCACCGGCACCGAGAAGGTCCAGTCGACGAACTACTACCTCGCCGAGAACCGGATCTACAACGGCTACGACCACACGCTGCGCGACGGCCCCTACAACTTCGGTTGGGCCAACACCAGGCCGAACTGGGTCGAGCGCTTCCCCTTCCAGAACGGCATGCTGGTCTGGTACGTCGACAACTACTACGCCGACAACAACACCTACACCCACCCGGGTGAAGGCTTCGCGCTTCCCGTCGACGTCCACCCCGAGCTGATGGCGATCGCGGGCAGCCCGCTCACCAACCGCCGCAGCTCCTATGACGCCACCTTCGGCGTCGAGAAGACCGACGTCGTCACGCTGCACAAGAACGGCGTGGCCAAGACGTGGGGCGCCAAGATGGGTGTTCGCACCTTCGATGACACCAACCCCAACCGCTACTGGAGCGCGGGCAACCCGCAGAACTCCGTCAAGGTCGCGGGCACGGGCACGAAGATCACCGTCAAGAAATCGCTCAGCCGCGGCTGGGTCCTGGACGTGGCGGTCCGCTTCTGACCCACCGGCCGCCACCCGCAGTGAGCGGGAGGTGACCACCTGAGGGGCCCGGGATGCGCATGCATCCCGGGCCCTTCGTCATAGCCGACGCCTCGTCATACCGGACACCGCGTCAGCCCGACACCGCGTCATACCCGCGCCGCAGGCACCCGGTTAACAGGCGCGTAACACGCCTGCGGTTGGATGGCCGTATGGATCGTCAGCAGGAGTTCGTCCTGCGCACCATCGAAGAGCGGGACATCCGGTTCGTGCGCCTGTGGTTCACGGACGTCCTCGGCACGCTGAAGTCGGTGGCCATCGCCCCGGCCGAGCTGGAGGGGGCGTTCGCGGAGGGCATCGGGTTCGACGGCTCGGTCATCGAGGGGTTCGCCCGCGTCTTCGAGTCGGACATGCTCGCCAAGCCCGACCCCGCCACCTTCCAGGTGCTCCCGTGGCGCGGCGACTCCCCCGGCACGGCCCGCATGTTCTGCGATATCACCTTGCCCGACGGCACCCCGAGCATCGCCGACCCCCGCAATGTCCTCAAGCGAGCCTTGGCCAAGTGCTCGGACATGGGCTACACGTTCTACACCCACCCCGAGATCGAGTTCTTCCTGCTCAAGCGGGGCTACGAGCCGGGGGTCAAGCCCGAGCCGATCGACAACGCCGGCTATTTCGACCACGTGCACACCGGTGCCGCGCAGGACTTCCGGCGCACCGCGATCTCGATGCTCGAGTCGGTCGGGATCTCGGTCGAGTTCAGCCACCATGAGGGCGCCCCGGGGCAGAACGAGATCGACCTGCGGTATGCCGATGCGCTCACCACCAGCGACAACATCATGACCTTCCGCACCATCCTCAAAGAGGTCGCCTACGAACGCGACATCTACGCGACCTTCATGCCGAAGGTGTTCGCCGATCACCCCGGCTCGGGCATGCACACACACATGTCGCTCTTCGACGGCGACACCAACGCCTTCTTCGAGGCCGGCGCCGACTATCAACTCTCCGCTGCTGCCCGGCAATTCATCGCCGGCATCCTGCATCACGGCGCCGAGATCACCGCGGTCACCAACCAGTGGGTCAACTCCTACAAGCGACTGTGGGGCGGGGGCGAGGCGCCCGCGCACCTGACGTGGGGGCACAACAACACCTCCGCGATGGTGCGCGTGCCGATGTACAAGCCCGACAAGGGCAACAGCACCCGCATCGAAGTGCGCACCATCGACCCGGCCTGCAACCCCTACCTCGCGTATGCCGTGCTGCTCGCCGCCGGCCTGAAGGGCATCGAGGAGGGCTACGAGCTGCCACCGGAGGCCGAAGAGGACGTCTGGAGCCTGACCCAGGGCGAGCGGCAGGCCCTCGGCATCGCGCCCCTGCCCGGGTCGCTGCACGACGCGATCACGATCATGGAACGCAGCGACCTCGTCGCCGAGACCCTCGGCGAGCACGTCTTCGACTTCTTCCTGCGCAACAAGCAGCAGGAGTGGGCCGACTACCGCCGCCAGGTCACCGAGTTCGAACTCGCGCGATACCTCGACCGGTTGTAGTTCTGTGGTCCGCCGGCCCGGGTTCGCCCGGGCCGATGTCTCTTCCTCACCCCGCTTCGTGTTGGTCGCGGCGGTGGCCGCGGATAGGTTTGGCGTATGCGGGAGCGCACCGAATCCGCCACGGCCGCGTTGGCGCGGCTCGGGTTCGCCGACCCCGGAAATGCCGAGCGGCTGGTCGCCGATCCGGCGCTGACCGGGCTGATCGACCCGCTCGACACCGACTTCGACGACGGGGTCGTCGAGGCGCTCGGCGACGTCGCCGATCCGGATTTGGCGCTGCTGACCCTCGTGCGGCTCATGGAGGCCCTGCGCACGCGGATCGGCTCCAACCCCGACGACGAGAGCCTGGGCAAAGAACTCCCCGCCCTCATCGCGACGCTGCGCCGGCCGGGTGTCGGCCGGGACCGCCTGCTCGCCGTGATCGGCGCCTCGATCGCGCTGGGCGACCACCTCGTCGCCCACCCGGAGCACTGGCGCAGCGTCGCCGAGGCCCGGCCGCGCACCCCGGAGCAGCGCGTCGCGCGGATCGTGGGCCGGGTCCGGAACCCGGATCCGGGGCTGAGCCCCGACGACGCCCTGCGCGTGTATTACCGCCGGGGGCTGCTCGGCATCTCGGCGCTCGACCTGGTGGCGCCCGACCCGCTCGTCAAGCTGCCCGACACGGCCGCTGCCCTGGCCGACCTCGCCGCGGCCGCACTGGAAGGCGCCCTCGTCATCGCGCAATCGGAGTTGCCCGATGACGCCGCCCAGTGCCGTTTCGCCGTGATAGCCATGGGCAAGACCGGTGGGCGAGAACTGAATTACATCTCCGACGTCGACGTCATCTTCGTCGCCGAACCGGCGGACGGAGTCAGCGAGCAGGACGCGATGGCGGCGGCCGCGCGCCTGGCGACCCGGCTCATGACGGCCTGTTCGGCCGCGACCGCCCACGGCACCCTGTGGCCGGTCGATGCCGCCTTGCGCCCGGAGGGCAAGGCCGGCCCGCTCGTGCGAACCGTCGCCTCACACAAGCAGTACTACGAGCGGTGGGCCAAGACGTGGGAATTCCAGGCGCTGCTCAAGGCGCGCCCGGTGGCGGGGGACAAGGAGGTCGGCGCCGCCTATCTGCAGGCCATGGCCCCAATGGTCTGGCAGGCCGCCTCCCGCGAGAACTTCGTCGACGACGTCCAGGCGATGCGCCGACGAGTGGAGGCCCACATCCCCAGCGCCGAGGCCGACCGGCAACTCAAACTCGGCCCGGGCGGCCTGCGTGACATCGAGTTCAGCGTGCAACTGCTCCAACTCGTGCACGGCCGCACCGACGAGCGCATCCGTTCCGGCACGACCCTCGATGCGCTGGCGGCGCTCGCGGCATACGGCTATGTCGGGCGCGACGACGCGGCTCAACTCGCCGCGGCATACCGTCTGCTGCGCACCCTCGAACACCGCATACAGCTGCTGCGGCTGCGCCGCACCCATCTGATGCCGACCTCACCGCACGAGTTGCGCCGGCTCGGGCGAGCGCTCGGGCACCGGGAGGACCCGGCGGCGGCCGTCGTGGCCGAATGGAAGGCGGAGGCGCGCGAAGTGCGGCGGCTGCACGAGCGGCTCTTCTACCGCCCGCTGCTCGGCGCAGTGGCACGCCTCGGCACCGATGACGCTCGCCTCACCCCCGAAGCGGCACGAGAACGCTTGAGCGCCTTGGGTTTTCGCGACCCCACCGGGGCGCTGCGGCACCTCGAGGCCCTCACCGAAGGGCTCTCCCGGCGCGCCGCGATCCAGCGGCACCTGCTGCCGGTGATGCTCGGCTGGTTCGCGGCCGAGGCTGACCCGGACGGCGGGTTGCTCGCCTTCCGCAAGGTGAGCGAGTCCCTGGACTCCTCGCACTGGTACCTGCGGCTGCTGCGCGACGAACCTGCCGCCGCCGAGCAACTCGCCCGCACGCTCGCGCGCAGCAAGTTCGCCGCCGAGGTGCTCGTCGCCGCCCCCGAGGCGGTGCAGATCCTCGGCGAACCCGGCGGGGTGCGCCCGCACTCGCGTGGGGACATCGAGCGCCGGATGCGCACGGCGGCGCAGCGCAAGACCTCGCTGGACGACGCGATCGCCGCGGCCCGGCAGGTCCGGCGCCTCGAGCTCTTCCGCATCGCCGTCGCCGACCTTGTCGGTGATCTCCCGCAGCCGGACGTGGGGCGCGCCCTGTCCGACCTGACGGCCGCAACCATCGAGGTCGCGCTGCACTTCGTCATCCGCGAGGAGGAGAAGCGCACCGGCCGGCCGCTGGTGACCGATCTGCTCATCGTCGGCATGGGCCGGCTCGGCGGCAACGAACTCGGTTATGCCTCCGACGCGGACGTGCTCTTCGTCCACGACCCGCACATCGGCGCCGACGAGGACGCGGCGCAGGCGCAGGCCCTGGCTGTCGTCAAGTCGATGCAGCGGGTGCTCTCGGTGCCCGGGCCCGACCCCGCCATCGGCCTCGACGCCGACCTGCGGCCCGAAGGCAAGAACGGCCCGCTCGTGCGCAGCCTCGACTCCTATCGCGCCTACTACGACCGGTGGGCGCTGATCTGGGAGGCGCAGGCCTTGGTGCGGGCGCGGCCGGTGGCCGGCAACGCAGAACTCGCGGCCCGGTTCGAGGACCTCATCGACCCCATCCGCTGGCACGGCGCCGGCCTGAGCGCACAGGACCTGCGCGAGATCCGCCGGCTCAAGGCGCGCATGGAGGCCGAGCGGCTGCCGCGCGGCGCGGACAAGCGGACCCACTTCAAACTCGGCACGGGCGGGCTGTCCGATGTCGAGTGGGTCGTGCAGACCCTGCAGATGGAGCACGCCCACAACTACCCGACGCTGCGCACCACCTCCACCCTGCCGGCGCTCACGGCCGCGACTCAGGCCCGGCTCATCTCCAGCGCCGACTCCGCCGCTCTCGCCAAGGCCTGGGAGTTCGCCGCCCACGCCCGCAACGCGTCGATGCTCTATCGGGGCAAGGCGGTCGAATCGGTGCCCACCGACTCCCGGGAGGCCGACGGCACCGCCCGGATCATGGGCCTGCCGCCGGGTTCCGGCCAGGAGTTCGGGGAGGACTACCGGCGCATCACCCGTCACGCCCGCGCCGTCGTCGACCGCGTCTTCTACGGGCGCGAGGAGAGCTGAGCCAGCTTTCGGACGGCGGCGGAAGCACGGCATACCGGAATCTAGACTTGCGCCATGATGCAGCGACTGGATCTGCGTGGCCGATCCCTGTCCCTGCGTGAGCTTCGCGAGAGCTTGCCCAGGGCGGAGTTCGACGTGGACGCCGCGCTGCATGCCGTCCGACCGATCTGCGAGGAGGTGCGCGGCGGCGGCGCCGAGGCGATCAAGGAGTTGGGGCAGCGGTATGACGGGGTGTGCCCCGATCGCCTCCGGGTCCCGGCCGGAGCGCTCGCCGTGGCGTTGGCGCAACTCGACCCCGACGTGCGGGCGGCCCTGGAGGTGGCCATCGAGCGCGCCCGGCGGGTGCACGCCGACCAGGCGCGCACCGACACGACGACGCAGGTCAGCGCGGGCGGGACGGTCACCGAGCGGTGGGTGCCGGTCGACCGGGTGGGCCTGTACGTGCCCGGCGGGCGGGCGGTCTATCCCAGCTCGGTCGTGATGAACGTCGTGCCCGCCCAGATCGCCGGCGTCGCCTCGTTCGCCGTGGCCAGCCCCCCGCAGAAGGAGAACACCGGCGACCTGGTCGGTTATCCGCACCCGACGATCCTCGCCGCGTGCGCGCTGCTCGGGGTCGAGGAGATCTACGCGATGGGCGGGGCGCAGGCCGTCGCCGGTTTCGGCTATGGCTTCACCGACGGCGACGACGTGTGCGAGCCGGTCAGCCTGGTCACCGGGCCGGGCAATATCTATGTGGCGGCGGCGAAGCGGCTACTGAAGGGGCTCATCGGCATCGACGCCGAGGCCGGTCCGACCGAGATCGCCGTGCTCGCCGACGCCACCGCCGACCCGGAGTATGTCGCCGCCGATCTGATCAGTCAGGCCGAGCACGACCCGCTCGCGGCGTCGGTGCTGGTCACCGATGCGCCGGATCTCGCCGAGGCGGTCGCCGCCGCCGTCGCCCGCCGGGCCGCCGCGACCAAGCACAGCGAGCGCGTCATCGAGGCGCTGTCGGGGCGGCAGTCGGCGATCGTCCTCGTCGACGATCTCGACCAGGGCCTGGCCGTCGTCGATGCGTATGCCGCGGAGCACCTCGAGGTCATCACGGCCGACGCGCGGGAGCGGGCAGCCCGGGTGCGCAACGCGGGGGCGATCTTCGTCGGACCCTATGCGCCGGTCTCGCTCGGGGATTATGCGGCCGGGTCCAATCACGTGTTGCCGACGGGTGGGTGCGCGTGCCACTCCAGCGGTCTGTCGGTGCAGTCCTTCCTGCGCGGGATCCACGTCGTGGACTACACGCGCGAGGCGCTGGCCGAGGTCGCCGGGCACGTCGTGACGCTCGCCCAGGCCGAAGACCTTCCGGCGCACGGTGAGGCCGTGACGGCGCGCATCCCCGACGCCGCGGGAGCCTGAACCGATGGCTGAGCAGAGCCCCAGGAGCGGGCTGGGAGCACTCCTGCGCGAGGACCTGCGCGGCGAAACCGCATACGGTGCACCGCAATTGAGCGTGCGCGCCGCCCTGAACACCAACGAGAACTCCTACCCCGTCCCCGACGAGGTCGTCGCCGACATGCTCGCCGAGCTCGCTGCGGAACTCCCGGGGCTGAACCGCTATCCCGACCGCGAGTTCACAGCGCTCCGGGAGGCGCTCGCGGCATACCTCTCGCGCGGCGGCACGCCCGTGGAGGCGGGCCAGGTGTGGGCCGGCAACGGCTCCAACGAGGTCCTGCTGCACCTGCTGCAGGCGTTCGGCGGCACCGGGCGCCGGGCCATCGGGTTCACCCCGTCCTATTCGATGCACTCGATCATCGCCACCACCACGGCGACGCAGTGGATCGCGGGCAAACGCTCCGACGACCCGGCTCGGCTCTTCACGCTCGACCCGGAATCCGTTGCGGCGCAGATCGTCTCGGCCGACCCGAACATCGTGTTCATCTGCTCGCCCAACAACCCGACGGGGACGGCGGTCGGCCTCGACGTCGTCGAGGCGGCATATGCCGCGGCGCCGGGCGCGGTGGTCGTGGTCGACGAGGCGTATGGCGAGTTCGCCCGCGCCGGGACGCCGTCGGCGCTGACCTTGCTGGCCGGGCGCGAGCGGCTGGTCGTGACCCGCACGATGTCGAAGGCGTTCGCACTCGCCGGCGGGCGGCTCGGCTATCTGGCCGCCGATCCCGGCCTGGTCGACCTGTTGCGGCTGGTCCGGATGCCCTATCACCTCTCCACGCAGTCGCAGGCGGTCGCCCGGGCTGCGCTGCGGCACGCAGACCTGATGCTCTCGACGGTCGGCGTCGTCAAGGAGCAGCGCGACCGCCTCGTGACCGAACTGACCCGTCTCGGGTATGCACCGGTGCCCAGCGACGCGAACTTCGTGCTCTTCGGTGGCCTGGCCGACGCCGCCGTGACGTGGCAGGCGCTGCTCGACCGCGGCGTACTGGTGCGCGACGTCGGCATTCCCCACTATCTTCGGGTGACGGCCGGGACGCCGGAGGAGACCACCGACTTCCTCGACGTTCTCGCCGCGCTCGGTCCCGAGCACCTGCTCGATCGAGGAGAGGCGAATTAGTATGGCGCGCAAGGCAACTCGCGCTCGACGGACGAGTGAGTCCAATGTCCGGGTGGTCGTCAACCTCGACGGCACCGGCACGTCCCGGATCACGACCGGCATCGGCTTCTATGACCACATGCTCGGCGCGCTCGCCAAGCACGCCCTGATCGACCTCGAGGTCGAGGCGACCGGCGATCTGCACATCGACGCTCACCACACCGTCGAGGACGTGGCGATCGTGTTGGGTGAGGCGCTGGGGGAGGCGCTGGGGGACAAGCAGGGGATCGCGCGCTTCGGCGACGCGACCGTCCCGCTCGACGAGGCGCTTGTCCAGGCAGTCGTCGACGTGGCCGGACGGCCTTACTGCGTGCACACAGGCGAGCCGGAGGGGCAGGCCTATGTCGTCATCGGCCAGCAGTATGTCGGCGCCCTCACCCGCCACTTCTTCGAGACCGTCGCCTTCCGTGCCCAGATCGCGCTGCACGTCCGCGTCCTGTCCGGGCGCGACCCGCACCACCTGGTCGAGGCCCAGTTCAAGGCGTTCGCGCGGGCCCTGCGGGCCGCCATCGCCCCGGACCCCCGGGTGACCGGCGTGCCCAGCACGAAGGGCAAGCTCTGACCCTCCATGCCTGACTCCGACGCCATCGCCGCAGGCGCCCTCGTGGGCAACCTGCTGCTGGTGCGCGCCCGGGCCGGCCAGGTCGGCGCCTGGGTGGGCAAAGGCCTGGTGGCAGCCCACGTCACCCCGCTCGGGGACTGGACGGCCGTGACGCCGGCGCGGGTGCAGGCCAACACCGCCCCGCCGTATGACGACGCCCGCACCACCCTCGCCGCCCGCCCGGTCAGCACCGCGCTGCGCCCGGCCATCGGGTTCTTCGTCCACGGCCGCCGGGGCATCGTCGTCGTCCAGCCCCAAGGCTGGCGGGCCGTCAAGCGGTGGCTGGTCTGGACCCCGGAGGACGGTCCGGTGCGGGCGCCCCGGTTGACGAACGCGCGACCGGCGGATCTGGCGACGGTCGCGGGGATCGGAGCGAGCGGCATACCGGCGGTCGTCGCGGCGGTGAAGTCCGCCCACGCGGCACCCATCCCGTGGCTCGCCGGCCTCCACGCCGCCCTGCACCTGCCCGGTCAGAGCCTGCTCACCGAGCCCGGCTCACCGCGCGGCGCCCTCGTCGAGCCGTCACCGAAGCGCGTGGCGGCCTTCGACCATCTGGCACGCGAAGAGGCGGCCCACCGGGCCGAGGTCGTCGACGAGCCGCAGAATCCCGGGGAGCAGCAGTGAGTGGCAACAACGTCGTCGTCCTCGACTACGGCAGCGGCAATGTGCGCTCGGCCGTGCGCGCGCTCGAGCGGGTCGGCGCGAGCGTGGAACTGACCGCCGACCCGGCCGCGGCCCTCGCGTGCGACGGGCTGTTCGTGCCGGGGGTCGGCAACTTCCACGCGTGCATGGCCGGCCTGCGCGGCGCCGACGGCCCCCGGATCATCGACGTGCGGCTGTCCGGCGGGCGGCCGGTGCTCGGTGTGTGTGTCGGGATGCAGGTGCTCTTCGACGGCTCGAGCGAACCGTCGGCCGCGCCGGTCGAGGGCATCGGCGAGTGGCCCGGGCGGGTCCAGCGACTGCCGGCGCCCGTGGTCCCGCACATGGGCTGGAACACCGTGTCGGCGCCGGCCGGCTCCCTGCTCTTCGACGGCGTCGCGGATCAGTCGTTCTACTTCGTGCACTCGTATGCCGCGCTGACGTGGGACCTGCCCGTCGCCGACGGTCATCTAGCCGCCGCGACCCCCCTGGTGACGTGGTGCGACTACGGTGCCCCCTTCGTCGCCGCCGTCGAGAACGGTCCCCTGTTCGCCACCCAGTTCCACCCCGAGAAGTCCGGCGATGCCGGCCTGCACCTGCTGGAGAACTGGGTGCGTGCCCTATGACCGCCCCTGTGTGGAAGTGAGAGCCATGACCGACCTGCCCCGCCTGGAACTGCTGCCCGCCGTCGATGTGCGCGACGGGCGGGCCGTGCAATTGCAGCAGGGGGTCGCCGGGAGCGGGTGGGAGTTCGGCGACCCCGTCGAGGCGGCGCTCGCGTGGCAGGAGCAGGGCGCCGAGTGGATCCACCTCGTCGACCTGGACGCCGCGTTCGGGACCGGGTCCAATGCGGACCTGCTGGCCGAGATCGTCGGGCGGCTGGACATCAAGGTCGAGATGAGCGGCGGCATCCGCGACGAGGAGACGCTCGCCCGGGCGCTGGCGACCGGGTGCCGGCGCGTCAACGTCGGCACGGCCGCGCTGGAGCACCCGGAGTGGACCCGGCAGGCCATCGCATCGTATGGCGATCAGGTCGCCATCGGGCTCGACGTGCGCGGGGAGACACTCGCGGCCCGCGGCTGGACGCGCGACGGCGGAAACCTGTGGGAGACCCTGGCACGGCTCGACGCCGAGGGCTGCTCGCGGTATGTCGTCACGGACGTCAACAAGGACGGCATGCTCGCCGGGCCCAATCTCGATTTGCTCAAAGCCGTTGGCCAGCACACGACGGCGCCGCTCGTCGCCTCCGGTGGCGTGTCGACGCTCGCCGACATCGCCGCGATCCGTCAGCTGGTCGCCTCCGGGGTGGAAGGGGCGATCATCGGGTCCGCGCTCTACAAGGGCGCCTTCACCCTGCCCGAAGCGCTCGACGTCGCCGGCCGCCCCTGACTCCTGCGTCGGACGACCGCCCGTGAGCAATCCACGAGATCATGCCCACCACCCGCACCGGGTGGCGCCGGGCGACGCCACCGACACCGCCGGTGTCCCGTGGTCACGGCGCGACCTGACGCCCTCCGGTTTCGAGACCGACATGGGGGACAGTGACCCGGCGCTCGTGGCCGCTCTCGCAGGTGCGGACGAGGAGGCGATGATGGCCGCCGTCGCGGCCGGCCGCTTCCTCGTGGCCGTCGTGGCCCACGCCGAGGAGACCGTCACGGGGGCGGACGGGCTCGTCCGCGACGCCTCGGTCGACATGGCCCTGATCACCTTGGTCGGGCCGGACGGTCGGCGCGCCCTGCCGGCCTTCACCGGGCTCGCCGAACTCGCCGCCTGGGACCCGTCCGCCCGCCCCGTCCCGGTGACGGCCGACCGTCTCGGCCAGGCCGCCGTCGCCGAGAGCTGCGATGTCATCGTCCTCAACCTCGGCGCGCCCGGCGAGCGGGAGCTGCGATCCAGTCAGGTCTGGGCGCTGGCGATGCGGCGGGGCTGGACCACACCGCATACCGATCCCTTCGTCGCCGCCGCCGTCGAGACCGGCCTCGCCGGTTCCCCCGACGTCCAGGCCCATGCCCTGTATGCCGCGCAACCCCCCGGAACCCTTGGGGTCCAGTTGACGTTGAGGCCGGGTATGACGCAGGCGCAGGTCAACGGCCTGCTCACGAGCGTGGGGGAGCGGCTGGCCGCCGACGGCGAGTTCCGCGCCCGGATCGACGGCCTGGCCTTCCGGCTGGGCTGATCGTGGTCGGAGTCGGTCCGCAAGGCTGCTACCATTGACGCAACTGATTCGTCGTGCCCGGGCCCGCCCGAGCAGGGCGGATGCTCAAGAGAAGTCGACGGCAGTCAGCTTCCACCCGCGCTCTACCGCCTCAGGTAGCCGGGTCCAGGGTTTCCCGGCTCGATCGGGACCGGCGCATTTCGTGACCGACACGGGCACGGATGCGACGGCATACCCGCCGCTGTTTCACCGGCTGCCGATCGACCTCTCGCGAGCCTCGCGGGAGGTCTTCGTCGTTTACGGCGTGGACCGAGCGCGAGCGACACCCTGACAACCGAGCAAGGAGCACCACATCAGCGAGCCTCGCATCAACGACCGGATCCGCGTCCCCGAGGTGCGTCTGGTCGGCCCCAACGGCGAGCAGGTCGGGATCGTCCGCGTCGAGGACGCTCTGCGCCTGGCCGCCGAGGCCGATCTCGACCTCGTCGAAGTCGCACCGATGGCCAAGCCCCCCGTGGCCAAGCTCATGGACTACGGCAAGTACAAGTACGAAGCCGCCATGAAGGCCCGGGAGGCCCGCAAGAACCAAGTCAATACCGTCATCAAGGAGATCAAGCTCCGCCCGAAGATCGACGACCACGACTACGGCACCAAGAAGGGCCACGTGGAGCGATTCCTCAAGGCGGGGGACAAGGTCAAGGTCACGATCATGTTCCGTGGTCGTGAGCAGTCCCGTCCCGAGCTCGGTTTCCGCCTCCTGCAGCGGCTGGCCGCCGACATCGCCGACCTCGGCTTCGTCGAGTCCTCGCCCAAGCAGGACGGTCGCAACATGGTCATGGTGATCGGCCCGACCAAGAAGAAGTCCGAGGCCCGCGCCGAGCAGCGTCGCCGGCAGGCCGAGCACGACGTCCCGGAGGCCACCTCCGAGGCCGAGGCTCCGGCCAGCGCCCCAGCGGTCAGTGACACCGACGTCACCGACACCCCCGAGGCGTCCTGAGACCTGACGGGACACACCCGTCGACACGCACACCCCGGCGGCAGCCCGCTGCCGCTACCAGCAAAGGAGATCGGCTCACCATGCCGAAGAACAAGACCCACAGTGGGGCCAAGAAGCGCTTCCGCATCACGGGCAGCGGCAAGATCATGCGCCAGCGCGCCAACCACGTGCACAAGTTCCACGAGAAGAGCCCGCAGCACGCGCGGCGCCTCGCGAACGACGTGGAGATCGCGCCCGCCGACGTCAAGCAGGTCAAGCGTCTCCTCGGCCGCTGACGGCCGCTCGCGGCTCGGCCGCGCAACCCCCATCGTCTGCATCAGAGAAGTAACAAGGAGAATCACGTGGCACGCGTGAAGCGGGCAGTCAATGCCCACAAGAAGCGCCGGGTCGTCCTCGAGCGCGCCAGCGGCTATCGCGGTCAGCGCGGCCGGCTCTACCGCAAGGCCAAGGAGCAGCTCAACCACTCCCTGACCTACAGCTACCGCGACCGGCGCGCCAAGAAGGGTGACTTCCGTCGCCTGTGGATCCAGCGGATCAACGCCGGCGCCCGCGCCAACGGCATGACCTACAACCGGTTCATCCAGGGCCTGCGCGCCGCGGAGATCGAGGTCGACCGCCGCATGCTCGCCGAACTCGCCGTCAACGACGAAGCTGCTTTCGCCGCGCTCGTCGAGATCGCCAAGGCCAATGTGCCGGCGACCGGCGACGAGAAGGCTTCTGCCTGAGCTTGTCTCGACACCACTCTGAGCGCCGGGCCGGCGCCCCGCTGACCAACCCCCGATCCGATCGGGTGCGTGCGGTCGCGGCACTGGCCCGGCGCTCTGTGCGTGCGGGCTCGGGTCGTTTCCTCGTGGAGGGGCCGCAAGGCGTGCGCGAGCTGGTGCGGTATGCCGCGCCGTCGGTCGTCGATCTCTACGTCACCGCCGCCGCGGCGCAGCGGTATGCCGCCCTGGTCGAGTCCGCTTCCGCCGCTGGGGTTTTCGTGCACTCAGTGAGCGACGAGGTGCTTGCGGCGATGGCCGATGCCGAGACACCGCAGGGGATGCTGGCGGTGGCGCAGCAGCCGGAGCCGACGCTGGCGGATGTCCTGGCGGCGTCGCCGCGGCTGCTCGTGTTGCTGCAGGAGGTGCGCGACCCTGGCAACCTCGGCACGGTGATCCGGGCCGCCGACGCCTCCGGCGCGGACGCCGTGCTGGTAACCGACAGCTCGGTGGATGTCTTCTCTCCCAAGGTCGTCCGCTCCACCGCCGGATCGCTCTTCCACCTGCCCGTCGTCACCGGACTCGACGCCGAGGCGACGCTGGCCGAGGTGGCGAGTCACGGCATACGCACCCTCGCCACCGAGGGCGAAGCGGCCCTGACCCTGCCGCACGTCGACCTGGCCGGCCGGCACTGCTGGGTGCTGGGCACCGAGGCGCAGGGACTGCCCGACCACCTGGCCGCCGCGTGTGCGGAGCGGGTGTCGATCCCGATCTACGGCAAGGCCGAATCCTTGAACCTGGCGATGGCGGCGACCATCTGTCTCTACGCCTCGGCCGCCGCCCAGCACGGGATCCAATGAGTCAATCTATTGACTCATTGACTCATTGGCGCGAGAGCATGGCGATGTGCAGATCGACATCGTCGAATTCGTCGGGTATATCCTCATCCTCGGCGTCCTGGCGGCGCTGATCCTCTCCGATTCGACGTCCGCGCGGGCCGCGCGCCTGGAGAGCTTCCGGCGCCGACAGGGCGTCCACCTCGCCGAGGCCACCGCGCCTTTGGTGTCGAAAGCCCTCTCGCGCAGTCGATTCTGGCGTCGGGTGGGGGTCCTCGTGACGCTGCTGAGCGGCGTGACCGTGACTCTCCCGATCGGCACTTGGGCCGTGGCGATCCGGCCACGTCGGCGGACTGGCTTGCCCTGCTCGCGGGGTGGTGGGTGGGAGGCGGGCACCCAGCCGACGAGCCGGGGAAGCCAAGCGTCCACGGCGATGCAGCTCCCGCACCCGTCGCGAGCGCATTCGTGAATCTCGAGGTCGACCTTGCCAGCCCCACGCCACCATACGAACAGGTCCGCAGTCAGCTTGCCGGCATGATCGCCGCCGGGCAGCTTGCGGCGGGACACCGCCTCCCGGCCATTCGGCAGCTCGCGTCCGATCTGGGCCTGGCTCCGGGCACGATCGGCCGGGTCTACAAGGAGCTCAAGGCCGAGGGGCTCGTGGCGTCCCGGGTCCGCACGGGCACGGTAGTGCTCGCCGCCGCCGCGGTCCCGGCCGCGCGAAATCAGCAGCAACTCGCCGTGGCCGCCCGCGGCTACGCGTCCACCGCCCGCCATCTGGGTCTCGACCTCGACGTCGCCATCTCCCGCCTGCGCGCCGAGTGGATCTGAGACCGACTTCACTCGCGTGGTCAATCTGACTATTGTGCAGGCTTGGTGGAATAGGAAGAGCGAGCACATGACACACCACAACGCAGAGCCGATCGGATGGGACCGGCATGCTGCCGCCGTGGGTCGGGTGCGCGCACAGCTCGCGGCCCTGCCGTCCGGGGCGCCGGTCCGCCTCGCCAAGCGGACGTCCAATCTGTTCCGGCCGCGCGAGGACATGGGGGCTCAGGGGCTCGATGTCTCGTGTCTCGCCGGGGTCGTCGAGGTCGACCCGGCCTCCCGGGTGGCTCAGGTGCAGGGCATGTGCACCTACGAGACGCTGGTCGACGCGACGCTCGCGCACGGGCTGATGCCGTATGTCGTGCCCCAGCTGAAGACGATCACGCTCGGGGGAGCGGTCACGGGCCTGGGCATCGAGTCGAGTTCGTTCCGCAACGGCCTGCCGCACGAGTCCGTGCGCGAACTCGACATCCTCACCGGCAGCGGCGAGATCCTCACGGCCACGGACGACAACGCGCACCGCGACCTGTTCCGGGCCTTCCCCAACTCCTACGGCTCCTTGGGCTACAGCGTCCGCCTGATGATCGACCTGGAGCCGGTCCAGCCGTATGTCCGGCTCCGCCACGTCCGCTTCACCTCGGTGCCGTCGCTCGTCGACACTCTCGAAAAGATATTGGCGACAAGGGAATTCGAAGGTCACCATGTCGACTTCATCGACGGGGTGGTGTTCTCGGCCGACGAGTCCTACCTGGTGATCGCGCACTTCACCGACTCAACCCCGCCGTACACCTCCGACTACACCGGCCGGCGGATCTACTACCGTTCGATCCAGAGTTGGCACGAGGACTTCCTGACGATCCGCGACTACATCTGGCGCTGGGACACCGACTGGTTCTGGTGCTCCCGCGGACTGTTCGTGCAGAAACCGCTCGTGCGCCGCGTCATACCCAAGCGCTACCTGCGCAGCGACGTCTACGGCAAGGTCATCCGCTTCGAGAACAAACACGGGTGGTATGCCGCGCTGCAGCAGCGCCGGGGCGCGTTGCCTCAGGAGCGGGTCGTCCAGGACGTGGAGATCCCGATCGAGCGGACCGCCGAGTTCGTCGACTGGTTCTTGACCAATGTGCCGATCGAACCGATTTGGTTGTGCCCCATACGCCTTCGCGACACCAGCCACGGAGTGCGGCCGTGGCCCCACTATCCGCTCGAGGCCGGACGCGACTATGTCAACGTCGGGTTCTGGTCCGCGGTCCCCATCGTCCCCAGCGCCGCGGACGGTGACGTCAACAAGGCCATCGAGCACAAGGTCCACGCGCTCGACGGCCACAAGTCCCTTTATTCCGATGCCTACTACGACCAGGACGAGTTCTGGTCGCTCTACGGCGGCGAGGAGTATGTGCGCGTGAAAAAACTCTATGACCCCGACGGCCGACTGCCCGACCTCTATGCCAAGGCGGTGGGCCGGCGATGACCATGACCATCGGCGCGATCGTGGACGAGATCTTCGGCCACGACGCCGCCTTCGGGCTGAAGGCGTACGACGGATCCAGCGGCGGCAACCAGAGTGCCGGGATCCTCGTGGACCTCAAGAACGAGCGCGGCCTGCGCTATCTCGTCAGCGCCCCCGGCGAACTCGGCCTCGTGCGGGCCTACGTCCAGGGGGACCTCGACATCGTCGGCCTCGACGAGGGCGACCCCTACGACCTGCTCGACAGCGTCAAGGACAAGCTGGCCCCCCGGATTCCCGAGCCCCGCAAGGTCAAGGACATCCTCACCTCGCTCGGACCCCGGATGTTCGTCCCGCCGGAGCTCCCCGATCTGGAGAATCCGCCCGGCTGGCGCCGGCTCGCCGAGGGCCTGCGGCACTCCAAGGCGCGGGACGCCCAGGCGATCAGCCACCACTACGACGTGTCGAATGCCTTCTACGAGAAGGTACTTGGGCCATCCATGGCCTATACGTGCGCGTGCTACCCCCGTGACGATGCGACGCTCGAGGAAGCCCAGGCTAACAAGTTCGACCTCGTGTGCCGCAAGCTCGACCTCAAAGCCGGCATGCGGTTGCTCGACGTCGGGTGCGGGTGGGGCGGCATGGTGCGCCACGCCGTCACCAACTACGGCGTCACCGCCCTCGGCGTGACGCTTTCGCGGGAGCAGGCGGCATACGGCCAAGCGTGGATCGAACGAGAGGGGCTGACCGGCCGCGCCGAGATCCGGCACGACGACTACCGCCATGTCACCGAGTCGGACTTCGACGCCATCTCCTCCATCGGCCTGACTGAGCACATCGGCATCAAGAACTACCCCGGCTACTTCGCCTTCCTGCACGAACGGCTCGTCGCCGGCGGTCGCCTGCTCAACCACTGCATCACCCGGCCGAACAATCACTTCAGCCCGATCGCAAAAGGCGGCTTCACCAACCGCTATGTCTTCCCCGATGGGGAACTCGCCCCGGTCGGCACGATCATCAACGATATCGCCGACCAGGGCTTCGAGGTCCGGCACGTCGAGGACCTGCGCGAGCACTACGCCCGCACCTGTCGCGCCTGGGCCAAGAATCTTTCGGCCAATTGGGACGCCTGCGTCGGCGACGCCGGGCAGGCCACCGCTCGCGTGTGGGGCCTCTATCTCGCGGGCAGCTCACTCGGGTTCAGGCGCAACGAGATTCAGCTGCACCAAGTGCTGGCGCAGAAGGTCGGGTCCGGCGGAGTTGCGCCGTATCCGCTGCGACCGGACTTCGGCAGCTGAGCCTGCCGGAACCTCCTGTCGTCCTGCGGTGTAATGCCCGCAGAGACACAGGAGGACGGTGAGCGAGGACCCATCCGCCGAAGCGGAGGCCATCCGGGTGACCGCCGACGAGGACGTCCACGTTGTCGGCGGAGCCCGTCCGGCGACGCCCGGCCGTCGGCGCTGGGGACGGGCGAAGATCGCTGCGAGCATTGGCGCTCTGGTGGGCGGGCTCCTGCTCGTGCCGCCGGTCCGGGCCACGGTGTTGGACTGGATCTCGCTCGGTGGCGTGCGCGTGCAGACGCCCACGACGTCGGCCACCGGGTCCCCCGGCACGAGCACGCCGCAGTCCGTGTCGCCCCGGGTGACGGCAACCAGTCCGGTCGACGAGGACGAGTCGCTGTCCGCGCTGAAGCAAGCGCGCACCCGAGTCGGCCTCGACTTCGCAGTGCCGGCGTCTTTGGGTGGCCCGACCTCCATCATGGTGCTCCATCAGGGCAAGGTCGTGGAAATGACCTGGGGGACAGGCGATTCTGCGCTGATCATGGACGTGCTCACAGGCTCACTCGACTATGGCTTCCTCAAGTCCGCCCGCGACGTCGAGTGGACCGACGTGCGCGGCAACAGCGCCCTATGGCTACCCGGCGACCACGACCTGCAATGGATCGATCGATCCGGTGCCACCCAGACGGCGCCACCGCGCACGGCCCGCCCGACCCTCGTGTGGGTCGTCCCGAAGGATGGCGCCGACATAACCTATCGACTCGAGGGCGCTGCGACCAAGCAAGCCGCCCTCGCTCTCGCCGCCGAGGTCGGCCCATGAATGAGCGGGCCGGAACCTCGACCGCGGCTGCGGTGTAACTCACCCAACCGGCCGCACGACGTGGCCGCGGACCCGGCGAGGAGGCCACGCATGATGCAGACACCGATGCCGCTGACACCGAACAGTCGCAGCCATTGCCCCCAGCGCCCCATCGGGCGCCTGTCGATCCTCGGGCTGCTCCTGGCCCTCCTGACCCTCGTCGGCATCGGCCCGGCCCACGCTGGCGGCCCGACGTCGGTGCTGGCGACCAACTACACCGACGGGCGGGCCGGTGCCGCCATCACCGGCACGGCGATCTACGACGAGCTCGTTCGCGAGATCGGCGTGACCGGGATCAGCGGCGGCCAGGCCCCCACGAGCCAGACGACGCAGCCGGCAGAGGTCAGTGACGTCCCGGCAATTCGCCTGACGTGGTTCATCCACGACAACCAGCCCTGGCGTATCGACGGCATCCACGAGGCCGGACAGAACATCTGGATCTCCACCCGAGAGTCCTTCGACGGAGGCGACCTCTACGAGGTGAAGCCCATGTGGCACAAGGCAGCCCACCCCAAGAAGCTCCGCTCGCTCCTCATCGGGATGGGGGTGATGGTCGGTGACGCGAACGAGTCGACGAGCGCCACGCCGGCTGCCGCCCCGCCGTCACCGGCGGCCGTCGCGCCTCCCGCTGATTCGGGCTCAGCGGCCGCGACCGCCGCTGCCGATTCATCCGCGTCCGCGACTCCCGCGACGCCCGAGACGGGCACGCGGCTCGCGTGGTTGGCGGGAGCGGGTGCCCTGACGGCCCTGGCGCTCGGATTCCTCGCCGGTCGACGCACCATACGGCGCGATGCCGGCCCGGATCAGGGCGACAGCGCGGTGGTCTGGAACACCTGACACGCCCTTCGGCCACGCGCGTGCGGGGTCAGCCGACGCTGATCGGCTCGGCGGCCATCGGCTCCCACAGCCCGCGCGCGATGAAGACCTCGCGCAACAGGTCGGGGCGATCGGTGATGATGCCGTCCACGCCCACGTCCAGCAGGCGGTGCATGGTCGCCGGGTCGTCGATGGTCCAGACGATGACCTGCACTCCGGCCGCGTGCGCGCGGGCGACGAGCCCGTCGGCGAAGATCGCCACCCGGCCGAGGCGGCTGGGCACGTGAGCGTAACGGGCCGGCGCTCCGCGCCAGCGGATCGGCAGGCGAGTGCGGGAGGAGGAGATGAGCCCGGTCAGCGAACGCCAGCCGAGGGCGGTATGCACGTGCGGCGCCAGGTCCCGCAGCTGGCCCAGCCAGCCGTCCCAGGCCCCCGCCACGCACACCCGCTGCGCAATGCCGGGATCGGCGAGCACGCCGGCCAGCGGCGCGATCGCGGCCTGGTCCTTCAGATCGACGGTGAAATTCGCCGCGGGGAAAGCCGCCAGCGCTTCTCGGAGGGTGCAGATCGGCTCACCGCCCACGCGCAGTTCCTGGAGCTGTCGGAGGCTGAAGCGGCCCACCGGCCCGCTCGCCTCCGTGACGCGGTCGAGGCGCTCGTCGTGGAAGCACACCAATTCGCCGTCCCGGGTCAGGCGCACGTCCGTCTCCAGGTAGCGAAAGCCCAGCGCCGTCGCGCGGGCGAAAGCCGCCAGGGTGTTCTCAGGCGCCAGTGCGGCGCCGCCGCGGTGCGCGATCGCCAGCGGTCCGGCAGCGCGGGCATACCCCGTGGTGGGCAACATGACTCCATGGTCGCGGGGACGGCGAGGGCCAATGTCGCGTGGACGCGCGTTCGGGTGCAGAGTTCACGTCGGGACAGGCAAGGGTTCGCCGGATGACGAAAACACGTCACCGGTTCGCCACCGGCCGGTTACAGTGCCGGTATGACGTCGCCTGCCCTGCAACGCGCACTCACCGTGCGCTGCTGGCGATTTAGCGAGCCCGCGGACGCGCGGGCGCGGCGATAGAGCCGCGGCATACCCGCCTCGACGAGGTGGTGGCGTCCGGGGGCCAAACCACGTTCGAGCCCATCCGGCGCGCGACCTAGACTTTGCGCGTCCCCAAACCGTGGAAGAGACGATGTCCGGACCCAATACGAACTACGACCCGGTCGAGGTCGCTGCCCTCGCACCCGAGGCCGTCGAGACCGCGCGTGACGCCGCCCTCGCGGCGATCGCGGCGGCAGCCTCCCTCGAGGACCTCAAGGCCGTGCGCAGCGCCCACCTCGGCGACAAGTCGCCGTTGGCGCTGGCCAACCGCGAGATCGGCGCGCTGCCGCCGAGCGCCAAGGCCGCTGCCGGGAAGCTCGTCGGCCAGGCCAAGGGCGTCGTCAACCAGGCCGTCGCCGCCCGGCAGAGCGAACTGGAGACCGAGCGGGACGAGCGCATCCTGATCGAGGAAGCCGTCGACGTCACCTTGCCGGCGGCCCGCCGGCCGCTGGGGCGCCGCCACCCGATCGAGCTGATGAGCGAGCGGATCGCCGACATGTTCGTCGGGATGGGCTGGGAGATCGCCGAAGGCCCCGAGGTCGAGGCGGAGTGGTTCAACTTCGACGCTCTCAACTTCGATGCCGACCACCCGGCCCGGCAGATGCAGGACACCTTCTATGTCGAGCCGCCGGATGGCGGGCTGGTGCTGCGCACGCACACCTCGCCGGTGCAGGCGCGCTCGCTGCTCGAGCGGGGCGTGCCGATCGCGATCGCCTGCATCGGGCGTGTCTTTCGCACCGACGAACTCGATGCGACGCATATGCCGGCCTTCCACCAGGTCGAGGGTTTGTGTGTCGACGAGGGCATCACGATGGCGCACCTGAAGGGCACCCTCGACACCCTCGCGAGCCACCTCTTCGGGGATGGGATCACCACGCGGTTGCGGCCGTCCTTCTTCCCCTTCACCGAGCCGAGCGCCGAGATGGATCTGCGCTGCTTCGCCTGCCGCGGCGAGGACCCGAACTGTCGCGCGTGCAAGGGCACCGGCTGGATCGAGTGGGGCGGTTGCGGCATGGTGAATCGAAATGTCTTGTCCGCGTGCGGAATCGACCCGGACCGCTATAGCGGCTTTGCTTTCGGTATGGGGATCGACCGGGCGTTGATGTTCCGCACCGGCGTCTCGGACATGCGAGACATGATCGAAGGAGATGTGCGCTTCGACGCACAGTTCGGGATGGAGATCTGATGCGCGTCCCCGTGGATTGGCTGCGCGAGTATGTCGCGGTGCCCGCCGACGCGACCGGCGTCCAGATCGCCGCGGACCTGGTCAAGGTCGGGCTCGAGGAGGAGGGACTGCACACCTCCGGGGTGACCGGTCCGCTCGTCGTGGGCCGCGTGCTTACCAAGGAGCCCGAGCCGCAGAAGAACGGCAAGACGATCAACTGGTGCTCCCTCGACGTCGGCGACGCCAATGGCACCGGCGAGCCCCAATGGGTCGTATGCGGCGCGCACAACTTCGAGCCCGGCGACCTGGTCGTCGTCATCCTCCCGGGTGGCTCGGTGAGCACTCCGCAAGGTCCGATGGTGGTCACCGCTCGCAAGACCTATGGCCACATCTCCTCGGGGATGATCACCTCCGAGCGGGAGCTCGGCATCGGTGAGGACCACTCGGGGATCATCGTGCTCTCGCGCTTCTTCGCCGATCGGCCCGAGGTCCTGACGGGGTTGGCCCCGGGGCAGGACGCGATCCCACTGCTCGGCCTGGACCGCGAGACCGTGGAAGTCAATGTCACCCCGGACCGCGGCTACTGCTTCTCCATCCGCGGCATCGCGCGAGAGTATTCACACGCGACCGGCGCGGCATACACCGATCCCGTTCTGGCACTTGCCGATCGGGCCCCGGCGGCCAACGAGCAGGGGTATGCCGTGCAGCTGGCCGACGATGCGCCGATCCGCGGGCGCGAGGGCTGCGATCGCTATGTCGCGCGCATCGTGCGCGGGGTCGACGTGCACGCGCCGTCGCCGGCGTGGATGAAGGCGCGGCTGACCGAGGCCGGTATGCGGCCCATCTCGCTGCCGGTCGATGTCACCAACTACGTCATGCTCGGCCTCGGCCAGCCACTGCACGCTTTCGACCTGGCCAAGCTCGTGGGCCCGATTGTCGTGCGCCGCGCCCGCCCGGGCGAGCGGATGACGACGCTGGACGACGTCGATCGCGCGCTCGACCCGAGCGATCTGCTGATCACCGACAGCGAGTCGCAGCGGGCGCTCGCGATCGCGGGCGTCATGGGTGGCGCGGACACCGAGATCTCGGACACGACCACCGACGTCCTCATCGAGGCCGCCCACTTCGACCCGGTCTCGATCGCCCGGTCGGCGCGCCGGCACAAGCTGCCGTCGGAGGCCTCCCGCCGGTTCGAGCGTGGCGTGGATCCGCAATTGGCCGCTGCCGCAGCGCAACTCGCCGTCGAGCTGCTCGTCGAGCATGGTGGCGGGGTCGTCGATGACGGCGTGACCGATGTCGGTTCCCCCGTGCCGGCACCCGATATCGACCTCGACCTGAGCCTGCCGAGCCGGCTCGTCGGCGTCGACTACCCGAGCGAGCGGGTCGTGGAGATCCTCCGCGAGATCGGCTGCGGCGTGGAGGTATCGGGGGAGCACGCCCGGGTTACACCGCCGTCCTGGCGACCGGACCTGCGCACCGAGCCGGACCTCGCCGAAGAAGTCGCCCGTATCGACGGCTACGAGAAGATCCCGTCCGTGGTGCCCACGGTGGCGGTCGGCAACGGTCTCACCCACGACCAGCGGATGCGCCGCCTGGTGGCGAATCTGCTGGCCGCGCAGGGATTCTCGGAAGTGTGGAATGCGCCCTTCGTCGGCGACGACCGGCACGTGGCGCTGGGCTACGACGCCGCGGCGGCTCGCGCCCGGACCGTCCGCATCGCCAATCCACTCTCGGACGAGGCGCCGCTGATGCGGATCTCGATCCTTTCGACGCTGGTGGATTCCTTGCGCCGCAATATTTCTCGCGGGTTCAAGGATGTGGCGCTCTTCGAACAGGGCCTGGTGCTTGCCCTCGAGGGCAAGCAAACCGCGGCTCCGACCGAGGACGTCGGCGTGCGGCCGTCCCCGCAGACCATGGCGGCGATCCACGCAGCCGTGCCGCCACAGCCGCGTCATCTCGGCTTCGTCCTGGCCGGGGAGATCGACCGCTCCGGCGTCTGGGGCGCCGGCCGGCCGGCCGATGTCGCCGACGCCATCGCCACGGCGCTGGGCATCACCGAAGCGCTCGGCCTGACGGCCCGCACCGTCGCCGACGACGCCATGCCCTTCCATCCCGGCCGCTGCGCCCGGGTGGAGCTGGCCGATGGCACCGTCGTCGGTCATGTCGGTGAGCTGCACCCCAAGGTGCTGACGGCGCTCGGGCTGCCCGCCCGGGTCGTGGCCGGCGAACTCGACCTGGACGCCCTCTCGGCAGCCAGCGGCCGGCCCGCGCAGGCTGTCACCTTGAGCACCTTCCCGGTGGCGACCACCGATGTCGCGCTCGTCGTCAACGAGTCGGTCAAGGCGGCCGACATCGAGGCCGCGCTGCGCACGGGAGCGGGGGAGATGCTCGAATCGGTGCGCCTGTTCGACATCTACCGCGGCGACCAGACCGGCGCCGGCAAGAAGTCGCTCGCCTATCGCCTAAGCTTCCGCGCACCGGACCGGACTTTGACGACCGAGGAGGTCAGCGGCATACGGGACCAGGCCGTCGCAGCCGCCGGCCAGGCGGTCGGCGCCGTCCAGCGCTGACTCAGCCCCGGCACCCCCACAGTCGAAAGCGCACGACACGCCGTAAAGAATTTTCTTCACGGCGTGTCGTGCACTCTTGACCTGAGGGGTTTTGCATGATCTTGTCTTTGAACGTATAGTCATGCACATGTCGGTACGGGTCGCGGTCGCGGGTGCGAGTGGGTATGCGGGAGGCGAGCTCGTCCGCCTGCTGCTCGCGCACCCCGAGGTGGAGATCGGGGCGCTGACGGCGAGCAGCAACGCCGGGCAGACCCTGGGCTCGATCCACCCGCACCTGACGCCGCTGCGCGACCGCCTGCTCGAGGACACCACGGCAGAGGTGCTGGCCGGGCACGACGTCGTCTTCCTCGCCCTCCCGCACGGCCACAGCGCGGCGCTGGCCGCGCAGCTGCCCGACGAGGTCGTCGTCGTCGACTGCGGCGCCGACTTCCGCCTCGAGAACGAGGGGGACTGGACCACCTTCTACGACACGCCGTATGCCGGGTCCTGGCCCTACGGCCTTCCGGAACTCCCGCTCGCAGAAGGCAACCAACGCGATCTGCTCACCGGCGCGAAGCGGATCGCCGTTCCCGGCTGCTATCCGACCGGCATCAGCCTGGCCCTCGCACCCGGCCTGCGCGCCGGCCTCCTCGACCCCGCGGACATCGTCATCATCGCAGCCTCCGGCACCTCGGGAGCGGGCAAATCCCTCAAACCACATCTCCTCGGCTCCGAGGTGATGGGGGCCATGTCGCCCTACGGCGTCGGGGGTCGGCACCGGCATACGCCGGAGATCGAGCAGAACCTCTCGCGAGCCGCAGGGGCGCCCGCGAGTGTCTCGTTCACGCCCACCCTCGCGCCCATGGCCCGGGGCATCCTGGCCACCTCCACCGCGCGACTGACCGCCGGCGCGAGCGCCGGGGAACTGCGCGAGGCCTATGCCGCGGCATACGAACGCGAGCCGTGCGTCGTCCTGCTCCAGGACGGCGTCTGGCCGCGCACCAGCGATGTCCTCGGCGCCAACACGGTGCACCTGCAGGTCACCGTGGATCCTCGGCAGGGTCGGCTGATCGCCGTCTCGGCGATCGACAATCTCACCAAGGGCACCGCCGGCGCCGCCGTGCAATGCCTGAACCTCGCCCTCGGCCTGCCCGAACTCACCGGCCTGTCGCTGGTCGGTGTGGCCCCGTGAGTCTCGACCAGGAGCACGCCCGATGTCCGTGACCACCCCCACCGGATTCCGCGCCGCCGGCATCACTGCCGGACTGAAGGCCAGTGGCCGTCCTGATCTCGCGCTGGTCGTCAACGACGGCCCGGACCGTTGCGCCGCAGCGGTTTTCACCACGAACCGCGTCCAGGCCGCCCCGGTGATCTGGTCGCGGCAGGTGCTCGCCGACCAGCGTGTCGACGCCGTCATCCTCAACTCCGGCGGCGCCAACGCCTGCACCGGGCCGCAGGGATTCCAGGACACCCACAAGACCGCCGAGGTCGTCGCCGAGTTGCTCGGCATCTCCGCCGGAGATGTCGCGGTCTGCTCCACCGGCATGATCGGCGAACTGCTTCCCATGGACACACTTCTGGCGGGGTGCGCCCAGGTCGCCGGCGAGCTGTCCGGCGACGGCGGCCCCGCGGCGGCGGAGGCGATCATGACCACCGACACGGTCGCCAAGACTGCGGCATACTCCGGCCCGGGATGGAGCGTCGGCGGCATGGCCAAGGGTGCCGGCATGCTCGCCCCAGCCTTGGCGACCATGCTCGTCGTGCTCACGACCGATGCCCAGGTGGCCCCGGCGGATCTGGACGCCGCGCTGCGCGCGGCCACCGCCAAGACCTTCGACCGGATCGACTCCGACGGCTGTATGTCGACCAATGACACCGTGATCGCGCTGGCCTCGGGCGCGTCCGCGGTCCCGGTCGCGCCGGCCGATCTGGAGGCCGCGTTGACGGAGGTGTGCGCCGACCTGGCGCTGCAGCTGATCCGCGACGCCGAAGGTGCCGCACACGACATCCGCATCGAGATCGACTCCGCCGCAACCGAATCCGACGCCCTGGAGGTCGGCCGAGCGATCGCCCGCAGCAACCTCTTCAAGTGCGCCATCTTCGGCAACGACCCCAACTGGGGCCGCATCCTGGCCGCCGCCGGCACCACCAGCGCGGCTTTCGATCCCGCGACGATCGACGTCTCGATCAACGGGGTGATTGTATGCCGTGACAGCGGCGTGGGCGACGACCGCGCCCTCGTCGACCTCACCGGCCGCGATGTGCACATCGTCGTGGATCTGAAGGCGGGGGAGGAGTCGGCGACGATCTGGACCAACGACCTCACGCACGACTACGTCCACGAGAACTCCGCCTACTCCACCTAGAAGGACAGGCACGATGACCGGCACCACCCTGCGCGCCACCCCCGACGGGGCGGCGATCGCCGCCGCCCAGGCCAAGGCGGCCACTCTCACCGAGGCCCTGCCGTGGCTCGAGCGCTTCCGCGACGCCCTGGTCGTCGTCAAATACGGCGGCAACGCCATGACCGACCGGGCGCTGCAGGAGGCCTTCGCCGACGACGTCGCCTTCCTCCGCTACGCCGGCCTGCGTGTCGTCGTCGTCCACGGCGGCGGCCCACAGATCAAGTCGATGCTCGGCCGGCTCGGCATGCGCAGCGAGTTCAAGGGCGGCCTGCGCGTGACGACGCCGGAGGTCATGGATGTGGTGCGGATGGTGCTCACCGGCCAGGTCGGCCGCGAACTCGTCGGCCTGCTCAACCAGCACGGCCCGATCGCCGTCGGCCTCTCCGGGGAGGACGCCGGCCTCTTCGGGGCGCGCCGGCGCGGGGTCGTCGTCGACGGCATCGAGGAGGACATCGGCCTCGTCGGTGAGGTCGTCACCGTGGACCCGTCCGCGGTGCACGACATCATCGCCGCGGGCCGCATCCCGGTCGTCTCGACCATCGCCCCCGACATCGAGGTCGAGGGTCAAGTGCTCAATGTCAACGCCGACACCGCCGCGGCCGCTCTGGCGGCCGCGCTCGGTGCCCGCAAACTCGTCGTGCTCACCGATGTCGAGGGCGTCTATGCCGCGTGGCCCGACCGCTCGAGCCTGCTCTCCGCGATGGACCTCACCGCCGCCAAGGACCTCCTCACCCGGGTCGACGAAGGCATGATCCCGAAACTGGAGGCGTGCATCACCGCCGTCGAAAAGGGCGTCCCGCAGGCGCACGTCATCGACGGCCGGCAGCCCCACTCGCTGCTGCTGGAGGTCTTCACCAGCGAAGGAATCGGGACGATGATCACCCGAGACGATGCCCTGGACGGACCTGTCTGCCAAGGAGATCCGCTATGACCGCTGAGTCACCCCAGCCCGCACCACCCACCCGCAGCGAGCAACTGCTCGACCGATATGAGGAGGCGCTGCTCGGCGTCTTCGGCCGCCCGCAGCTGGTGATCGAACGCGGCGAGGGCTGCTACATCTGGGACGCCGACGGCAAACGCTATCTCGACCTGCTGGCCGGCATCGCCGTCAACGCCCTCGGCCACAACCACCCGGAACTCGTCGCCGCCGTCTCCAAGCAGGTCGGCGAGGTCGCCCATATCTCGAACTTCTTCACCTCTGGTGCGCAGATCGAACTGGCCGAGCGCCTGCTCGCCATCGCCGGCGCGCCGGAGGGCTCCCGCGTCTTCTTCACCAACTCCGGCACCGAAGCCCTCGAAGGGGCGGTCAAGCTCGCCCGACGCACCGGGCGCACCGGCATCATCGCCAGCGAGGGCGCCTTCCACGGCCGCTCGACCGGCGCTCTCGCCCTGACCGCCAAGCCCGCCTATCGCGAACCCTTCGAGCCGCTCATCCCCGGGGTGTCGCACATCCCGTATGGCGACGCCGACGCCGTGGAGGACGCCCTCGCCGCCGGTGACATCAGCGCCGTGGTGCTGGAGCCCATCCAGGGTGAGGGCGGGGTCATCGTCCCGCCCGACGACTACCTGACCCGGGTCCGCGAGCTGACCCATGCCGCACGCGCCCTGCTGATCCTCGACGAAGTGCAGACCGGGATCGGCCGCACCGGAGACTGGTTCGCCTTCCAGCGCAGCGGAATCCAGCCCGATGCCATCACCATCGCCAAGGGTCTCGGCGGCGGCATCCCGGTCGGCGCGCTGGTCACCTTCGGCCCCGAGGTCTCCGGTCTCCTGCAGCCGGGCATGCACGGCTCCACCTTCGGCGGCAACCCGCTGGCCTCCGCCGCCGGCCTGGCGGTGCTGAGCACGATCGAGCGGGACGGGCTGCTGCGGCATACCAGCGAGGTCGGTGACGGCTTCGCGGCGGCGGTCCTCGCGCTGAGCCACCCGCAGATCCGCGAGGTCCGCGGCCGCGGGCTGCTGCGCGGTATCGCCCTGAGCTCACCGATCGCTCCCGCGGTCATGGGGATCGCCCGCGCCGACGGCTTCATCGTCAACGCCGTCGCCCCGGACGCGATCCGCATCGCGCCACCGCTGATCATCACCGCCGAGCAGCTCGCGAGCTTCACCGCCGCACTGCCCGGCATCCTCGACCGCGCCGTGAACAGCTGACCCGAAAGCCGAAAACGCATGTCCGACAGCGTATCCATTCCAGCCGAGACCGTCCGGCACTTCCTCGCCGACGATGACCTGAGCCCGCAGGAACAGGCCGAGGTCCTCGCCCGCGCGGCCGCGCTCAAGGCGGCCCCGTTCAGCGACCGCAGCCTCGAAGGCCCCCAAGTGGTCTCGATCCTCTTCGACAAGCCGACGCTGCGCACCCAGGTCTCCTTCGTCGGTGCCGTCGCGCACCTGGGCGGCCAACCGATGACCGTCGACGCCAACCTCGCGAAGGTGGGGGAGCGGGAGTCGGTCGCCGACGTGGCGCGGGTTCTCGGACGGCAATCGGCGGTCATCGTCTGGCGCACCTACGGCCAGGACCGCATCGAGGAGATGGCGCGCTATGCGGGCGTCCCGGTCGTCAACGCCCTGACCGACGACTACCACCCGTGCCAGATCCTCGCCGACCTGCTGACCATGACCGAGCACAAGGGCACGCTCGCCGGACTGACCGTCGGCTATGTCGGCGACGGCGGAAACAATATGGCGCACTCCTATCTCCTCGGTTGTGCCCTGGCCGGCATGCACATCCGCATCGGAACCCCGGCCGCGCACCAGCCCAAGGCCGAAATCGTCGAGCGCGCCGTCGCCATCGCCGCCCAGACCGGCGGGTCGGTCCTCGTCACCGACGACCCGATCGCCGCCGTCCACGGCGCCGACGTGGTCATCACCGACACGTGGGTGTCGATGGGCATGGAAGGCGAGAAGGCGGAGCGGCAGGGCGAGCACTCACCCTTCGAAAAGTATTCCGTGACAACCGAACTCATGGGCCTGGCCGACCCCGCCGCCATCTTCCTGCACTGCCTGCCGGCCTATCGCGGATATGAGGTGGACGCCGCCGTCATCGACGGCCCGCAGTCGGTGGTCTGGGACGAGGCCGAGAACCGGCTGCACGCCCAGAAGGCCGTCATCTCCTTCCTCCTGGAGAAGTCGGGCCACGCCGCGGGGGCGGTATGACGGTCGCCTCCTCCCGCGGTGCCCGCCAGCAGCGCATCGTCGACCTGCTCGGCGAACACGCCGTCCGCTCGCAGACCCAGCTGCTGGAACTGCTTGCCGCAGAAGGGATCGAGGTCACCCAGGCGACCCTGTCGCGGGACCTGGTCGAGCTCGGCGCCGAGAAGGTGCGCGTCGGGAAGTCCTTGATCTATGCCGTGCCGGGGGAGGGCGGCGACCGGACCGTGCGCCCGGCGCCGGAGGCCGCGGAGGTCAGTCGCCGGCTGGCCTCCCGGTGCCAGGAGTTGCTCGTCTCGGCGGCCTGCTCGGCTAACCTCGTCGTCCTGCGCACCCCGCCGGGCGCCGCCAGCTTCCTCGCCTCGGCCATCGACCACGGTCAGGTCGACGGCGTGCTCGGGTCCATCGCCGGGGATGACACGATCATGCTCATCACCGAAGGCGCGGCGGCGAGCGAGTCTGTCGCTGCCCACTTGCTCAGCTTGTCCGGGAAGGAATCCGCGTGACCGAGAAAGTCTCCCTGTGGGGTGGCCGCTTCAGCGGCGGCCCGGCCGATGCCCTTGCGGCACTGAGCAAGTCGACCCACTTCGACTGGCGGCTCGCGCGGCAGGATATCGCCGGCAGCCGCGCCCACGCCCAGGTGCTCGCTGCCGCGGGCCTGCTCGACGAGCCGACCCTGCACGCCATGCTCACCGGCCTCGATGAGTTGGAGTCCGACGTCCTCGCCGGCACGTTCACCCCCGCCGAAGACGACGAGGACGTGCACACCGCCCTCGAACGCGGCCTCATCGAGCGCGCCGGCGCCGACGTCGGGGGGCGGCTGCGCGCCGGCCGCTCCCGCAACGACCAGATCGCCACCCTCTTCCGGATGTACTTACGCGAGCAGGCCCGCCACCTCGCCGGCCGCGTCCTGGACGTCGTCGATGCCCTTCTCGCACAGGCCGAACGCCACCACGGCGTCGCCATGCCCGGCCGCACCCACCTACAACACGCCCAGCCGGTGCTGCTCAGCCACCACCTGCTGGCGCATGTCTGGGCACTGCTGCGTGATGTCGACCGCTTCGGCGACTGGGACCGGCGGGCCGACGCCTCCCCATACGGCTCCGGCGCCCTCGCCGGTTCCTCCCTCGGCCTCGACCCGGAGAAGGTCGCCGCCGAGCTGGGGTTCGCCCGCTCGGTCGAGAACTCCATCGACGGCACCGCGGCGCGCGATTTCGCCGCCGAGTTCGCCTTCGTCTGCGCGATGACGGCGGTCGACATCTCGCGCATCGCCGAGGAGGTCGTGCTCTGGGCGACAAAGGAATTCGGCTTCATCCGCCTCGAAGACGCCTATTCGACCGGGTCGAGCATCATGCCGCAGAAGAAGAACCCCGATGTCGCCGAGCTGGCCCGCGGCAAGGCGGGCCGGCTGGTCGGCGACCTCGCGGGCCTGTTGACGACCTTGAAGGCGCTGCCCCTGGCTTACAACCGCGACCTGCAAGAGGACAAGGAGCCCGTCTTCGACGCCATCGACACGCTCGATGTGTTGCTGCCGGCGTTCGCCGGCATGGTCGCGACGATGCAGTTCGACACGGAACGCCTGGAAAGCCTTGCCCCGCAGGGGTTCTCGCTGGCCACTGATATCGCCGAATGGCTCGTGCGGCAAGGCGTCCCCTTCCGGATCGCGCACGAGGTCGCGGGCGGCTGTGTGCGCACCTGCGAGGAGCGCGGTATCGAGCTGTGGGATCTCAGCGATAACGACCTGGCCGCGATCTCGCCGCATCTGACTTCCGGGGTCCGTGAGGTGCTCTCGGTGCAGGGCTCGCTCGCCTCCCGCGACGCGAAAGGGGGCACCGCCCCGGTGCGCGTTGCCGAGCAACTCACCGCGGCCCGCGGGGCCGCGCTGCGCGCCCGCGAGTTCGCGACCGGCTGATCCCTCGTGACCGCCGCTCGCCTGCCGCGCTCCTTCTTCGCCCGCGACGTTCTCGACGTCGCGCCGGCGCTTCTCGGCGCGCACCTGGTGCACGGCGGAGTCACGCTGCGGTTGACCGAGGTGGAGGCGTATGCCGGGGAGAAGGGCGACCCCGGATCGCACGCCTTCCGCGGCCAAACCCCGCGCACCGCAGTGATGTTCGGCCCGCCCGGGCATCTCTACGTCTACTTCACCTACGGCATGCACTACTGCGCCAATGTCGTCACCGGTGCGGACGGCCTCGCCTCCGCGGTGCTCCTGCGCGCCGGAGAGGTGATCGCCGGGCACGAACTCGCCGCCGCCCGCCGCCCCGGGATCCCCGAGCGCGACTGGGCCCGCGGCCCCGCCCGCCTGACCGTCACCATGGGCCTGGACCGAGCGCACAATGGCGACGACCTCTGCGGCCGCGCCGCCGAGCCCCGGATCGAACCTGCCTCTGCCGCAATCGATCCCGCCCGCATCCGCACCGGACCACGCGTCGGAGTGAGCGGCCCCGGGGGCGACGGCACGGCATACCCCTGGCGGTTCTGGCTCGACGGCGAGCCGACCGTGAGCGCGTATCGGCCGGGAGTGGTTCGCACACGGCGCCCCAACGCCAAGAAGGCTTGACCGGAGCGCTCAGGTCAGGTCGAGGAACATCACGTGCAGGCCGACCCGGCCGCGACTGGCCGACTCGAACGCCGCCGGCACGGTGCCGACGATCGTGAAGCCGAGATCCTGCCAGAGGCGCACCGCGGCTGTGTTGGTCTCGACGACGGCGTTGAACTGGATACCGGCGTAGCCCTCGCGCCGGTGCCAATCGATCATCTCCTCGGCGAGGAGCCGCCCGATGCCGCGCCCTCGCGCCGCGGCCGCGACCATGAAGCTCGCCGTGCCGATGTGCGCCCCGCGCCCCGGCCGGTTCGGCCCCATCTTCGCGCTGCCCAGCAGAGTCGCGTCCTCGTCCTCGGCGACGATGGTCCGGGCCGGCGGACGTTCCAGCCAGAGGGCGGCGATCTGCGCGTCGCTCAGTCCCTCGGGATAGGCGTAGGTCTCGCCGGCCGCGACGATCTCGCGGAAGAGCGGCGCGAAGTCCGCGACATCCGCTTCGGTCATCTCACGCAGACGCGGCATAGCCGTCGATCTGCTCTCGCACATCGGCTTTGACCTCCTCGGGCGCGAACGAGACGTCCACGGCCGTCCGTGCCAATGCGGCGAGGCCGGCCGCATCGAGCCCGAGAACCTCTGCGGCCAGGGCATATTCGCGGTTGAGTGTCGTCCCGAACATCGGCGGATCGTCGCTGTTGATCGTCACGGTGACTCCCGCGTCGCGCAGCGCCCGGACCGGATGGTCCTCGATGCGCTCGACCACGCGGGTCGCCAGGTTGGAGGTGGGCGAGATCTCCAGCGGTATGCCGTGCTGCACCAGAAAGGCGACCAGCTCCGGGTCGTCGACGGCCCGGACGCCGTGCCCGATCCGCTCGGCACCGAGATCGCGGATCGCCGACCAGATCGTCTCCGGGCCCGTCGACTCGCCCGCGTGCGGCACCGAGTGCAGGCCGGCGGCCTGGGCCCGCGCGAAGTGCGGAGCGAACTGCGCCCGCGGCACCCCGATCTCCGGCCCGCCCAGACCGAAGGCGACCAGCGCGTCCGGGGCGTGGTCGACGGCATACCCGATCGTCGCATCGGCGGCGGGAACCCCGGACTCGCCGGGGATGTCGTAGACCCACCGCACCACCGTGCCGTGGTCGCGCTCCGCGGCCACCCGGGCGTCCTCTATGGCCTCGGTGTAGGCCTCGATGGGTATGCCGCGCACCACCGAGGTGTAGGGCGTCATCGTCAGCTCGGCATACCGAACCTGCTGTGCCGCAAGGCCTTCGATCACCTCGTAGGTCAGCAGCCGCAGATCCTCCGGCGTGCGCAACAAGTCCACCACCGACAGATAGACCTCGATGAAGTGCGCGAAGTCGGTGAAGGTGAAGAAGCGCCGCAGCCCGTCGAGATCCTTGGGCACCGGGCTGTCCGGATGCCGCGCCGCGAGCTCGGCCACCGTCTCGGGCCGTGCCGAGCCGACATGGTGGACATGGAGTTCGGCCTTGGGTAGGCCCGCGATGAAGTTCGCCGTGCTCGGGAGCATGACCGTCGACCCTAGCCGAAGCGCTCGATGTCCTGCAGAACCGCGGTGACCGTCCGCCGCCCATGCTCGGCCATCCGCGGAAAAGTGTTGCGGTAGTAGTCTATTCCGGTCAAAGAAGGCAGCAAGGCCCAACCGCGGGCGCGCCACCAGGCCTCGGGCCCGTAGTCGGCCAGTTCCTCGCGATAGAGCGTCCGGGCGTCGCCCGTGAAGGTCCACCAGGCCGGGGCGAGATCCGCTGCCGGATCCCCGCGCCGAGGAGAGAAGTCGATGACCCCACTCAGCCGGCCGTCGGCGACGATCAGGTTGCCGGGCTGTAGGTCTCCGTGCAGCCATACCGGCTCGCCGGCATAGTCCGGCGTGGCCACCACCTGCTCCCACGCCCGCGCCACGGCGTCCAGGTCGAGGCCGTCGTGCTAGCCGCGCAAGCCGTCGATCGCCGCCCGCCCACGCTCGGCCTGCACTCCCGGGGCCGTGCCGCGGCTGCCCGGCGGGCAAAGCGGCCCACCCTGTGCCGGCACCGCGTGCAACGCCCGGGCGAACGCTGCGACCTGCCGGGCGAGACCCGGATCGTCGAGGCCCAGGCGGGGTGGGGTCTGCCCGGGAATCCATCGCACGATCGTCCACGGCCACGGATACCCATGCCCCGGCTTACCGGCGAAGACCGGCACCCCCAACGCCACCGGCACATGCGGCGCCAGCACCGGCAGCCACGCCGCCTCCTGCGCGCCCTGCTCGACCGCCCAGTCGATCTTCGGCATCCGCGCCAGCAGGTCCGGGCCGACGCGAAAGAGCACGTGATCGGTGCCCTCCACCTCCGCCGGCAGCGGCGTCACCGCCAACTCCGCCCACTGCGGCGCCTGCTGCCCGATCAACGCCGCCACCAGCGCCGCGTCCGCGCGCATCTCGTTCTCGTGCACCCGCGCACTCCACCCGTCCGCGGCCGAGCGGGTCAAGTCCTTTTCGCGCGCGCGTAGGCTCTGAGGCCATGGCGTACGACGAGGTGCTGGCCGAGCGGATCCGCGGGGCGATCAGCGGGGTTGAGGGCGTGCAGGAGATGGCGATGTTCGGCGGCCTCGGTTTTCTCGTCGGCGGCCACATGGCCGTCGCTGCCGCTGGCAAGGGCGGGCTCATGGCGCGTGTGGATCCCGCCGAGACGGACTCCCTGATCACCCGACCGGGCGTGGAACCTTTCGAGATGCGGGGTCGCGGCATGACCGGCTGGTTGCTCGTGGCCGAAGATGCCCTCGATGACGAGGCAGACCTGCGCGAATGGGTCGACCGGGGCGTTGCCTACGTCGCCACCCTCCCCCCGAAGCCCCGGAAAGCGAAGAAGGGTTAAGCCAATCGCAGTCGCATCTCGTCGGTGGGGGAGAACCCGCTCGATTCATATAGGGAACGCCCGGCATCGGAGGCATGCAAGCTCACGCAGTCCACGCCTCGTGCACGGCATTCGTCGAGGGCGGCCCTGAGCAACGCGCGGGCCACGCCCTGCGAGCGGGCGACGGGCTTGACGAACATATTGAGCAGGTAGCCGCGCCGGTCCAGTTGGGTGTTCATGTTCGGCGGAAGGTCGAGCCAGGTGATGCCGATCCCGCCGATGACCGCACCACCCGATTCGGCGAGCAGGCCGACATACCGCCCGTCCGCCAGCGCGGCGGCCAGCCAGGTGCGGGCGGGCCCGGAGGCAGCCGCGACGACCCCCGCGTCGATCCCCATCTCCGTGAACATCGCGTCCCGGTGCCTGGTGACGGTGTCCGTGTCGGCGGTCTGGGCACGGCGGATCGTCGGTCTTGTTGCCACGATGCGCAGTCTCACATGGGAGGGAACGTCCGCGTGACCAACCGACTGCCGCTCGCCTCCTTTGCCTACCGGCGGGGGTCGTGCGTCGGCGGCGCACGGACTAACGACGAGCGGGCGAGAGGAGGCCACGCACGTCGACGACGTCGACGGTGCGTCCGGTCTCGGCGGCCTCCTGGACCGCCAGGGCCACGGCCACCGCTTGGGTGCCGGCCATGCCGGTGACCGCGACGGCGCCCGTGCCCTCGACCGCGGCCGTGAAGTCGCGCACGCTGACGACGTAGAGGTCCTCGCGGTTGCCCACGTCGACAGCCCGGACACCCGCCTCGTCGCGCAGGGTCAGGTCGCCGACGGGGTCCTGGGTCAGCGCATCGGTCGCGTGGAGCGTTCCCTCGCTGCCGTAGACGTCGACCGACGAGGAGTTGAAGGGGACGGTGAAGGCGTCATGAGTCTGTGCCAGCACTTCATCCGTCCAACGCAAGGTCGTCATCACCGCGTCGGGCGCCCCCTTGGGCCATGGTCCCTGGCGCGCCACCTGGGCTGCGGCGGTGGCCGGAGGAGCGTCCCGCAGCAGGCCGAGCACCGCGGCGTCGTGGACGGTGATATCCAGGATCACGCCGGCGCCGGGCACGTCTTCGATGCGCCAGCCGCGCAGGCGCTCCGGCAGGAAGACCGCGTGGTTGATACGGATGCCGGTGACCCTGCCGATCGTGCCCTCGTGGACAAGTGCGGCCAGCTTGCGGATGACGGCCGAGCACGGCAGGTGGTGGTTCACCCCGAACACGAGGCCGCGGGAGTCGGCGAGCGCGATGAGGTCGACGGCCTGGCCGAGGTCGAGGGTGATCGGCTTCTCGCACAACACATGCACGCCGGCATCAAGGGCGGCTTGCGCCTGTTCGGCATGCTTGGGGTTGTGCGAGCTGATGTATGCGGCGTCGACCCCCTCGAGGGCGGCGCCCAGGTCAGTGGTGGCGCGCGCGATGGCCTGCGATGTGGCGAACGCGTCAGCGTGACCCGGCGACCCGCTCAGCACAGTGACGGCGCGTCCGCCGGTGGACTCGATCGCCGGAATCATCCGCGTGGCGGCGATATCGCTCGCGCCCAACAACGCCCAACGCAATGACCTCATGTCGACAACTCCCTTCTGCGGACGAGGCTATCGCCACGACGGATCCCGGCCAGGTCTGCCTGGGCACGCTCATCGAGGTCGAGCAGCGCGGCGGCGATCGCATGACCCCGGTTCCTCGCCCAGCCGGAACGTCCCCTGATGGGCGCCTCGGCTTCCCGCGGCAACGCGTGACCGGATGAGCGGCCATCCCACATGGGAGAAACCGGTCTCGGCAACCAAGTTGCGCATGGCAGGCTAGGCGAGCGCGCGGCATACCGCTGCCGCACCGACCGAAGGGAACCAGACCATCGTGAGCACCATCCTCGACGAGTTGCAGTGGCGCGGAGCGGTGGCCCAGTCCACCGACGAGACCGCGCTGCGCGAAGCACTCGCGAGCGGACCGATCACGGTCTATTGCGGTTTCGACCCGACCGCGCCGTCGCTGCACTTCGGCAACTTCGTCCAGTTGGTGTCGCTGCGTCGTATGCAGCGGGCAGGCCACAAGGTGATCTGTCTCGTCGGTGGGTCGACGGGTCTGATCGGCGATCCCAAGCCGACCAGCGAACGGGTGCTGAAGACGAAGGAGCAGACGGCCGAGAACGTCGCCCGGATCAAGGAGTTGGTGCGGCCCTTCCTCGACTTCGAGGGCACCGATCCCTCGTGCGCCTACCCGGCCATCCTCGTCGACAACCTCGACTGGACCGCTCCGATGTCGGCGTTGGACTTCCTGCGCGATGTCGGCAAGCACTTCCGCGTCAACCAGATGATCAAGAAGGAAGCGATCTCGGCGCGCCTGGAGAGCCAGGAGGGCATCTCCTACACCGAGTTCAGCTACCAGCTGCTCCAGGCACTCGACTTCCTCGAGCTCTTCCGCGCGCATGGGTGCACGATGCAGATCGGCGGCTCGGACCAGTGGGGCAACCTGACCGCCGGCGTCGACCTCATCCACCGGGTCGAGGGTGTCTCGGTGCACGCGATGACCTCGCCGCTGCTCACCGACGCCTCGGGGGTGAAGTACGGCAAGTCCGAGGGCAACGCCGTATGGCTGTCGGCGGACATGACAAGTCCCTACGCCTTCTACCAGTATTTCCTCAACGTCGAGGACGCGAAGGTGATCGAGTTGCTGAAGATCTTCAGCGACCGCGATCAGGCGCAGATAGCCGAGTTGGAGCGAGCGGTGGAGCAGGAGCCGTTCCGGCGGGCGGCGCAGAAGGCGCTGGCCGCGGACGTGACGACCTTGGTGCATGGGGGGGAGGCGACCGCCGCGGTGCAGGCCGCGTCGGAGGCGCTCTTCGGCAAAGGCGATCTCGCGGCGCTCGACGCGGGGACGCTGCGCGATGCGACGGCGGAGCTGCCGGGGGGAGTGGTCGTCCCCGGGACGTCTCTCGTGGATGCGCTCGTCATGGTCGGGCTCGCGGACTCACGCAACAGCGCGCGCCGCACCCTCGCCGCGGGGGCGATCTCGGTCAACGGCGCCAAGGTGACGGACGGGGAGTCGGTCCTGAGGTCGGACCAGTTCCTGCACGGAGACGTGGCAGTGATCCGCAGGGGTCGCAAGGTGCTTGCCGCCGCGCGAGCGGGGGCCGCGTGCACGTAACGCACTGTCCTGCAACGCTTTTCGGCGCATACTTCCGTTGCGACACGCCCGGGATGCAGGGCCGATTTGCATGTTCAACTTTTCGTCATCTAAAGTTTTCGACGTCAGCCCGACAGGGAGGAACGGACGCCACCGCAGGAGCGATACTCCTGACGAAGCCGGCCGGTCCCAGCGGAGCCGACCACCACTCCCTCGCAGAGGGACTACGGAGCGATCCGGGGTCCCTACGAGACCAGAACGACGCGAGAGCGACGATTTGGGAGCCGCCGGAAACGGCTGCTAGAGTAGTGAAAGCCGCGCAGATCCAAGCGCGTCAGCGACCGGCCGCCGCAGTGCGGATCACGGAGTTGACGCCCAAGCATGGGCGCGGTAAGCTTGAATGGTTGCCCCAAATCGATTCACTCGAAAGAGTTGTGAGATTTGGTGCGCGTCCGAACCTTGAGAACTCAACAGCGTGCCAAAAATCGATGCCAATAACCTCGTCGCAGGTCGGCGGACGCGAGCATTCGCTCGTCGTCACCGCTCTGCACGAAATCCTTTTTGGTTGACAACGATCATCTAGCAATTGCTAGTTGTGCTTGCTCAGTCAGTGAAATTACCCTTCGTGGGTTCGAGATTTCTCGACAGTTTCGGCTGTCGAGGCTCAAACATCAACGGAGAGTTTGATCCTGGCTCAGGACGAACGCTGGCGGCGTGCTTAACACATGCAAGTCGAACGGTGACCAGGAGCTTGCTCCTGTGATCAGTGGCGAACGGGTGAGTAACACGTGAGTAACCTGCCCCAGACTCTGGAATAACAGTTGGAAACAGCTGCTAATACCGGATACGAGACAGAGAGGCATCTCTACTGTCTGGAAAGTTTTTCGGTCTGGGATGGACTCGCGGCCTATCAGCTAGTTGGTGAGGTAATGGCTCACCAAGGCGACGACGGGTAGCCGGCCTGAGAGGGCGACCGGCCACACTGGGACTGAGACACGGCCCAGACTCCTACGGGAGGCAGCAGTGGGGAATATTGCACAATGGGCGAAAGCCTGATGCAGCGACGCCGCGTGCGGGATGAAGGCCTTCGGGTTGTAAACCGCTTTCAGCAGGGAAGAAGCGAAAGTGACGGTACCTGCAGAAGAAGCACCGGCTAACTACGTGCCAGCAGCCGCGGTAATACGTAGGGTGCGAGCGTTGTCCGGAATTATTGGGCGTAAAGAGCTTGTAGGCGGTTTGTCGCGTCTGCTGTGAAAATCCGGGGCTCAACCCCGGACTGGCAGTGGGTACGGGCAGACTAGAGTATGGTAGGGGAGACTGGAATTCCTGGTGTAGCGGTGAAATGCGCAGATATCAGGAGGAACACCAATGGCGAAGGCAGGTCTCTGGGCCATTACTGACGCTGAGAAGCGAAAGCGTGGGGAGCGAACAGGATTAGATACCCTGGTAGTCCACGCCGTAAACGTTGGGCGCTAGGTGTGGGACTCATTTCACGAGTTCTGTGCCGCAGCTAACGCATTAAGCGCCCCGCCTGGGGAGTACGGCCGCAAGGCTAAAACTCAAAGGAATTGACGGGGGCCCGCACAAGCGGCGGAGCATGTGGATTAATTCGATGCAACGCGAAGAACCTTACCAAGGCTTGACATATACCGGAAACACCTAGAGATAGGTGCCCCGCAAGGACGGTATACAGGTGGTGCATGGTTGTCGTCAGCTCGTGTCGTGAGATGTTGGGTTAAGTCCCGCAACGAGCGCAACCCTCGTTCTATGTTGCCAGCGCGTTATGGCGGGGACTCATAGAAGACTGCCGGGGTCAACTCGGAGGAAGGTGGGGATGACGTCAAATCATCATGCCCCTTATGTCTTGGGCTTCACACATGCTACAATGGCCGGTACAAAGGGCTGCGACACCGCGAGGTAGAGCGAATCCCATAAAACCGGTCTCAGTTCGGATTGGGGTCTGCAACTCGACCCCATGAAGTCGGAGTCGCTAGTAATCGCAGATCAGCAACGCTGCGGTGAATACGTTCCCGGGCCTTGTACACACCGCCCGTCAAGTCACGAAAGTCGGTAACACCCGAAGCCGGTGGCCTAACCTTTTGGAGGGAGCCGTCGAAGGTGGGACTGGTGATTGGGACTAAGTCGTAACAAGGTAGCCGTACCGGAAGGTGCGGCTGGATCACCTCCTTTCTAAGGAGCACTGGTCGCGCAAGCGATCCAGAGCCTCGCTCGTGACGAACGCTCACGAGGAGGAGCTCATGGGTGAAACATCGATTATTTGGCGCCTGGCAAGCACGCCGCAGCAAGTACAAGTCGCAAGACAGTGGAAAGCAGCCGCGAGCAGGTCCCGGCGCCTGGCACGTTGTTGGGTCCTGAAGGCTCGGGCGTAGCCCCCTTCACGGACCGAGGAAGTCGGTCTCGGACTTCACATACCCGCTGAACCACTCGCGACGAGCGAGCAGGCACGGACCATGTGATGAGCCGCCCGTATTTTGAGAACTACACAGTGGACGCGAGCATCTTTGTGGCTCAAGTTTATAAGGGCACACGGTGGATGCCTTGGCACCAGGAACCGAAGAAGGACGTAGGAATCTGCGATAAGCCTCGGGGAGTCGATAACCAGACTGTGATCCGAGGATTTCCGAATGGGGAAACCCGGCTGGAGGCAAGTCCAGTCACTCTCATCTGAACACATAGGGTGAGTAGAGGGAACGTGGGGAAGTGAAACATCTCAGTACCCACAGGAAGAGAAAGCAACCGCGATTCCGTTAGTAGTGGCGAGCGAAAGCGGAACAGGCCAAACCGATCATGTGTGATAGCTGTCAGGCGTTGCATGGTCGGGGTTGTGGGATTTCTCAGCCGGCTCTGACAGGCCGGCATGGAGTCAAAAACTCGCGTTATAGTCGAAGGGCATTGAAAGGCCCGGCACAGAGGGTGCTACCCCCGTAGACGAAATGACGCGAACTTCAGAGAAGTATCCCAAGTAGCACGGGGCCCGAGAAATCCCGTGTGAATCTGGCGGGACCACCCGCTAAGCCTAAATATTCCCTGGTGACCGATAGCGGACAAGTACCGTGAGGGAAAGGTGAAAAGTACCCCGGGAGGGGAGTGAAATAGATCCTGAAACCGTGTGCCTACAATCCGTTGGAGCCTCCTTGTGGGGTGACAGCGTGCCTTTTGAAGAATGAGCCTGCGAGTTAGTGCTCGGTGGCGAGGTTAACCCGTGTGGGGAAGCCGTAGCGAAAGCGAGTCCGAATAGGGCGCCATAGTCGCCGGGTCTAGACCCGAAGCGGAGTGATCTACCCATGGCCAGGTTGAAGCGACGGTAAGACGTCGTGGAGGACCGAACCCACTTAGGTTGAAAACTGAGGGGATGAGCTGTGGGTAGGGGTGAAAGGCCAATCAAACTCCGTGATAGCTGGTTCTCCCCGAAATGCATTTAGGTGCAGCGTCACGTGTTTCTTACCGGAGGTAGAGCTACTGGATAGCCGATGGGCCTCACCAGGTTACTGACGTTAGCCAAACTCCGAATGCCGGTAAGTGAGAGCGTGGCAGTGAGACTGCGGGGGATAAGCTCCGTAGTCGAGAGGGAAACAGCCCAGACCACCATCTAAGGTCCCTAAGCGTGTGCTAAGTGGGAAAGGATGTGGAGTTGCATTGACAACCAGGAGGTTGGCTTAGAAGCAGCCACCCTTTAAAGAGTGCGTAATAGCTCACTGGTCAAGTGATTCCGCGCCGACAATGTAGCGGGGCTCAAGCACACCACCGAAGCTGTGGCATTGACACACTGCCTGGCGTAAGTCCAAGCGTGTTGATGGGTAGGGGAGCGTCGTGTGGCGAGTGAAGCGGCGGAGTGATCCAGTCGTGGACGCCACACGAGTGAGAATGCAGGCATGAGTAGCGAATGACGGGTGAGAAACCCGTCCGCCGAATGACCAAGGGTTCCAGGGTCAAGCTAATCTGCCCTGGGTAAGTCGGGACCTAAGGCGAGGCCGACAGGCGTAGTCGATGGACATCCGGTTGATATTCCGGAACCGGCGAAGAACCGCCCCTGATGAACCTAGCGATGCTAAGCGCCTGAAACTTGCTGACGTCTTCGGACTGACGCAAGTGGAGCGCGCGACCCGAACTAGTAGTAGTCAAGCAATGGAGAGACGCAGGAAGGTAGCCTCCGCGTGGCGATGGTTGTCCACGTCCAAGGGTGTAGGGAGTGAGATAGGCAAATCCGTCTCACACATATCCTGAGACCTGATAGTGACCGCGAATGCGGGAAGCAGGGTGATCCTATGCTGCCAAGAAAATCTTCTAGCGAGGTTCTAGCCGCCCGTACCCCAAACCGACTCAGGTGGTTAGGTAGAGAATACCAAGGCGATCGAGTGAATCGTAGTTAAGGAATTCGGCAAAATGCCCCCGTAACTTCGGGAGAAGGGGGGCCCGGATTCTGAAGTCCTTTACGGACTAGGATGATGGGCCGCAGAGACCAGGGAGAAGCGACTGTTTACTAAAAACACAGGTCCGTGCGAAGTTGCAAAACGATGTATACGGACTGACGCCTGCCCGGTGCTGGAAGGTTAAGAGGACGGGTTAGACGCAAGTCGAAGCTCAGAATTTAAGCCCCAGTAAACGGCGGTGGTAACTATAACCATCCTAAGGTAGCGAAATTCCTTGTCGGGTAAGTTCCGACCTGCACGAATGGCGTAACGACTTCTCCACTGTCTCAACTGCGAACTCGGCGAAATTGCATTACGAGTAAAGATGCTCGTTACGCGCAGCAGGACGGAAAGACCCCGGGACCTTTACTATAGCTTGGTATTGGTGTTTGGGACGGCTTGTGTAGGATAGGTGGGAGACTGTGAAGCCGGCACGCCAGTGTCGGTGGAGTCAACGTTGAAATACCACTCTGGTCGTTCTGAATATCTAACCTCGGTCCGTGATCCGGATCAGGGACATTGCCTGGTGGGTAGTTTAACTGGGGCGGTTGCCTCCTAAAATGTAACGGAGGCGCTCAAAGGTTCCCTCAGTCTGGTTGGCAATCAGATTTCGAGTGTAAGTGCACAAGGGAGCTTGACTGTGAGACTGACAAGTCGAGCAGGGACGAAAGTCGGAACTAGTGACCCGACGGTGGCTTGTGGAAGCGCCGTCGCTCAACGGATAAAAGGTACCCCGGGGATAACAGGCTGATCTTGCCCAAGAGTCCATATCGACGGCATGGTTTGGCACCTCGATGTCGGCTCGTCGCATCCTGGGGGTGGAGTCGCTCCCAAGGGTTGGGCTGTTCGCCCATTAAAGCGGTACGCGAGCTGGGTTTAGAACGTCGTGAGACAGTTCGGTCCCTATCCGCTGTGCGCGTAGGAAACTTGAGAAGGGCTGACCCTAGTACGAGAGGACCGGGTTGGACGAACCTCTGGTGTGTCAGTTGTCTTGCCAAAGGCACGGCTGATTGGCTACGTTCGGAAGTGATAACCGCTGAAAGCATCTAAGCGGGAAGCACGCTTCAAGATGAGGTTTCCATGGGCTCTGCCCGAGAGGCTCCCAGTAGACGACTGGGTTGATAGGCCAGACGTGGAAGTGCGGCAACGCATGTAGCTGACTGGTACTAATAAGCCGATAACTTGACCACACACTTCATCGCAAGATGATCATAGATTTTGCTCGCGTCCACTGTGCAGTTCCCGAGATACGGTCGGGAACGATTGAAATCTCCATAGAGTTTCGGCTGTCATAGCGAAGGGGAAACGCCCGGCTCCATTCCGAACCCGGAAGCTAAGCCCTTCAGCGCCGATGGTACTGCACTGGTGACGGTGTGGGAGAGTAGGACGCAGCCGGACATACATTAGAGTCAAAACGCCCTCCCGGAAACGGTCGAGGGCGTTTTGCTTTGTGTCCCGAGTATGGTGGCGCCTGAGCCACGCAGCAGGCGTCGGATCCCGGCGCCGAGGAAGGATCGCCGTGAGCGAGAACGACGAACGCGGCTCGCGTCGCGATGAGAAGGATCGGTCGCGCCGGCCGGACGATCGACCCCGCGGCTTCCGCCGCGCGGATGACCGACCCCAGCCTTCTGACGGGCGAAGCGGTGGCTTCCGGGGCGCTGGGGAGCGCGAGCCCTGGCAGCAACGCGAACGGCGCGACGACTATCGACGCAGTGACGATGGACGCAGTGATGATCGACGCAGTGATGATCGACGCAGTGATGATCGACGCGGCGGCGAACGCCGTGAAGGGGACCGCAAGCCCTGGCGGCAGCGCGATCGGCGCGACGACAATCGCAGCGACAGCCGCAGCGACGATCGCCGAGGTGGCGATCGGCGCGGCGGCGAACGGGGCGGCGGCGAACGGGGCGCGGGGGAGCGCAATCCCTGGCAGCAACGCGAACGGCGCGACGACAATCGCAGCGACAGCCGGAGCGACGATCGACGCAGTGATGATCGACGACGCAGTGATGATCGACGCGGCGGCGAACGCCGCGAGGGGGACCGCAAGCCCTGGCAGCAGCGCGAACGGCGCGACAACAATCGCAGCGAGGATCGACGTGGCGGTCGCGGGGACGGCCGCAGCGGTGACCGGCGCGGTGATCGGCGCGACGATGTGCGTAGTGACCAACGGCGTGACGGTTCCCGGGGTGGGGCCGGTCGTGAGGAACGGACAGGTGAGAGCGCCCGCAGTTACGGGCCCCGTCTCGTGCCCACGAAGGGCCGGCTCCCGGAGCCGGCTATCGAGGAAGGCGTGACCGGCAAGGAACTCGACCGCGAGGTCTGGACGCAACTGCGCACTCTGTCGAAGGAGAACGCGGAGGGCGTCGCCCAACACCTCGTGATGGTGGCGATCCGGCTCGCCGAGGACGACGTGGACGGCGCCATGGCCCACGCGGAGACCGCAGTGCGCCGGGCCGGTCGAGTCCCGGCCGCGCGCGAGGCGCTGGGCATGGTGGCCTATCGGGCAGGCGATTTCGCCCGCGCCCTGGCGGAGTTCCGCACGGTGCGCCGGCTGAGTGGCTCCTCACACCTGCTGCCCCTCATGGTGGACAGCGAACGGGGTCTGGGCCGGCACGAGAGAGCCCTCGAACTCGCCGCCAGCCCGGAGGCCGCGCACCTGTCGGCCGCAGATCAGGCGGAGCTGGCCATCGTCGTCGCCGGCGTGCGCAGTGATCTCGGTCAGCTGGACGCCGCCGTCCTCGGACTGGAACGGCTCGTCTTCGGGCCGGTCCGGCCGTGGAGCGGCCGGGCCTACTACGCCTACGCCGACGCGCTGCTGGCCCGCGGCGACGAGACACAGGCGCGCAAGTGGTTCGCCATGGCGGCCACGGCCGACACCGACCTGGAGACCGACGCCGCCGAGCGCCTCGACGACCTCGACGGCGTGACGATCATCGATTCCGGCTGGGACGAGGACGCCGGGGAGGACGCTGACTGGGACCGGGACGCTGAGGACGAGGCCCCACCGATCGGCGACCAGGACCGCGGGCGCCAGGACGGCGAAACCCATCCAGCCACGGAGGACTGAACAATGGCGGAGGCGAGCCTGCTCGCGGCATACCGCGGAATCGTCTGTGACCTCGACGGTGTCGTCTATCGCGGTCCGGCGGCCGTCGAGGGCGCGGTCGAGGCGCTGAACGCCCTGCCGGTCCCGGTCGTCTACGCAACCAACAACGCGTCGCGGCCACCGGTCGAGGTCGCCGCCCACTTGGCCGACCTCGGTGTCCGGACCACTGCCGACCGCGTCGTCAACAGCTCCATGGCCGGGGCCGCCGAGCTCGCTGCGTCCGCCGAGCCGGGTGCGCGCGTGCTCGCCGTCGGAGGCGTCGGCGTGCAGGAAGCCCTTGTGTCGCAAGGGTTTCAAGCGGTGACGTCGGCTGCCGAGCCGGTCGTGGCGGTCCTGCAGGGCTATGGTCCGCAGGTCACTGCCGCAGATCTCGCCGAGGCCGCCTATGCCATCCAGGCCGGCGCCCGATGGGTCGCCACCAACACCGACCTCACTCTCCCGACCGATCGCGGCATCGCCCCCGGCAACGGCTCGCTCGTCCACTGTGTCAGCCTCGCGACGGGCAAGCAGCCCTTCGTCGTAGGCAAGCCCGAGGCACCCCTCTATCTGATGAGCAGCGCTGTCCTCGACCTGGACCCGGCCACCGTCCTCGGCGTCGGCGACCGGCTCGAGACCGATATCGCCGGCGCGAGTGCCGCCGGGATGGACGGCGCCCTGGTGCTCACCGGCGTCCACGGCGCTCACGCCGCGGCGCTGGCCCCCCTGCCGGAGCGTCCCCGGTATGTCATCGCCGCGCTGGCCGATCTGATGCAGCCGTATGCGGCTGCGCAGGCCGCCGATGGCGGGTTCCGTTGCGGCGCTGCCGAATTGCGCATCGACGGCGACCGTCTGGTCGTCGCGGGCGACGGCAACCCGGTGGAAGTCATCCGGGCCGGGCTCGCGGCCATCTGGTCGGCCATCGACGGCGGTTTGAGCGCGGAGGAAGCAGCTCGGCTCGCCGGGCAGCTTCCGGACCGCGCGTAGCCGCGCCGGCCGTCCTCTCGAAGGCCGGCCGATGCGATACAAGCATCGGCAGCGACGGCTGAGCGCATTCGCGAGGGAATATAGGCTCGACGGAGTACCCACGCGTGTTGCGTTGTCGCCCTTGGAGGTTTTGTGAACCCACTCATCCGAATGGCCGTCTCCACATCGCTGTCCGTCGCCGAGGCGGTGCTCAACAAGACTCTGGACGGGGTCCGGCTGGCCGCCGGGGCAATCGGCGCGCCGCTCGGACCGTTGGCGGCACCGGCGCCGCCGCCGCGGCAGATGCGGCCCCGGCCGGCGGCCCCCGCCCCGGTGTCGCGAGATGGTCTGGTCGCCGGGGACGGTGTGGCCTCCGGGGATGGTCTGGTGGGTGCCGGGTGGCGGCAGCCGGAGCGAGGGGATCTCGAGGGCACTGCGGCTGTGCTGCGGGAGCGCGCGGTCCGGCCGATTCCGACGCCGATCGCCGAATCGGAACCCGTGCGACTGACGCCGCGCCGCGTCCCGCCGCGACGCAAGCCGGCCCGCCGCGAGTTACCACCCACTCCGACCGTCGCCGACACGGCCACGCAGGACACGACCTCCATGAGCGCGGCTACCCGTCCGGCATCCACGCGCGCAGCGGCATCGAAGCGGACGCCTGCAACGAAGCGGACACCCGCAACGAATTCCACGAGGACAAACCCCCCGGCCACCAGATCTCCGGAAGCGAAGGCCGCTTCGGCCAAGAGAGCCAACGCCAGCACGGCTGCCGCCAAGAAGACGACCGCCAGCAAGACTGCGAAGACAACAGCCGCGAAGTCAACAGCCGCCAAGGCAACGGCTGCGAAGACAACGGCCGCCAAGGCAACGGCCGCCAAGGCAACGGCTGCGAAGACAACGGCCACGAAGTCGGCCGCTCGGGCGACGGGCGCGAAAAAGGCTGCACCGCAGTCGAATACCCGCCAGCGGGCCGCGAAGGGCACCACGAAGAAGGCCGCCTCGCCGCGGAAGGCGGCACCCACCGCGGCCGCGACCCGACGACGGACCGGCGGGTCGGCGAGCACCTCGTGAGTGAGCCCACGCAGCTGCCGGACGCGTCGGACGAGGCGTTCCACTCCCAGGGGATCGAGGCGGAGCCCGCCAGCACTGAGCCCGCCAGCACTGAGCCCGCCAACACCGAGCCGGCCAGCACTGAGCCCGCCAACACCGAGCCGGACAGGACAGAGGAGGCGAGCCCACCGCATACCGGCGACCTGGTGATCGACAGCGCCCTGCGCGACCTCGCCGAGACCAGCGGAGCGGACCTGGACGCGGTACTCGAGCAGGGCAGCGCGCTCGAGGGCGTCCTCCGCGCCCGGCTCGGCGACCTGGACGGGTGAGCGGGGGCGAGCGGCTCGACCAGGCGCTGGTGGCTCGCGGTCTGGCCCGCTCCCGCGGGCAGGCCAGAGAACTGCTGGAGGCCGGGCGAGTCCGGCTCAACGAGGCCCCCGCGGCCAAACCCGCCACACGCGTCGGCCCGGGCGACCGGCTCGCGATCGACGGCGACCTGAACATCCGCGTGGGCCGCGGCGCCGACAAGCTCGACGCCGCCGTCACGGCATTCGAGCCCGCGGGGCTCGCGGTCGCCGGCAAGCGCGCCCTCGATGTGGGGGCGAGTACCGGCGGCTTCACGCAGATCCTCCTCGAGCGGGGTGCCAGCGAGGTGCTCGCCCTCGACGTCGGGCACGACCAGCTCGCCGAGCCGGTGCGCTCGGATCCGCGGGTACACGATCTGAGCGGCCGCTCGATCCGCGGCCTGACGCCCGACGACATCGGCGGCGTCGTCGACCTGCTCGTCGCCGACCTCAGTTTCATCTCCCTCACCCTCGTGATGGCCGACCTGGAGCGGGTGTGCGGGGAGGCGGCGGACCTCATACTGCTGATCAAGCCGCAGTTCGAGGTCGGCCGCGGCCGCCTCGGCAAGAAGGGCATCGTCCGTGACCCCACCGACCGGGCCGGCGCCGTGCGCGACGTGCTGCAGGCCGGGGTCGACGCCGGCCTGCGCGTGCGTGGGCTGATCGCCTCCCCGGTCGTGGGCACCCACGGCAACCGGGAGTACCTTGGGTGGCTGGCCAAGGGCGGCAATGTCAGTGCCTCATGGCAGGCTCTGGAGGAGCAGATCGACGACCTGGTCAGGAGGGACCCGTGAGCAGCGCGCACCGCCGCATCCTGCTGGTGGCTCACCCCAACCGGCCCGACGCCATCCACCTGGCCCTCGAGGTCGCCCAGCGGCTGCTGGGCGAGGGCATCGGCATCGTCTTGGACCCGATGACCGCGCAGGCGGTCGATCCCGGCCACGACCTGGTCAGCATCGGCGACGGCGACCGGCCCGCCGAGGGGTGTGAGCTGGTGCTTGTCCTCGGCGGCGACGGGAGCATCCTGCGGGGGGCCGAGCTGTCCCGCGGTTCCGACGCCCCGCTGCTCGGCATCAACCTGGGGCACGTCGGCTTCCTCGCCGAGTCCGAACGCGAGGACACCGACGCGACCATCGAGCGGATCCTCGATCGGGATTATGCGATCACCGAGCGGATGACCCTCGATGTGGTCAGCCGGCTCGACGGTCGCGAGTTCGCGCGCACGTGGGCGCTCAACGAGGCGACGGTCGAGAAGGCCTCCCGCGAGCGGATGCTCGAGCTCACGGTCGAGATCGACGGCCGGCCGCTGTCGACCTGGGGTTGTGACGGTGTGGTGATGGCCACGCCGACGGGGTCGACGGCATACGCGTTCTCCGCGGGCGGGCCGGTGGTGTGGCCCGACGTGGACGCGATGCTTGTCGTCCCGATCAGCGCGCATGCGCTCTTCGCCCGCCCGCTGGTGCTTTCGCCGCGCTCGCGGCTGGCGGTCGAGGTCGTCAGCGGCAACGAGGGGCAAGGGGTGCTGTGGTGCGACGGCCGGCGCGCCGTCGACCTGCCGGCCGGTGCCCGGGTGGAGGTATGCCGCTCGGCCGAGCCGGTGCGACTGGCTCGCCTGTCGGAGCAACCGTTCACCGACCGATTGGTGGAGAAGTTCGACCTGTCCGTGCACGGCTGGCGTGGTCCGCGCCCCAACCGGGCGGGTCCCTAGGGTGATCAGCGAGATCCGGATCGGCTCGCTGGGGGTGATCCAGGCGGCGCACCTGCCCCTGCACGCGGGTCTCAACGTCGTCACCGGCGAGACCGGCGCGGGCAAGACCATGGTCGTCACCGGTTTGGGGCTGCTCTTCGGCGCCCGCGGTGACGCCGCTCTCGTCCGGGCGCCCGCGCCCAGCCTCGTCGTCGAGGGCCTGATCGACCTGCCTGCCGACCATCCCGCGCTGGCGCGTGCCGCCGACGCCGGCGCCGACGTCGAGGACGGGCTGATCCTCGTGCGCACCGTCGCGGCGGGCGGCCGATCCCGCGCCTTCGCCGGCGGCCGTTCGGTGCCGGTCGGCACCCTCGGTGAACTCGCCGAGAATCTCGTCGCCGTCCACGGCCAGGCCGACCAGTGGCGACTGCGGTCGGGGGAGCAGCACCGGCAGCTCCTCGACGAGTTCGGCGGGGACGAACTGGCGGCCGCGCTGACCCACTATCGGGACGTCCACACGCAATGCCGCGATCTCGCCGCCCAGGTCACCCGCCTCGAAGAACTCGTGGCGACCCAGACGGCCGACCTCGACCTGCTGCGGGCCGGGGTCGAGCGCATCGAAGCCGTCGACCCGCAACCGGGCGAGGACGAGGCCCTGCGCGCCGAGGCCGAACGCCTCGCCCACGGCGAACAGTTGCGGGCCGCCGGGGCCAGCGCGGCGGCATACCTCCTGGGCGACGAGTCGGCTCCTGACGCGACCGGCGCCAGCGAACACATCGCGTCGGCCGGCGCGCTCATCGACGGCGTCGTCGAACACGACCCCGCCCTCCCCGAACTCGCGGGCCGGCTGCGCGAGGTCGGGGTGCTCGTCTCCGAACTTGGCGCCGACCTGTTCGCCTACGCCGACGGGATCGACGTGGACGATGCCCGCCTGGCCGCCGTGCACGAGCGCCGCGCCGAACTCGCCGGGCTGGCCAAGGCTCACGGTGGCAGCCTGGAGTCGGCCCTGACGTGGCTCGCGCAGGCCAGCGCCCGCCTGCTCGACGTCGACACGGCCGCCGACGACCTGCCCGAGCTGCGCGAACAGCTCGCGGCTGCCGAGATCACCCGGGCTGCGGCCGCCCGCACCGTGAGCGACCTGCGGCACGCCGCGGGCACCCGTCTCGCGGGCGCCGTCACGGACGAACTGGCCCATCTGGCGATGGGCTCGGCCACGCTCGAGGTCGCCGTCACCGGCGGCGACGGAGAGGTCCGTTACGGGAAGGACGGCGTCGACGAGGTCGAGTTCCTGCTCCGCTCCGGATCCGGTATGCCGCCGCGCCCGATCGCGAAGTCCGCCTCCGGGGGTGAGCTCTCCCGGGTGATGCTGGCGCTGGAGGTCGTTCTCGGCACCTCGGCGACGAGCGTGCCGACCTATGTCTTCGACGAGGTCGACGCGGGTGTCGGCGGTCGCGCGGCGATCGACATCGGCGCCCGGCTGGCCCGGCTCGCCGAGCACGCTCAGGTCGTCGTCGTGACGCACTTGCCGCAGGTCGCGGCCTTCGCCGATCAACACCTCGTCGTCACCAAGACCGACGACGGCTCGGTCTCCCAGAGCGATGTGCGGGTCGTCGAGGCCCGCGACTGCGAACGCGAGATCGCCCGGATGATGGCCGGCACCGATTCGGCTGCGGCAGTCAGACACGCGAGGGAGCTTTTGGCGGACGCGCGAGCACGCCGCACCGCGTGCGACGATTGACCTCGATGGCCGTTTCCCTGTCCCGCCGATCCCGAGAACCGGTGCCCGCCGGCGCCACCGGGATGGCTCGCGTCGACCGGCGCACCAAGAACCTCACCAAACGGTTGCAGCCCGGCGAGATCGCCGTCATCGACCACGAGGACCTGGACCGGGTCAGCGCCGAGGCCCTCGTGGCGTGCCGGCCCGCCGCCGTCGTCAACGCCGCCCGCTCCATCAGCGGCCGCTACCCGAACGTCGGGCCGACCATCCTGCTCGACGCGGGCATCCCGCTCATCGACGACGCCGGTCCCGACGCGATGACGACGATCCGCGAAGGCCAATGGCTGCGCCTCGACCACGGCCAGGTGTTCAACGCCGATGCGGTCGCGGACGAGGCCCCGGCCCTTGTCGCGGGGGTGGTCCAGGACGACGACTCCGTCGCCGACGCCCTGTCGCTGGCGCGCCAGGGATTGTCCGGTCAGCTGCAGGCCTTCGCCCAGAACACCATGGACTACCTGGTCCGCGAGAAGGATCTGCTGCTCGACGGCGTCGGCGTGCCCGACATCGCGACCAAGATCGACGGCCGGCACGCCCTGATCGTGGTCCGGGGCTACCACTACAAGGAGGATCTGCAGGCTCTCCAGCACTACATGCGCGAGTTCAAACCCGTGCTCATCGGGGTCGACGGCGGCGCCGACGCGTTGCTGGAGGCCAAGCGCAAACCCGACCTGATCGTCGGCGACATGGACTCGGTGTCCGACAAGGCCCTGACCTGCGGAGCCGAGATCGTCGTCCACGCCTACCGCGACGGCCGGGCCCCAGGCGCCGAGCGGGTCCGCGGGCTCGGCGTGGAGCCGGTGATCTTCCCCGCAACCGGCACCAGCGAGGATGTCGCCATGCTGCTCGCCGACGACAAGGGCGCCTCTCTCATCGTGGCCGTCGGCACCCACGCGACCCTGGTCGAATTCCTCGACAAAGGCCGGGCCGGCATGGCGAGCACGTTCCTGACCCGCCTGCGCGTCGGGTCCAAGCTCATCGACGCCAAGGGCGTCAACCGCCTCTATCGCTCCCGGATCTCCGGGGTCAGCATGCTGGTGATGCTCCTGGTCGGCATGCTCGTCCTCGGGCTGGCACTGTGGGCGACACCCGGCGGCTCGATTCTGTTGCAACTGCTCGGTGCCCGCTGGGACGACCTCTGGGCCGCGATCGTGGGGATCTTCACGTGATCGACTTCCGATACCACCTCGTCTCGCTCGCCTCGGTGCTCATCGCGCTCGCGGTCGGCATCGTCCTGGGCGCCGGCCCGCTCAAGGAGGGCATCAGCGACTCCCTCGACCAGCAGGTGGCGCAGCTGCGCGCGGACAAGGATGCCTTGCGGAGCCAGCTCGATGCGTCCGAGAAGTCGGTGCAGGAACAGGAGGACTTCGCCAACGCGCAACTCCCGGCAATCGTCAGCGGACGCCTCGCTGAGCGGTCCGTCGTCGTCGTCACCCTCCCCGGTGCACCGGACTCCCTCGTCGTCGAGACCGAGGACACCCTCTCCGCCGCAGGCGCCAGTGTCTCCGGCCCGGTGCGGATCGAGCAGGCGTGGAGCGATTCCTCGCAGGAGGCGACCACCCGGCGCGAGCAACTGGCCAGCACCCTCGCGCCGACCCTGGGCCTGACCGTCGACACCGAGGACGCTCCCGATCTGGGCGACGTCCTCGGGGCCCTGCTCGCGGCCCCGGCAACCCCCGACGGCACGACGGCACCGGAGGCCCCGAGCGCTGTCGCGCGCGCCGCGGCCTGGACCCGGCTGGTCAGCGACGGCTACGTCTCGGGCTCCCTCCCGGCAACCCGCGCCAACCTCGTCACCGTCGTCGGCGCCACCCAGGTCGCCACGGCCCAGGGCTCGAGCGGCACCACCGACCCGCTGCCCGCCCTGGCGGAGCTGGCCGCTGCCCTCGATGACGCCAGCGACGGCGTCGTCATCGCCGCGGCCATCGACCCGACCGTAGCGGACTCCACCTCGATCATCGCCGCGGCCCGGGCCCGCGCCGCGGTGCGCCGCGAGGTCTCCAGCGTCGACGACGCCAGCGACCCGATCGGCCAGGCGAGCATCGTCGCCGCCCTGGTCGAGCAGGAGGCCGGCCGCGCCGGGCAGTACGGCCGCGCAGCCGGCGCCAAGTCCCCGTTCCCTTCCACGAACTGACGTAGCCACCGGTGAACGACGGGTTGGTGACAGGCGCGGTCGCGGGCGCGGCCACCGCCGTGCTGACGCGGCTGCTGCGGACCCGGCCTCCGGGCGGGGGAGCGCGGTGGACGCGTACCAATCACGCCGGTCGCCCGATCTCGCTGCTCGAGGGTCCCGGGTATGTCGCGGGGTCGGCTCTCGGTCTCGCCGCGGCTGCCCTGGCCTCGCCCCGGCGTCAAACCGGTATGGGGAGCGTGGCCGCCGGACTGGTCGCCGGCGTCGGCGCCGGCGCGGCCGGACTCCTCGACGATCTCGCCGGTGACAGTGCGCGCAAGGGCCTGCGCGGGCACCTCGGGGCGTTGCGGCAGGGCCGGGTCACGACGGGGGCGCTGAAGATCGCCGGGATCGGCGCGAGCGGACTGGTCGGGGCCGCCCTCGTCGACCGTGACGCCGGCCGCCGGCTCGGCCCCGCCACCCTCGTCGGCGGCGCGGTCATCGCGGGCAGCGCCAACCTGGCGAACCTCCTCGACCTGCGGCCGGGCCGCGCCCTCAAGGCGACGGTGCTGGGCGGCATACCGCTGGCCCTGCTGGGGGAGAGCGCGGCGGCGAGCGCCGTCGGCGCGGCCCTCGGGTCACTCCCCGCGGACCTGCGCGGCGAGACGATGCTCGGCGACACCGGCGCCAACGCGGCCGGTGCCCTCGTCGGCACCGCGCTCGTCGCCCGCTCGGGGCCGCTCGGCCGCGGCGTCGCCCTGGCCGTGCTGACGGCCCTGACCCTCGCCTCCGAGCGGGTCAGCTTCACCCGGGTGATCGAATCGACCCCGGTCCTGCGCGACCTCGACGCCTGGGGGCGCCCATGAGACCGGCGGGGCGGGCGCGGTGAGCGTCGGGGCCAATGCGCGCCTGATCGCCGTGCTCACGGCCGCCGCGCGCCTCGCCGGGTTCGTGCGGATGCTCGTCTTCGCGGCGTGCGTCGGCACCACGACCGTCGGCACGGCCTACCAGAGCGCCAACACGGTGCCCAATGTCGTCTTCGAGATCGCCGCGGGCGGCGTGCTCGCGGCGATCGTCGTGCCGCTCGTCGCCGCCCGGCTCGGCCGCGGGGAGCGCGCCGAGGCCGACGCCATCGCCTCGGCCTTGCTCACCTGGGCCGCCGCCGTGCTGCTGCCTCTGGTGCTGATCGTCGCCGCACTCGCGCCGCTGATCTCCCGCTGGCTGCTCGACTCCGCCGCGGCGGTCGAACTCGGCACCCGGATGCTCTGGGTCTTCGCGCCGCAGATCGTGCTCTACGGGATCGGAATCGTGCTGTCCGGGGTGCTGAACGCGCACGAACGCTTCGCCGCCGCGGCCGTGGCGCCGCTCGTCTCGAGCCTCGTCGTCATCGCGACCTATGTCGCCTATTGGCTCGTGCTGCGCGGCGGATCGCCCAGCGCCGCCGTCTGGGTGCTCGCCGGCGGCACGTCGCTGGGCGTGCTCGCGCTGGTGGCGACGCTGGTGCCGACGGCGCGCCGGCTGGGGATCCGGCTGCACCCCACGCTGCGCTTCCCCCCGGGCGTGGCCGCCGCGGCCCGGCGTCTCGCGGGAGCTGGCCTGATCGCCCTTCTCGCGCAACAGATTTCCGTGCTGGCTGTGCTCTGGTTGGCCAATAACCGGGCCGCCGTAGGCACGATCAACGGCTACCAATACGTCCAGGCCGTCTATCTGCTGCCGTATGCCGTGCTCGCCGTCCCCCTCGCCACCGCCGCCTATCCGGTGCTCGCCGCCGCGGAGGGGCAGGGCGCGGCGGCAGCGACGACCGTGGCGCACACCGCCCGCCGGATCGTGGTGCTCGGCGGGCTCGCCGGCGCCGTGCTCATCGCTGCCGCGGACGATGTGGGCGCCTTCTTCGGGGCGATCGACGCCGGCCGCCGGGGCGTGGGGGCGCAGGCCCTGGCCGCGCTGCCTGCCACCCTGCGTGCCTTCGCGCCGGGGTTGATCGGGTTCGGGCTGGCCGCGCTGCTGACGCGGGCGCTGTATGTCCGTGGCTCGGCCCGCCGGGGCGCCCTCGTCATGGCGGGCGGCTGGCTCGTCGCCGCGCTGCTGCCGCTGATCCTCGTCGGCGGCGCCCACGACACCGCACGCACCCTGCGGTTGCTCGGTGTCGGGTCGAGCATCGGCATGACGCTCGCCGGCCTGGGTCTGCTGGCCCTCACCCGCCGCTCGTGGGGCTCCGCCGCGCTCGCCGGCGTGCCGCGGGCGTTGCCGGCCGCGATCATGGCCGCCCTGTTCGCGGCGAGCATCGGCCGCGCCCTGCGCGCCTCGGTCCCGGCTGCCGACAGCGCAGTCACCGCGGTGCTGGCCGCGGGCCTGATCGGTGGGTGCACCGCCCTGGTCTACCTGCTGTGGCTCTGGGTGTTCGACGGTGCCACCCTCCGGCTGCTGCTGCCCGGCCGGCCGGCCCGGATCGACGACCCGGCGGACGAGGACGCCGAAGTGACGCAGCCGGAGCGGACGCGGGGGGAGGGTGGCCGATGAGCCGCATCGTCCTGCTCGCCGGCAAGGCGACCGGCGGCATCGGTGTGCACGTGCGCGACCTGTCGGTGGGGCTGCGCGACCTGGGCCATGACGTGCGCGTGGTGACCGACCGGCTCACGGCCACGACGTTCGGGCTGGCGGATGCCCTCCTGCTGTGGCCCGACCTGCGGCGCCCGGATCCGCGAGCCGTGGCTCGGCTGCGCTCGACCCTCGTGGCCGCGGACGTCGTGCACGCTCAGGGGCATCAGGCCACGATCCTCGCCGGGACCCTGCTGGCCGGCGTGTCCCGGACCCGCAGGCCCCGGTTCGCCGCGAGTCTCCATAACGAATTCCCCTCCGCGGCAAGCCGGTCCGGTCGGGCAGCGCTCGCGCTCGAACGGCGTGCGCTGCGGCGTGCCGACCTGGTGACGGGGGCGAGCAGCGACCTCGTGACCGCAGCCCGGACGCTCGGGGCGCGACGCGCCCGGCTCGCCGAGGTCTCCTCCCCGCGGGTGCTGGACCTGCTCGCGGCCGGCCCCCGAGAACGGGCAGCGGCGCGGGAGCGGGTGGCTGCGGCATACGGGCTGACGCGCGGGGAGCCACTCATCCTCACCATCTCTCGGGTCGCCCCCCAGAAGGACCTGCCCACGCTGCTCGACGCGGCTTCCACCCTGAGCGTGCCGGGGGCCTGGCTCGTCGTGGGCGGCGGCATACCGCACCTGCTGTCCGAGTTACGCGCTCGTGTGGAGCGCGAGCACCTGCCGGTGCGCTTCCTCGGCCCGGTCTCGGACCCGGGCGACCTGCTGCTGGCCGCTGACCTGTTCGTCCTGACGAGCCGATGGGAGGCGCGCGCGCTGGTGGTGCAGGAGGCCATGGCGGGCGGCATACCGGTGGTGGCGCCGAATGTCGGCGGGTTGACCGATCTCCTGGCCGAGGGCGGCGGTCGGCTCGTGTCACCTGGCTCTGCCGGTCAAATCGCTTCTGCCGCAGACTATTTCCTGTCGGACGCGGCGGCGTCTGCGGCGGCCGCGGACCGCGGGCGGGCAGTCGCGGCCGGGTGGCCGAGCGTCGCCGACACGACCCGGGCGTGGTCAGCGGCATACGACGCCCTGATCCTGGGATAACCTAGAACCCCGTGGCGACCACGACGAAACACATCTTCGTGACCGGAGGCGTGGCCTCCTCCCTCGGAAAGGGGCTGACGGCCTCGAGCCTCGGCAACCTCCTCCGCGCACGCGGGTTGCGGGTGACGATGCAGAAGCTCGACCCCTATCTCAACGTCGATCCCGGGACGATGAATCCGTTCCAGCACGGCGAGGTCTTCGTCACCGAGGACGGCGCGGAGACCGACCTCGACATCGGCCACTACGAGCGCTTCCTCGACGTCAACCTCGCGCAGAACGCCAATGTCACCACGGGGCAGGTCTACAGCCAGGTCATCGCCAAGGAGCGCCGGGGCGAATATCTCGGCGACACGGTGCAGGTCATCCCGCACATCACCAACGAGATCAAGGCCCGCATGCGGGCGCAGGCCGAAGGCGACGACGCGCCCGACGTGATCATCACCGAGATCGGGGGCACCGTCGGCGACATCGAGTCGCTGCCCTTCCTCGAGGCCGCCCGGCAGGTCCGCCACGACCTCGGCCGCGACAACTCGATGTTCCTGCACGTCTCGCTCGTCCCCTATCTGGCCCCGAGCGGTGAGCTGAAGACGAAGCCGACCCAGCACTCCGTCGCGGCGATGCGGCAGGTCGGTCTGCAGCCGGACGCCCTTGTGCTGCGGGCGGATCGGGACATTCCGGAGGGCATCAAGCGCAAGATCTCGCTCATGTGCGACGTCGACATGGACGCCGTCGCCGCATGCGTGGACGCGCCCTCAATCTATGACATCCCCAAGGTGCTGCACCGCGAAGGCTTGGACGCCTTCGTCATCCGGCGGCTCGGGCTGAACTTCCGCGATGTCGGCTGGGACGAGTGGGACGACCTGCTGCGCCGCGTGCACCATCCGGCCCACCAGGTCGAGGTGGCGCTGGTCGGCAAGTACATCGACCTGCCCGACGCCTATCTGTCGGTGACCGAGGCGCTACGCGCCGGCGGCTTCGCCCACGACGCGCGAGTGAGCATCCGGTGGGTCGCGTCCGACGACTGCGAGACTCCGTCCGGCGCCTCCAAGGCGCTCGGCGGTGTCGACGCGGTGCTCGTGCCAGGCGGCTTCGGCGTCCGCGGCATCGAGGGCAAGGTGGGTGCCCTGCGGTGGGCCCGGGAGAACGGCATACCGACTCTCGGGCTCTGCCTGGGGTTGCAGTGCATGGTCATCGAATACGCCCGCAATGTCGCCGGCATCGAGGGGGCGTCCTCGAGCGAGTTCGACCCGCAGACGCCGGCCCCGGTCATCGCGACGATGGCCGAACAACTGGCCTTCGTCGAGGGCGCCGGTGACCTCGGCGGCACGATGCGCCTGGGCACCTATCCGGCGCGCCTGCTGGAGGGGTCCGTCGTGGCGGGAGCCTATGGCGCGACCGAGGTCGACGAGCGGCACCGGCACCGGTACGAGGTCAACAACTCCTACCGCGACGCGATCGGGGAGGCGGGGCTCGTCTTCAGCGGCACCTCACCGGACGGCAACCTGGTGGAGTTCGTCGAGTTGCCCGCCGATGTGCACCCCTATTACGTTGCGACCCAGGCGCATCCGGAGTTCAAGTCGCGGCCGCACCGGGCCCACCCGCTTTTTGCCGGACTCATCGGCGCGGCCATCGAGCAGCAACGCTCCTCGCGGCTGGTCGAGGTCGACCCGCCGGTCCCGGCCGCGGTCCCCTGAGCGCGTTCCCGGACGCGGCGGGCTGGGACAATGGCCCGCGTGAACCCGAACGAGATCATGACGCCCATCGCCGACGAGTTCGCCCCCGCCCGGGTCGTGGCCTCCGAGACGATGTATGAGGGCCTGGTCTGGGATGTGCGCCGCGACAGCGTCGACCTCGGGCACGAGGTGGTGCAGCGTGATCTCGTCGATCATCCCGGCGCTGTCGCGGTCATCGCCCTCGACGAGGAGGACCGGCTCGTCCTGATCCAGCAGTACCGGCACCCGACCCGGATGCGGGAGTGGGAGGTCCCGGCCGGCCTCCTGGACGTGCCGGACGAGCCGGCTCTCCTTGCCGCGCAACGTGAACTGGCGGAGGAGGCCGACCTCCACGCCGACTCGTGGGCGGTCCTCCTCGACTATGCGACCTCGCCCGGCTTCACGAACGAGACGATCCGCATCTTCCTCGCGCGCGGCATACGGCCGGTTCCCGAGGAGGAGCGGCACGAGCGCACGGGGGAGGAGCGCGACATGCCGGTGCGGTGGGTGAGTCTGGACGAGGCGCGCGATGCGGTGCTCGCCGGCCGGCTGCACAATCCGCATATCGTCATCGCCATTTTGGCCGCGCACGCCATGCGCGAGCGGGGCTGGCGCGACCTGCGGCCCGCTGACGAACCCTGGGCGCTGCGTCAGGCCCTGCGCGACGCAGCCTCGCGTGCGGGCTCAGCGTGAGCGCCATCGACGTCACTACCCGCGCCCGGCGCGCGGCCGGACGCCTCAAGCGTGCCCTCGCCGCCCGCATCGCCGAACCGGAAGCCGCGGCGCACGCGAGCGTCGGGGAGGACGCGCCGCCGCGCTTCTACGGGCTGACCCGGTTCAGCGTCTACAGCCCCGACAGCGGATCGTGGAAGTTGACCCGCGACCAGGGCGGCAGCTACGCCGAGCAGCTGTATGCGGCGGAGCGGATGGGCCCGCGCGCGGACATCTTCCTGGAACTGGCCGCGCCGATCCTGCAGGTCATGGCGGACAAGCACGATTACCGCCACTTCGTGCACTACTCGAGCGTGATGCCGGATCCGTGGCAGAGCCGGCTGCGCGAGACCGCCCGCCGGTATCCCGTGCTCCGGCTCGTCGATGCCGAAAAGGTCAGCGCGGTGCGGGTGATGATGCGCCGCGACCTGATCGAGACCGGTGCCCCGGACCGCACGGTGGTGCTCTTCCGGATCGACGACGACGACATCCTCGCCGCGAGCTATCTCGACAAACTGTCGGCGTATGCCGTGCCGGGAGACCGGGGTCGCGCCGTCAGTCTGTGCCGTGGCGCGGGTGCCATCTATCTCGACGGGCGCATCGGGCCGCTGCGTGACCAGCAACGGGTGTTCGGAGCGCAGGGGCAGGCGTATGTGGGCAGCTGGCGCGCCGCGGACAAGACCTTGACGATGACGATCGGGCGCAATCACACCAAGGTCGCCCGCATGATGCCGACGATCGCCGACGCCCGCGAGGTGGCCTGGCTGCAGTTGCGACACCCGGCCCAGGACATGCTCTGCGACCAGAGCGACGCCGTCGCCCAGGTCCAGGAAGCGCTGGCGAAACTGGCTGCGCTGCCACCGGAGTTCGACCTCGCGGCGGACTTCCCGACGGTGGTCTCTCGGATCGATCCCGCGCTGGCGCCACCGGCGCCGGGCGATAACAGTTAGGCCGCCCGCGGGCGGATCCGTAAACTGGACCAGCCGAACGGCGTGATGACGCACGCCACGGCATACCACCCCATCCACCGACGAAGGAACCCCTGTGCTTCGCACCCACCATGCCGGCGCGCTGCGCGCCGAGCAGATCGACCAGACCGTCACCCTCACCGGCTGGGTGGCCAAGCGGCGCGATCACGGCGGAGTCGCCTTCATCGATCTGCGCGACGCCTCCGGCGTGGTCCAGGTCGTGGCGCGCGACGAGGTGCTCACGGGTGCCGCGCACGATCTGCGCAACGAGTTTTGCGTCAAGGTCACCGGCACGGTCATCGCTCGTGGGGAGCACAACGTCAACCCCGACCTGCCCACTGGCGAGATCGAGGTCGTCGCCTCGGCCATCGAGGTGCTCAGCCCGAGCGAGGTCCTGCCGTTCCAGATCGACGAGCGCGTCACGGTCGGCGAGGAGGCGCGCCTCAAGCACCGCTACCTCGACCTGCGCCGGCCCGGCACCCACAGCGCCGGTCACGCGCTCCGGCTGCGCTCGCGCGTCAACGCGGCAGCGCGAAAGGTGTTGGGGGAGCGCGACTTCGTCGAGATCGAGACGCCGACGCTGACCCGATCCACCCCCGAAGGGGCGCGCGACTTCCTCGTGCCGGCGCGCCTCGCGCCCGGCTCCTGGTATGCCCTGCCGCAGTCGCCGCAGCTGTTCAAGCAGCTGCTCATGGTGGCCGGCATGGAGCGCTACTACCAGATCGCCCGGTGTTATCGCGACGAGGACTTCCGCGCCGACCGGCAGCCGGAGTTCACCCAGCTCGACATCGAGATGTCCTTCGTCACCCAGGACGACATCATCGAACTCGGCGAGGCGCTCGCCAAGGAGATCTGGTCACTCATCGGGGTCGAGCTGGAGACACCCTTCCTGCGGATGCCGTATGCCGAGGCGATGGCTCGCTTCGGCACGGACAAGCCCGACCTGCGTTTCGGTCAGGAGCTGACCGACTGCACCGACTTCTTCGCCGACACGACGTTCCGGGTCTTCCAGGCGCCGTATGTCGGTGCCGTGGTCATGCCCGGCGGGGCGTCTCAGCCCCGCAAGACCCTGGACGCGTGGCAGGAGTTCGCCAAGCAGCGGGGTGCCAAGGGATTGGCGTATGTCCTTGTGCAAGAAGACGGTTCGCTGACCGGTCCGGTCGCCAAGAACCTCTCCGAGGCCGAGACCGGTGGGCTGGCCGGCCACGTCGGGGCCGAGCCGGGCGACTGCATCTTCTTCGCTGCGGGCGAGGCCAAGCCGTCGCGGTCGTTGCTCGGCGCCACGCGGCTGGAGATCGGCAAGCGGTGCGGGCTCATCGACGAGGACGCGTGGTCGCTGCTGTGGGTGCTCGACGCGCCGCTCTTCGAGCCTGCCTCGGAGGCTGTTGCTGCCGGTGACGTCGCCGTCGGTGGCGGTGCCTGGACGGCCGTGCACCACGCCTTCACCTCCCCGCAGGAGCAGTTCCTCGACACCCTCGAGTCCGACCCCGGGTCCGCGCTGGCCTATGCCTACGACATGGTCTGCAACGGCAACGAGATCGGTGGCGGGTCGATCCGTATCCACCGCAGGGACATTCAGGAGCGAGTCTTCGCGATCATGGGGCTCACGCCGGAGCAGGCGCAGGAGAAGTTCGGCTTCCTGCTCGATGCGTTCAAGTTCGGGGCGCCCCCGCACGGCGGCATCGCCTTCGGCTGGGACCGCATCGTGATGCTGCTCGGTGGTTACGACTCGATCCGCGATGTCATCGCCTTCCCCAAGTCGGGCGGTGGCTACGACCCGCTCACCGACGCGCCCGCGCCGATCAGGGCGGAGCAGCGCAAGGAGGCCGGCATCGACGCCAAGCCGTCCGACGCCAACCCGCGCGAGGCCGGCCCCGGCGAGGCAGCGTCCGGGCCGGCGCCGCAGGCCTGAGCTTCCGCCGTATGCCGCCCGCCGGCCACCCGCCGGTCGGGCGGCGGACGCGATCGAAAGGATGGCTGCAGCATGAGTCCGGCCAGAGCGCGCACCAGCGCGGGCATCCTGCCCATCCATGTTGGAGCCGACGGTGTGGTCCGTGTGCTCATCGGTCACATGGGTGGACCCTTGTGGGCGCGCAAGGACGAGCGGGCCTGGAGCATCATCAAGGGCGAGTTCGACCCCGAGACCGAGTCGCCGCGGCAAGCCGCCGAACGAGAGTGGGCTGAGGAAACGGGACTGCCTGTTCCGCAGGGTGATTGGTTCGAGATGGGGACTGTCAAACAGTCCGGCGGCAAGGTCGTCCATGCCTTCGCCGTGCTCGTCACTGAACCCTTCGACGTGCCCGCCGGAGCCGGCAACACGGTGACGACGCAGTGGCCGCCCCGGTCCGGCACGAGCATCACCTTCCCGGAGATCGACCGGACGCAATGGTGCACCCTCCAAGAAGCTGGGCCTCGCGTGGTCGCCGCACAGGAGGCATTCCTCGAACGACTGGAGCTGCCGCAGTGACGAGGCATCGATGAAGATGCCGCGCCGGGACCTCGACCTGGCGGCGGTGCTGCACCAACTGGACCCCGGGCTGGGGCAGGCTTGGATCGAGGAGCTCGGCGAGGGCTGGGACAATGTTGCGTATGCCGTGCGCCGCCCCGTCGGGGACGACCTACTGCTGCGGATCAGCAAGTTCGCCGACCCCGAGGAGCGGGCACGTAGGCTGCGCACCGACGTCGCCCTGCTCGACTTCGTCGCGGCGCACGCGACACTCGCCACGAATCGGGTGCTCGCCGCTGATCCGCAGACGGGTGCGCTGCTGCTGACGCCGGTGCCCGGCCGAAGCGCCGACCTGCTGTCGCCCGCCGACCCGGCGCGAGCGGCCCGTGAGTTGGGGGTCTTCCTCGCGCGACTGCATACCGCCGAACCACCTCCGGGGCTGGTCAAGCCGGGACGCGATCTGGGGCTTTGGCGCCGCGAAGCGGCCAGCGCTTGGGGGGAGGCCCGGGCCTTGTGCGCGGAGGATGTGCAACGTGACGTCGACTCCTTCCTCGCGGCCCCTCTCCCGCCGCGCCCCGAGCGGATGGTGTTCTGCCACAACGATCTCGGCGACGAGCATGTCATCGTCGATCCTGCCAGCGGGCAGATCAGCGGCGTCATCGACTGGAGCGATGCGGTCCACGACGACCCGGCCCGCGACTTCGCCCTGTTGCTCTTCGACTTCGGTGACGCCTTCTTCGAGGGGGCGTGGGCGGCATACGGCGGCACCGACGAGCAACTGCCCGTGCGGGCGCGCTGGTACGGCGCACGCGCGGGGATCCTCGGCGTCTGCGATCGCGCGCGGCGGGGCGACCCTGGCCTGACAGCGAGTCTCGCGCGGCTGCGCTCAGTGCTCGCGCGGCCGGCGACCTGACCGGCCCGGCGGTCACGAACCCCTGACCAGCGCTGACTCCGCCGCTACGAAGGCCCGAACCGCAAGGGCGGATCCGGTTTGCGTGTAAGTTCGGGTTCTGAACTGCTGACCACCCCCCCACCAGCAGCAATTGGAGACCTCGTGAAGCGATCGATGATCTCGGCGACGGCGATCGTCGCCCTGGCCGGTGCCTTCGTCCCCGCCGGCGCCGCCCAATCGGCCTCTGCGGCGGGACAAGCGATACACGTCGCTGTGGGTGGTTCCGATCGAGCGTCCGGGACGGCACAGGCCCCCCTGGCCACGATCCAAGCCGCCGTCGACGCCGCTGTGCCGGGCACGGTGATCAAGGTGCACGCAGGCACCTACAAGGGCGAGGTGAAGATCCGCAAGTCCGGCACCCCGACGGCGCCCATCACCTTGACCAACGCCGGCGACGGGGAGGTCGTCGTCACCTCCGACCAGGCGCCGGATTCGTGCACCAGCCACCAGCCGAGCATGCGGCGCACGATCAAGATCACGGGCGGGGCGAGCGATTGGACGATTCGCGGGCTGACGATCGTCCACGGCCTCTTGATCCTTGGCGAGAAGTCGACCGCCGCCTTCAACTGGCATGCGACGAAGGTCAAGGAGCGCAACTGGGCCGACCGTCGCAAGGTTCCGGGCCGCGGCCAACGCGATCCGTCGTCGACGCATCGCGTCATCCCGTACCTCCAGGGCGTGACCGGCGCGACAACCATGGCGTCCGCCGACCGGATCAGGTTGTACGGCAACAAGATCCGAAGCCGCGGCATCCACGCCTCCCTGAGCAACTATGGCGTGATCCAGGGCAATGTCATCTCGGACATCATCTGCGGGTCCGGACCAGGGGTGTGGGTCATGACGTTCAGCGACCACTGGACGATCGCGGACAACGACATCTCCCGACTGTCCGCAGCCAGCACCGAGCATTACATGCACGAAGGAATTCGCCTCGGGACGGCGAGCAACTACAACTACGTGGCACGCAACTCTGTCCACGACCTGCCAGGTGACGGGCGGGCCTACAACACGGACGTCGACTCCAGCTACAACCTGTTCCAGTTCAACCGGGCCAACAAGGTCGCCATCGGCTTCAACGAGCAGATGGCCGGATGGGGCAACACCTGGGAATACAACGCGGTCACCAACTTCCGCGTCTTCGGCTACGGCCTGCGGCTGAAGGACGCCAAGCTGCCGCTGCCGGCGATGGACACCAGCACCAATGGCGTCATCATGCGCTGCAACCGTGCCTTCAAGCCGGTCGGCAAGGCGAAGTCCCTCGGTGTGGGCGCGGTGATGAACGCCCGCCTGAACACCAACGCGTTCACCACCATCTGGTTCAGCCCAGCCTCACAGACCTACTGGAGCCGGTTCGACAACCGGTGGAACGGCAGCACTCAATTGCCGGACAAGGACGTCACTCCTAGCTACTGCGGTGACCCCTCCGTCACCGTGGTCGAACGCGCTACGGCCGCGGCGGTTTCGGCTGCCAGGTGGGATTGGTCTCCGTGATCACGCGCGTATTGGTCAGATTGACCGGGTTGGCGCCGAAGCGGTCCGTCAGGATGATGTCCAGTGCCTGCCGGGGACCGGGTCGCCAGCCGAACACCAGACCCCTGCCATCGGGCGTGCCCTGAGGCGTGCGGACCTGGCCCGGCACGCGCACCGCGGTGGGCGCCTGCGCCGGCGCGCGGAACGGGTCGAGGCGATAGATCTGATGGTCGGAGGCATTGCGATAGACCACCGTGCCGCGGGCCTCGACGGCCGGGGTGCCCTGATACCAGGGTGCGTAGGTCAACCGGGTCAGGTACTTCGCCCGCTCCCTCGAGCCCGCTCCGGCGAGGTCGTAACGGTAGATGTCGAACTGGCCGGTGCGGTTGGAGGCGAAGACGATCGACGCTCCGTCGGTGGTGAATGAGGCACAGCAGTCCTCGTAGAACTTCCCGTCGCCGATCTTGCCGGCGAGGTAGCGCTGGCTGGTCCCGTCGGCGTTGGTGACCCAGATGTCCAGGTTCGACGTCGGGGTGGTGCGACGGTTGTAGAGGATTCGGGTGCCGTCGCCGGACCAGGACGGCCAGCGCTCGTCCGCCGATCCGCTGTTCGTCAGGTTCGTGACGGCGCCGGTCGAGAGGGTCTTGACCAGGATGTCGAGGGTGCCGGTCGGGGTGTCCCGCGACGCCCACGCGATCTTCGTCCCGTCCGGGGAGAAGCTCGGGGTGACGTCGGCTACCGAGTTCGGGCGGTTGAGCATGACCGGCGGGGTGGCCCCGGTGACATCGCGCACCCAGATATCGGTGCCCTCCTCCTCGGGCGTGCCGGCCGCGAACATGCCGTCCTGGTCGATGTCGATCCCCGCGGTGTAGGCGAGCAGGTTGCCGCGGCCTACCGCTTCGAGGGCGGTGCTTGCGGGGGCCGCCACCGCGGTGCTGGTAGCCCCGATCAGGACGGCGAGACCGACCAGGGCGAGACGAGCACGGGCACGCATGGTAGGCACTCTAACGCCTGGTCAGAGCGGCGCCGAGGCGACGCCGAATCCCGGCACAGCTAGCGGGGCTCGTGCCCGCTGCCGCCGGTATGCAGTTGCTGGGCCACCGAGGCGACCAGGGCGAGGCAGGACATCCAGATCGCCCCGGCCGGGCCGAAGGGAGTGGCGACCAGGCCGGCCACGAGCGGGAAACCGACCTGACCGACGCGATTGCCCATCAGCCGGACGGCCAGGGCTTGGGAGCGCCAGATGCTCGGCACGGCCGTCGATATGAGCGTCATCGTGATGGGCTGGCCGAGGCCGAGGAAGAACCCGCCGACCGCCAGCGCGACACCGGAGACGAGCCAGTTGTTGATCACCAGCGGCGAGATCGCCAGACCCACGGCGGCGCCGAGCGCGGACACCGCGAGCAGGCGCTGACGGGAGATGCGCGCCGAGATCCACGGCAGCAGTGAGCGCGACAGGATACCCGTGGCGCCCCGGACCGCGAGCAGCCATCCGATGACGACCGGGGAGACGCCGGCGCGTTCGCCCACCACCGGCAAGAAGGCAATGAGGATGTCCATCGCCGAGAGCAGGGTGAGGGACGTAAGCATGCTCGCCGACACTCCCGGCACACGCAGGATCTGGGCAATGGAAGCACGCGGCCGGACATCCGAATCCGCTTTTCCCGCAGTCGATCTGGACGCCGGCAGCACGGCCGGAATCGCCATCACCGGCACGGCCGCCAGCGCGACAATGGTACCCACCGCGAGGGCGGTGTTGATGGCGCCGATCCGTCCCGGCTGCGCGACCGATCCCGAACCCACCAGCGCGCCGCCGATGAGGGGACCGATGGTCTGCCCGAACGAGTATGCCGCCGTGAACCACCCGAAGCCCAGGTCGAGGTCGCGGTCCCGGGAGTAGCGCGCGATGGCCGCCTGCCCGCTGATGGTGAAGACGAGGTGTCCCAAGCCAAGGAACACCGAACCCAGCGCCACGCCCACGACCGAGCCGGACACCGCCGCCAGCACTCCGCCGACACCGAGCACGACGGCGGCCACCTGGATCAGCAGCCGCAGCCGCGGTGTGCGGTCCGTCAAGCGCCCGAGGGACAGCGCAACGAAAAGGGGGAGCACGGCATACGCCGCGGTGACCAGACCGATCGTCGTCCCGTCGGCGCCGAGCGCGATCAGCTTGTAGGACAGGACCGGCCGGACGACGTTGAGAGCCGTCTGAGTGCAGACACCGGCGGCGATCAGCAACCACAGCCACCGGCGTCCCATGTGCCGCGAGACGACGCGGCCCGTCGCCGCGTCCCACGTGGAGTCGGCGGGGAGAGCGGGCAAGTAGGGTCGTGGCATGGCCCATGAGTCCGCTCCGGAGCCCACGGAGGTGCCGACCCTCGACCCCGTCGAGCAGCGCGTGCTCGGCTCCTTGATGGAGAAGCAGGTCACCGTGCCGGCGTCGTATCCGTTGTCGCTCAACGGCTTGCAGACAGCCTGCAATCAGGCGACGAGCCGCGAGCCGGTCACGGACTATGCCGCCTCGGACATCGAGACAGTATGCCGTGCCCTCAGGGACCGGGGGCTGGTGCGGATCGTGTGGGCGGGCGCGGGCTCACGGGTGCTGAAGTACCACCAGCGGCTCGAGGAAGCCCTCGAACTGGCCGCGGACGAAAAGGCGGTGCTGACGGTGCTGCTGCTGCGCGGCGAGCAGACGGCAGGTGAGCTGAAGACGCGCACGGACCGGCTGCACAAGTTCGCCGGCCGCGAGGATGTCGAGATCGTCCTGCAGCGGCTCGCCGGCCGTTCCCTGCCCCTGGTGCAGCAGCTACCTCGCCGCCCGGGGCAGCACGACGAACGCTGGATCCACCTGCTCGGCCCGATCGCCGGCCTCGCCCCCGTGGCCGCAGCGGAGCCGACTGTCGATCGTGACGTGGTGGTGGCGCTGGGCGCGTCGGCGCGCGACGAGAAGGTGCGGGCCGGATACGACGCGGTGGCGTCGGCATACGCAGCAGAACTCGGGAATGAGTTGGCGGGCAAGCCATTCGACCGCTGGCTGCTGTCGCATGTCGCGGATCAGGCGGGCGGTGGCCCGGTGGCGGACGTCGGGTGCGGGCCGGGACAGACCACCGCCGTGCTGGCGGCTGCCGGGGCGCGGGTCACCGGATTCGACTTCTCGCTCGCCATGCTCGACGAGGCGCGCGCTTTGCACCCGGACGTGACATTTAAGGCAGGCGATTACACGCGTCTGCTTCGGCCACCCGCGGCCTCGGCGTGGGCCGCGATCACCGCCTGGTATGCGTTCGTGCACGCCGCGGGCTCGGAATTGGTCGGCATTTTCAGCGGCCTGGCGCGGGTCCTGCAGCCCGGGGGAGTGCTGGCGTTCTGTGTCCACGTGGGGGACGAGGTGCGCCATGTCGACGAACTCTTCGGCGCCGCAACGGATCTCGACTTCGTGTTGCATGACAGTCAGGAGGTCGTCGATGCGGTCTCCGCCGCGGGACTCGTCGACGTCCAGTGGTTCCTGCGCTCGGCGTTGCCGACCGAGGCGCAGACCCAGCGGCTGTATGTCGTTGCGCGGCAACCCGACTGATGGCCTTTGAAGGCACCCGGGGTCGCGCGTGGTGCTTGGTGATCGCGTGGTCTCTTGCCCTCGCCGTCCTCTCGCTGCTGTCCAATATCACGTCTACGGAGCAGCTGTCCGGGGCGGCAGACACCTGGCTGACCATCCGGCTGACGCTGAGCAAGATCACCAATTCCGGCACGGCCTGGGCCGGCATCGGGATCCTCGGTGGCTGGCTCGTGCGCCGACCCGGGATCGCCGCGGCCGCGGGGGTGGTTGCGACCGGCATCGCCGTCTACGCGCACGCCGGACTCGGGCATCTCGCGGGCATTTATGACTCCGGGATCTGGGCGAGCAATGTCGAGTGGCTCATCGCGCCAGTCGTCGTCGGCGCCCCGCTCGGATTGATCGGCGCCCTGGCCCGCCCCCGGAGTCCATGGGGGCTGCTCGCCCGACTGATCGTCCCGTTAGGCGCGCTGGTCGAACCCTGGGTGGTGTCGATGTGGCCCTGGCTCAGCCAGCCGCTGACGGGCTGGCCGACACGGATCGCCGAACCGTGACCGCGGTGGTCCTGACGGCTTTCGGTCTCGTGCTGGGCACGCGCGTGCTGGCAAGGAAGCCGCGGACACGGTGAACCCGGCGCTGCCGAGCCGGCTCATCGCCGGGCGACGACGCGGGAGCTGAATGCCTGCGCCGTCACGAAGCCGAGTCGGTGATAGATCTCGCGGGCGCGGTCGTTGTCGGAGTACATCCCGAGCGCGCACATGCCGACCTCGGAGATTGCGCGCCGGGTCAGGGCGGCGGTCACGGCAGCGCCCCAGCCGTGGCCACGCTGCTCGGAGGCGACGGTGATCCCGGAGAGTTCGGGTATGCCGGCCGCGGAGGGCTCGCTACACCCGCAGGCGATCACGTGGCCGGCGGGGTCGCGTGCGCCGAGCCAGAGCTGGCCGTCGCGGCGGAACGGCTGGCCGTCGGTGCGGGAATTGTGTTCGGCGAGATAGGTATCCAACTCCTCCTTGGCCGTCGCGTCGAATTCGATCAGGTCGTCTTCGGCGGGTTGGGCCGGCGGTGGGGTGGTGGTGGACATCCACTCCCAATCCCCGCCGGGACCGGCCCGGAAGATCTCCTCGACATCGGCGCGCAGTCTCGCTGGCACGCTGAGCATCCCGGTCGGGCGCTCCCGAAAGAGGAGCGCGGCCAGCTGCGGGTCGCGGAGCAATATCCGGGCATCCGCCTCCGGGCCGAGGAGGGTCAGCACGATCCCGCGTATGTGGCTCGGCCGGGCGAAGGCGATCGCGTTGCCGAGCACGACGGCGTCCAGCGGCTGATCCGATGGAATCTCGGCGCGCACCATCGGGTGCTCGCCGCTGGCCGCCCAGAGTTCGCCGAAGCTGGTCACCGGGCGCGCGTTCACTCGCCCAACGCTATCCCGGCACCCGTGGGGCCTCGGGCCTCGGCGTCGTCCTCGTCGTTAACCGTGAGCTCGACCTGGGCGGCAGCGCTGCTGCTGCCGGTTCATGCCGGTTGTCGGTGGGTCTGCGTATGCTGTCTTCGGGGCCGTTATAGGTGTTGGCTTACCAGCCGAATTTCGTTGCAGCAGAATGATTTGCTTGTGGAAAACGCTTGTCGGACAGGTAGAACTGGAGTACGATGAGGCATGGTCGAGATCACCGCATCCACCTCCGACCGGGCAGCCGCCCGCGCCGGTGGGAGTGGCTGTCTTGACGCGGCTGGATGTCTTGACGCGGCTGGGGGCGTCGGTGTGACTGGGGGCGTCGGCGGGCGACGCGAGCCGGGGTGGGTGCCGCCGCCGGACTGGTTCGACGAGAGCCTGTTCGCCGAGCCGTCCGCCTACGAGTGCGAGCTGGTCGAGGAGCGCGAGGCGCTGATCGAGCACGTGAGCCGGTGTGCCGACGACGGCATACGGGACTATGTCGCCGATCCCGACGAGGAGGCCGCGTTCGCCCGTTGGGTCGAGGGCCAGGTGGCCGACTGGGCCTGCGAGGACGGCGAGCCGGACATCAGTCGGCAGAATGCCGATGGTCAGAACGGCGACGGGCGGGACGCCGAGGGACAGGATGCCGGCGAGGAGCACTTCGGTGAGCCGGACGTCCAGGCCCAGGTCTCGGCACTGAAGGGGCTGGTGGACTGGCTGCGGTCAGTGGCACCGAAGGACACACGCGGGCCGGAGGCCACGCGCGCCGGACGTTGCGGACCGCGCGCCGGGGGATCGCCCCACAGATCGCGCTGGCCCGGCGGTGTTCGCCTTCGCTGGCCGATCGGCACCTGAGCGTGGCGCGGGCGTTGACAGAGATGCCCCACACTCGAGCCGCGTTGACCGCGGGGATCATCGACGAGGCCGCTGCGGCCGCGGTGGTGCACCAGACCAGCCCGCTGTCCGATGAGCACCGCGCAGCGGTGGACGAACTGCTGGCGCCCCGGTTTGCGGGGGCTACCGCGCGCGAGATCGGCACACTCGCCGCCCGTCACGCCGCCGAACTCGACCCCGCGAGCATCGTGGCCAAGCACCGCAAGGCTGTGAGCGAGCGGGGCGTGTGGACCCGGCCGGCGCCGGACGGGATGGCCTATCTGAGCGTCTTCGGTCCGCTGCCCGATGTCGTGGGGGCGTTGGCGTCGCTGCGCGGTTATGCCAATGGCGTCCTCGGTGGTCACCACGAGGAGGACGACCCGCCCGCAGAGCGCACCCACGCCCAGATCATGGCCGACACCGCCCTGCGACTGCTCAGCGGACGCACCGCCGGGCAGACCCAGCCGGTCCACATCGGCCTGCTCATGCGGCCCGAGTCCCTCTTCGGCCATGCCCAGGACGACCCTGACCGTTGCGTGGACCGGCCCGCCTGGGTCGTCGGGCACGGCCCGCTGCCGGCCGCCCTCGCCCGCCGGCTCTTGCTGCGCGGGTGCGACGCCGCCGATGACTCGAGCGACGCAGGCCACCAGAACTCCGACGACCTCACGCCCGACGACCTCACGCCCGCCGACGCGAGGCCGGCGGATCCCATGCCCGGCGAGCCGGCGCATACCCTGATCCAGCGGATCTTCACCAGCCCCGACGGCCGCGACCTGGTCGGCCTCGAATCGTCGGCGCGGCTGTTCCCGCCCGCACTCCGGTGGGCGCTGATCATCCGCGACGATGTCTGCCGCACGCCATACTGCGGGGCTGTCATCCGCCATGCCGATCACGTCTCCCCGTTCGCGCGGTCGCGGACCACCAGCCTCGCCAACGGGCAAGGGCTGTGCGCCCGCTGCAACTACACCAAGGACCTGCCCGGTTTCAGCACCCGGGTGCTCACGCCGCAAAAGGTGACCGAGTACGCCCACGGCCACCCCGACGATCCCAACACCGGCATCGCGCAACGCGCCGGGCTCAACACGCATGTGACCGAGATCCGAACCCCCTCCGCACACCGCTACCTCAGCTGCGCCCACCTCTGGCCGGCGGCTGACTTAGCCTGTGCCAGTGAGCAGCGAGCCGGATCTCTTCGGGGCCGCGGCGGCCGGGGACGAGGCGCCGAGCGACTCGGTGCTGCCGCCGCTGGCAGTTCGGATGCGCCCGCGATCCCTCGATGAGGTCCGCGGCCAGAGCGATGTGCTCCGGGTCGGCTCGCCGCTGCGGCGACTCATTGAGGGCAGCGGCGGCCGGGCGGGACCGGTCTCGGCGATCCTGTGGGGCCCGCCGGGCACGGGCAAGACGACCCTTGCCCACCTCGTCGCGAGCGCCGCGGGACGTGACTTCGTCGAACTGTCGGCGATCACCGCCGGAGTCAAGGACGTGCGTGCCGTCATGGAGCAGGCCGCCCGCAACCGCGATCTCTACGAGAAGCAGACCGTCCTCTTCCTCGATGAGATCCACCGCTTCACCAAGGCCCAGCAGGACGCCCTCCTGCCCGGCGTCGAGAACCGCCAGGTCATCCTCGTCGCGGCGACGACCGAGAACCCGTCCTTCTCCGTCATCGCTCCCCTCCTCTCCCGCTCCGTCCTGATCACGTTGACATCCCTGTCGGACAACGAGATTCGCGATGTCGTCGAGGCCGCACTCACCGCGCCGGAAGGCCTGGGCGCGGCATACACGCTCGACGACGACGCGAGAGAGCACATTGTGCGCGTCAGCGGCGGTGACGCGCGCCGCGCCCTGACCGCCCTCGAAGCTGCGGCCGGCGTCGCGGAGGATCTGCGCGGCATACGGGGCGACGATCAGCCGACCACGATCTCGCTGCCGGCGGTCGAGCAGGCGATGGCTCACGCGGCCGTGCGCTACGACCGCGCCGGCGACCAGCACTACGACGTCGCCTCGGCCCTGATCAAGTCGATGCGGGGTTCCGACGTCGACGCAGCGCTGCATTACCTCGCGCGCATGCTGGAGGCGGGTGAGGATCCGCGCTTCATCGCCCGCCGCATCGTCATCGCCGCCTCCGAGGACGTCGGCATGGGCGACCCCACCGCCCTCCAGACAGCCGTCGCGGCGCTGCACGCCGTCGCCCAGATCGGGATGCCCGAAGCGCGAATCATCCTGGCGCAGGCCGTCGTTCACAATGCGCTCGCCCCGAAGTCGAACGCCTCCTATCTCGCGATCAACGCGGCGATCGCCGACGTGCGGGCGGGCAAGGGCGGCGCGGTCCCCGCGCACCTGCGCGGCAGCGGGTACGCCGGCGCCGCCCGCCTCGGTCACGGCGACGGCTATCGCTACGCCCACGACGAGCCCGACGGCGTGGCGGAGCAGCAGTACCTCCCGGACGACTTGCAAGGCACGACCGACTACTACCGGCCCACCGACCGGGGATTCGAGGCCCGCCTGCAGGAGCGGTGGAAATGGTTGCGCTCGCGGCTCGGCCGGCCGTGATCAGACCGTAATCTTGTCTTTGCGCAACCTGTGAGTGCCCTGAGGCGTCTGAGGTGATGACAGCGACGCTGAAGCTCGCTGCACCCGCCATCGGGTCCAAAGGGAGAGGGAATCACCATGAACATGCAGATCGCACGCCGCGCCACCGTTGTCGCCATGGCCGCGGGCCTCGGAATCACCGCTGCCGCACCGGCTTTAGCCGAGACCACGGTCCCCGCGCCCAAGGAGTTGGCCAACGCCGCTGTGGGCCCGACCGCGCCGGTGCCCCAGGAAGCGCGCCGCGGCGAATCCGACCCGGTCGTCAAGCGTGCCCAGCAGATCATGGCCAAGTTCGGCATCCCCGCCGGCCCGGCCGACGGCCTCACCGGTCAGCAGACCCGCCAGGGGCTGTGCGCCTTCCGGCGCATCTCCGGGTTGCCCGTCAACCGCTACAGCCTCAACACCGAGACCTACCGCAAGCTCGTCGAATACGACAACAAATACTCCCGGCTCAACCAGATCGGGGTCTCCTCCTTCCAGGGCAAGTCGACCTTCGTGCACGTTCAGCAGGCGTGCCAGACGATGTTCTACGTCAAGGACAAGAAGGTCCAGCGAGTCCTGCCCGTCTCGACGGGGGTCCGGGGCCACGAGACCCCCTTCGGTTACTACACGCTGGCCAACACCACGCGCGGCTGGTACTGCTCCACGCTCTACCCCGAGTCGTGCCGCAAGCAGACCACCGGCGAGTTCGCCTATATCTCCAACTTCGGGAACATGTACAACCCACGCCAGGTCGTCGGGGCCATCTTCGTCCACGGCTCCACGTCGGTGCCGACCTACCCCGCCTCGCACGGCTGCATCCGGGTCACCGTCAACGACTCCGACTGGCTCTACCACAACGTCGACCGCATGCCGATCTTCATCACCGGCAAGTACTGACCCGTAAGGCCAGGAGCTCGCTGGCGCTCGCGCTGGTTTTCCGTTCCGGTGAACCAAGCTCGCTGCGCTCGACGGTTCCCCGGTCCGCTCGCGCGGAATTCTGGCCTCGCCTCCCGCTGCCAGTCCCCGGAAGGCTAGGAACTCGCTTCGCTCGACGGTTCGGCGACTACGCCGGCGTCAGGCGGGTGATGATGTCGGCGGCCGGCGCCGGACGCGCGTGGTGCCAGCCGGTGCCGGCCCAGAGGTGGACGTGGGCGGGGTTTCGCGCGGCTGCCGCGGCGGCGCGAATGGGGCGGGTGAGCTGGTGCACTGCCGGGTATGCCGCGGGCGCACCGGTGTCGTAACGCTCCACGAAGTCGTTGCGCAGGCCGCGGGCCGGGCGACCGGTGAAGGCGCGCGTCACCGCTGTCTCCGTGAACTGCGGGTCGGTCAGCGCCGCCCGATGGGTCGCCGAGGTGCCGGCCTCGTCTGCCAGGAGCAGGGCCGTACCTACTTGTGCCGCAACGGCTCCCGCTTTCAGCACCGCCTCGACGGCCGCGGCGTCCATGAGCCCACCGGCCGCGATCACCGGCACTGACACCGCGGCCCGGACCGCCGCGATCAGCTCGAGCAACGGCACGTCCTCGGGTTCGTCGGCGATGCGCCGGGTGGCCCGGTGACCACCGGCCTCGGGACCCTGCACGCACATCGCATCCACCCCCAGCGCCGCAGCGGCCCGGGCGTCCGCCACCGACGCCACCGTCGCGAGGAGGGTGCAGTCTCGCGCATGCAGGCGCTCGACGGTCTCGGCATCGGGCAGCCCGAACGTGAAGGAGACCGCCGCGGGTGAACGCTCGCAGAGCAGGTCGACCTTCTCGGCCCAGTGGTCGTCGTCGGCTGCGGCGGCAACAGCTACGCTCGGGAGCTCGACGGCATACTGCTGCGCCAGCGGGGCGAGGCTCTCGCGATACGTCTGCGCGGTCGCCAGATCCGGTTCCGTGTCCGGCGGGCAGAAGAGATTGACCCCGAACGGGCCGCGGGTCGCGGCCATCGCGTCCGCCAGCGCGGCGGGCGTCAGGTAACCCGCGGCCAGCATCCCGAACCCACCGGCCGCGCCCACCGCCTCCACCAAGGTGGGCGTCGACGGTCCGCCCGCCATCGGTGCGCCGATGATGGGCCGGGCCACGGTCGCGAGGTCGATCATCGCTCCAGATTAGGGATCGGCCGCTCTGGTCGGGAAGCACGATGCGGCCCTCTGGCGACACCGAAGCTCGCGAGGGCAGGCTACGCGGCGGGATTAGTCTTGCCGGCATGTTCGAGAATGTCTCGCTCGGCGATATCGCCCTGCTGATCCTGGCGCTGGCCGTCTCCTTCCTTGTCTATCGGCTCGGGTCGCTCATCGGCAAGGCGGGGCGGATCCTCGACGAGACACAGGCGTCGCTGAAGGTGACGACCGACAATGTGCAGCCGACCCTGGTCAAGCTCACCGACACCGTGTCGCTGACCAACGACCAACTCGCGCGGGTCGACTCCATCACCGCCAACGTCGGGTCGATGGCCACCAACGCCAACGCGCTCACCTCCCTCTTCGCCGCGACGGTCGGGCAGCCGCTGGTCAAGGCCGCTGCCTTCTCCTATGGGGTGCGCTCGGCGTTGGCGAAGCCGGCCGGCGGGCGCCTCCCGCACCAGGACGAGTCGTGACCGGCCGGCCACTCACGCTCGGCCTCGCGGCGCTCGCGGGCGGGGCCGCCGCCTACGGCCTGTATCGCTTCGGCGGCCGTTATCGTCCGAGTGACCCCGTCGCCGGACTCGGCGACTTCGTCCGGCAGGTGCGCGGCGGCATGGCCGAGCGCGAACGCGAGCTGCGCGACGCCTTGGGCTACGAGGCGGCGGCCAACCAACCCGGGGGAGCACGCCTGAGCGACGAGCGGGCACGCGACCTGATCCGCGACCCGGCGGGATTCGACCTCTGAGCCACGGGGAGACGGCAGCCAAGTCAGCCCGCTCGCGAACCGGACTCCGGTTCGTCGACGATGCGAGGAGGTCGCGCTGCGAGGAACGAGCAGGGCTCCCTGATTGCATGAGGAGAGGAACGTGAAGGCAATTAGACTGCACTGTCCCGCACGAACCCGAGCACCTAGGTCGATCACCCATGGAAACCGCTGAGATCCGGCGCCGCTGGCTGTCCTTCTTCGAGAGCAAGGGCCACCTCGTGGTGCCGTCGGCCTCGTTGATCCTCAACGACCCCAACCTGCTCTTCGTCAACGCCGGCATGGTGCCCTTCAAGCCCTACTTCCTCGGCCAGGAGACCCCGCCCGGGCCGCGCGCGACCAGCGTGCAGAAGTGCGTGCGCACCCAGGACATCGAGGAGGTCGGCAAGACCTCCCGGCACGGCACCTTCTTCCAGATGAACGGCAACTTCTCCTTCGGCGATTACTTCAAGGAGGGAGCGATCGCCTATGCGTGGGAGCTGTGCACCTCCTCGGTCGAGTCGGGCGGTTTCGGCCTGGACGGGGAGAAGCTGTGGGCGACCGTCTACCAGGACGACGACGAGGCGATCGACCTCTGGCTCGGCCTGACCGGCATACCGGCGGAGCGGATCGTGCGCCGCGGCAAGGCGGACAACTACTGGCACATGGGCGTGCCCGGCCCCGGCGGCCCGTGCAGCGAGATCTACTACGACCGCGGCCCCGCCTATGGCCCCGAGGGCGGCCCGGCGGTCGACGAGGACCGGTTCATGGAGTTCTGGAACCTCGTCTTCATGCAGTACGAGCTGTCGGCGGTGCGCTCCAAGGAGGACTTCGACGTCGCCGCGGAATTGCCCAACAAGAACATCGACACCGGGATGGGCCTGGAGCGCATCGCGTCGATCCTGCAGGGCGTCGACAATATGTACGAGATCGACGAGGTCAAGCCCGTCCTCGTGCGCGCAGCGGAGATGACCGGAAAACGGTATGGCGTCCACTCCGGCCACTCGGCCGGCGAGAGCCACCCCGACGATGTGCGGCTGCGCGTGGTCGCCGACCACGTCCGCTCCGCGCTGATGCTCATCGGCGACGGCGTCACCCCCGGCAACGAGGGCCGCGGCTATGTGCTGCGCCGGATGCTGCGCCGCGCCGTGCGCTCGATGCGCCTGCTGGGGTATAACGAGCCCTGCCTCCCCGAGTTGCTGCCGATCTCGATGGACAAGATGAAGGCGTCCTATCCCGAGTTGGAGAGCGGGTTCGGCCGGATCTCGCAGATCGCGTATGCCGAGGAGGAGGCTTTCCGGCGCACGCTCGCGGCGGGCACGACGATCCTGGACGTCGCTGTGGAGAAGACGAAATCCGCTGGGGGAGAGGTGCTTTCGGGCGATCAGGCGTTCGCGCTGCACGACACCTACGGCTTCCCCATCGACCTGACTCTGGAGATGGCGGCCGAGCAGGGGCTGCAGGTCGACCGCGACGGGTTCACCCGCCTGATGAGCGAGCAGCGGCAGCGGGCCAAGGCCGACGCGAAGGCCAAGAAGTCCGGGCACGGCGACACGACGGCATACCGCTCGGTCGCGGACGCGCTCGGGCACGAGGTGGAGTTCACCGGCTACCAGGACGTGACGGGCGAAGCGACCGTCGCGGGCCTGCTCATCGACGGCGTCAGCGCGGCGTCGGCCACCAGCGGCCAGGAGGTCGAGATCGTCCTCGACCGCACGCCCTTCTATGCCGAGGGCGGTGGGCAACTCGCGGACGGTGGGCTGCTGCGCCTGGCGAATGGTGCGCTCGTGGAGGTCGACGACGTCCAGAAGCCCATCACCGGGTTGATCGTCCACCGCGGCCGGGTCGTCGACGGCGAGGTCGGCACGGGCGAGCAGGCGTTCGCCGAAGTCGACATCGCGCGCCGCCGGTCCATCTCGCGCGCCCACACGGCGACGCACATGGTGCACAAGGCGATCCGGGAAGCGTTGGGGGACACCGCGACCCAGGCCGGTTCGGAGAACTCACCGGGCCGCTTCCGCTTCGATTTCAACGCCTCGAGCGCGGTGCCGGCCTCGGTGCTGCGCGACGTCGAGGCGCGGGTCAACCAGGTGCTGCTCGACGACCTCGCGGTCCGGGCGGACGTGATGACGCAGGCGCAGGCGCGCGAGTCCGGGGCGATGGCGCTCTTCGGGGAGAAGTACGGCGACGCCGTGCGCGTCATCTCGGTCGGCGACTGGGCGCGCGAGCTGTGCGGCGGCACGCACGCGGAGCGCACCTCGCAGCTGGGTCTGGTGACGCTGCTCGGCGAGTCGTCCATCGGCTCGGGGGTACGCCGCGTCGAGGCCCTCGTGGGCACCGACGCCTATTCCTTCCTCGCCCGCGAGCGCGCCATCGTCGGTCAGCTCACCGAGCTGATGAAGGGCCGGCCGGAGGAGTTGCCCGAGCGCGTGCACGGCCTCATGGGCAAGCTCAAGGACGCGGAACGCGAACTGGACAAGCTGCGCAAGGAGTCGCTCGCGGCCGCGGGCGCCGGCCTGACGGCGTCGGCGCGCGATGTCGGCGGGGTGACCTTCCTCGGTCACGACGCCGGCTCCGACGCGGCAGCGGATGACGTGCGCACGATGGCGCTGGACCTGCGGGGTCGGTTGGGCAACGACCGGCCGGCCGTCGTCGCGGTCACCGGTTCGGGTGGCGGCCGGCCGGTCATCGTCGTCGCGACCAACGAGGCGGCCCGCGGTGCGGGCCACAAGGCGGGCGCGCTCGTGCGGGTCGCGGCGGGCGTGCTCGGCGGCGGCGGTGGCGGCAAGGACGACATCGCCCAGGGCGGCGGGCAGGACCCGTCCCGCACGGGCGATGCTCTCGCGGCGGTCGAGGCCTCTCTCGGGTCAGCTGCGACCGGGAGTGCACGCTGAGCCTGCGTCGCGGAGTCCGCCTCGGGGTCGACGTCGGCACCGTGCGTGTCGGGGTGGCGGCGTGCGACCCGGACGGCGTTCTCGCCTACCCGGTGTCGACGCTGGCCCGCGCCGGCGAACTCGGCCGGGCGGACGGCATACCCCCTGCTCAGGAGTCCGAAGAGGCCCCGGCGGATATCGCCGAGCTGGCACGATTGGTGCGCGAGATGGCGGTGATCGAGGTGGTCGTCGGGCTGCCGCGTTCGCTCGACGGCGGCGAGGGTCCCGCCGCAGCGCTCGCGCGCGGTTATTCTCGACTGATCGCGGCAGCGGTCGACCCGGTCCCGGTTCGTCTGATCGACGAGCGGATGACCACGATCGACGCGCACCGCAACCTCCGTTCCAGCGGGGTGGCAGGACGTGCACAGCGGCGGGTCGTCGACCAGGCTGCCGCGGTTCTCATCCTGCAGGCGGCGCTGGATGCGGAGCGGGCGACCGGGGCACCCCCCGGGACCCCGGCAACGACGAGGCGGCGCAAGCCGCGACGGAAGGGCACTTGAGCGGTGACGCAGCGACTCGATCAGGAGATCTTCGGGGGCGCCAATCCCACGACCGGTGAACCTCCAGGCCGGCCCCCCCGGCCGCGCTTCTTCAGCAACCTCGCGGCTCTTCTGCTCTCCCTGGCCGTCGTGCTCGGCGGGGCCTATGGCCTCTATCGTGTGGCGGCGCCCGCGATCAGCGATTTCGTGGCGACCGACGACTATCCAGGGCCGGGCTCGGGTGAGGTCGAAGTCGTCATCAAAGAGGGCGACTCGGGCCGGGCCATCGCCGCCACTCTCGTGCGCGCCGGCGTGGTGAAGACGTCGAGCGCGTTCGTGCAGGCCTCCAGCGACAATGCCGACATCGCGGAGAAGCTGCAGCCGGGCACCTACACGCTCCTGAAGGAGATGAAGGCCTCCGACGCTCTGACGATGCTGGCCGACCCGAAGAACCGCTCCGTCAAGCGGGTGACCATTCCTGAGGGCCTGTGGGCGAGCGAGATCTACGAGCGGCTCTCGAAGGGCACGAAGGTTCCGTTGAAGGACTACGTCGCCGCGGCCAAGGACACCAAGACGCTCGGCCTGCCCGCGGCCGCCAAGGGCAATGTCGAGGGCTGGCTGTTCCCCGAGACCTATGAGTTCGGGCCCAAGGACACCGCCGCCCAGCAGCTGAAGGTCCTGGTCGACCAGGCCAAGAAGGTCATGACCAGCGAGAAGATCCCCGAGAGCAAGTGGCAGGAGACGATGATCATGGCCTCGATCATCGAGTCCGAGGCCGGCTCCTCCTCCGACCGGCGCAAGGTGAGCCGGGTCTTCTGGAACCGCCTCGAGCAGCCCACGGCCGAGACGGTGGGGCTGCTGCAATCCGATGCGACGGTCTCCTACGGCGCCAAGCGGCGCGCGGTCGCACCTACCCAGGCGGAGATCGACGACTCGTCGAATCCGTACAACACCCGGATCCACAAGGGGATGCCACCCGGCCCGATCTCCAACCCGGGCAAGGACTCGATCGATGCCGCGGTCAACCCGGCCAAGGGTGACTGGCTCTACTTCGTGACCGTCAACCCGGACACCGGCGAGACGAAGTTCTCCGAAACGCACGAGCAGTTCCTCAAGGACGCCGAGGAGTTCAGGCAGTGGTGCGCCGACAACCCGAAGGCCAAGTGCTGACAGGATCTCGGGTATGCCGCAGGCTTACGTCCTCGGGTCGCCGATCGGGCACTCGCTCTCGCCGGCCATGCACGGGGCTGCTTATGTCGCGCTCGGTCTGACCGATTGGTCGTATGCCGCGCACACCGTCGACGAGTCCTCGTTCGCGCAGTTCGTGGCCGGCTGCGGGCCGGAGGTTCGTGGGTTGTCGCTGACGATGCCGTTGAAGGAGATCGCCTTCACCGTCGCCGAACCGGTGTCGCACCGGGCGGAACTGGCCGGCGCGATCAACACCCTCGTCCGGACGGAATCGGGGTGGTTGGGAGACAACACCGACATCCTGGGGGTCATCGGCGCTCTGGCCCCCGAAGGACGAGTGGCGCGCGGGCGGCACTCCGGGCTGCTCCTCGGTGCGGGGGCCACCGGCCGGTCGGCCGTGATCGCCCTGCGCGAACTCGGCTGCCGCACCGTCACCGCCTGCGCCCGCAACCCCGGCAAGGCCCTCGACTCCCTCGGCCCGCTCACCGAGAAGCTCGATGTCGAGTTGACGGTGAGGGAACTCGAGGCGTGGCCCACCGTCAAGGCCGACCTTGCCGTCTCCACGCTGCCGCCATCGGGCGCTCGTGCGGCGACCGACGTACTCGAGGCCGGCGAAGCGGACCTGAGCGGCATACGGCTGCTCGACGTCGTCTATGCGGATTGGCCCACCCCCCTCGCCCGCGCCGCCATGGCGCGCGGGGCCAGCGTCGTCAGCGGCCTCGACATGCTGGCTCACCAGGCCGTCGAGCAGGTCGAGCTGATGACCGGCCTGCGGCCCGACTGGAAGGTGCTTCTCGAGGCCGGCCAGGCCGCCTGCACCGGGTGAGCGGGCCCGCTTGCCTAGTCCCTCGCCTCGGGCGCGGAGGCGAAGGCAATGGCCGTGGGTGCGCTGCGTGCCGTGCGCGCCCGCGGGGCTGCGGCATACCCCGCGCTGCTCTCGCTCGCCTCGCCCGACTCGGCCTCTCCCGACTCGGCGCGCAGGGCGTCGGTGAGCAGGCGCACGAGGGCCTCGACCTGGACGTCCACCGAGGAGAAGTCCTCGTCGGACCCGTCGAGGGCCCGCGCGGCGAGCCCGGCCTTGCTGTCGATGAGTTCGGCGATCTTGGTGTCGAGGGTCTGAGCGGCAATGATCCGCCACGCGGTCACCGGCATGTCCTGACCGATCCGGTGCACCCGGTCGATCGCTTGGGTCTGCTCGGCGTCGGTCCACGAGAGCTCGGCGAGCACGACGTTGGAGGCGACCTGGAGGTTGACGCCGACGCCCGCTGCCGACAGCGAGCAGACGATGACGGCCACCTCAGGGTCCTCGACGAAGGCGTCGATATTGGCCTGCCGCACCGTCCGGGTCTGATTGCCGCGGATCGTGGCGAACCGCAGGCCCTGGCGGGCGAAGACCTCTTCGGCGACATCCATGACGTCGAGGTGCTTGGCGAAGTAGACGACCTTGCCGACGTTGTGGGCCAGCTGCGCGGCGAAGTCCGCCGACAGCCGCGCCTTGGCCTGGCCGATCCGGCGCAGCAGGCTGAACACATTGTCGCCGGCCGCCGTTTCCGACGTCTCCTCACGCACCGCGGTCGCGACGCGGCGCACCAGGTCGAGGTCGATGCCTTCGAGCGGCGGGTCACCCGGACGCTGCTGCATCCGCACCTCGACGGCCCGGTGGTAGCGCCGCACGAGGTGGGCGGCGAGTTCCTCCTCGGCCTCACGGATCGTCCGCCCGGCGTCGTCGTCGAGTTCCACCGGCAGATCCGCGATGCGGCGGGCCGGAATGTCGGCGGCGACGTCGACCTTGCGGCGCCGCACGATGCCCATGTCGATCACCGCCTGCCGGGCCGCCGCATAGAAGCCGCGGTCGGCCGGGGTGAGCCCGGCGTCCTCGAGCCGGTTCATCAAGGCAGCGCGCGGGCCCTTGTCGTCGATCCAGCCGAGGAATTTCCAGATGGCCGTGAAGTCCTCGATGTCGTTGATCAGCGGGGTCCCGGTCAGCGCCATGAGCAGCGGCCGCCCCATCCGAGAGCGGATCTTGTCGCTCAGCTGCAGCACGTGCCGGGACCGCTTGGACTTCTCGTTCTTGATGAAGTGCGCTTCGTCGACGACCATCCCGCGGAAGTCGTGCTTGCCCAGCCACCCGACATGCCGCTCGAGCACCTCGTAGTTGACGACGACGATGTCGGCGAACCCGTCCACCGTGTCCCCGTCGCCGTGGACGACGGTGACCCGCCGCTCGGGGGTCCACGTCTGCGCCTCCCGGGCCCAGTTGGTCTTGACGACATTGGGGACGACGACCAGCAGCGGGTATGCGGAGGCCGCCCGGGCGGCGAGCAGCGCCTGGGCCGTCTTGCCCAGGCCGGGCTCGTCGGCATGCAGGAAGGTCCGGTGCCCCTGCTCGGCGGCGGCCACCACCTCGGCCTGATGCTTCATCAGGGTCAAACCGGCCGGGACGCCCCGCCGGGACGGCTCGGGCAGCGGCATACACGCCGGCGCCGAACCGGTCGACTGTTCGAAGGCGCGCAACAGAGGGGAGATCAGCTCCCAGCCGGCGAGCACGCGGGCGCGCGGCCGGCGCAACTCCTGCGCCGCGGAGAAATCGGGGGCGAGGAACGGGTTCGCCAGGTGCCGCTGGGTCACCGACTGGGGGACGACCTGACGCTCGGCGGGCGCCGAGTCCGCGCTCGGGGGCGGCGGCGCGGGAGCCTCGTCCGGGGCGTCGTACCCGCCGGCGATGAGCATCTTGCGGCGCAAGTCGCGAGCGGCCGGCGAGAGCACGGCGTCGTCGGCGAGCAGGGTGAGCAGGGAGGTGTCGCGGGCGGAGGTCTTGGCGAGGATCGTCGCGAGACCGTCGAGGCGGCGCAGGGCGTTGGCCTGCTCGGCGGGGGTGATCTCCGGGTCGGACTTGACCCGGGCGCGCTCCTCGCGCACCAGCAGGGCGGCAACCTGGAACTTGGCGCGGGCCGCCGGGGAGACGCGGCCCCCGCGCCGGGCGGCAGCCTCGACCTCGCGGACGGCGCGCGCGAGCACGGGTATGAGGCCGGCCTCGTCGCTATGACGTGGGCGGCGTGCCGTTCGCACGGCAGGGCGCTGGGCACGGGTGGCCAAGAAGCACTCCTGGGCTAGGAGAAGCGGGGTCCGGCGTGCGGACCGTCGGCAGGGGCGTCGCAGAGCGCCCGCCCCCCGAGTGGTGGACCCTATTGTGCCATCACCGGCTCACGTCCCCCAGTCGAGTGAGCGCGACACGCCCATTGTTCGGCCGAATCTTCGGCGTGTCGGGCTCACTCGACTCAGGCGACGTCCGGCCTGCGGACCGTCCCGCGGACTGGTCGACGATGCCCTCGAGTTCGCGTGCGAGGATGCCGAACATGTTGCGTTGGCTGACTGCGGGTGAGTCCCACGGGCAGGCCCTGGTCGCCACGATCGAGGGGCTGCCGTCGGGAGTCGAGGTGACGACCGCCGATATCGGCGCGGCGCTGGCGCGGCGGCGGCTCGGGTTCGGCCGGGGCGCGCGGATGGCCTTTGAGCAGGACGAGGTGACCTTCCTCGGCGGGGTGCGGCACGGGCATACCCTCGGCGCTCCGGTGGCGATCATGATCGGCAACAGCGAGTGGCCCAAGTGGCAGACGGTGATGTCGGCCGACCCGGTCAGCGAGGAGGCGTTCGCGGCCTCCGATGACGTGAACGCGCCGCAGGAGATCGGCCGCAACCGGCCGTTGACTCGTCCACGGCCGGGGCACGCGGACCTGGTCGGGATGCAGAAGTACGCCTTCGAGGATGCCCGGCCGATCCTGGAGCGGGCGTCGGCGCGCGAGACGGCGGCGCGGGTCGCGCTCGGGGAGGTGGCCGCGCGGCTGCTGGCGCAGGCATACGGGATTCGCCTTGTCTCCTACACGATTTCGATAGGTACGGCCTCGGTCGGGGTTGACGCCGAGCTGCCGCATCCCGATCAGGTCGACGCCATCGACGCCGACCCGGTGCGGACCCTGGATGCCGCCGGGTCCGCGGCGATGATCGCGGAGGTCGAGGCGGCGAAGAAGGATGGCGACACTCTCGGCGGGGTGGTGGAGGTGGTTGCCTATGACGTGCCGCCAGGCCTCGGCTCGCATGTGCATTGGGACCGGCGCCTGGATGCCCGGCTGGCCGGGGCGCTGATGTCGATCCAGGCGATCAAGGGCGTCGAGGTCGGCGACGGCTTCGAGACCGCGCGCCGGCGGGGGTCGGCGGCGCACGACGAGATGGAGCGCGACGAGGCCGGAGTGATCCGGCGGCGCACCGGCCGCGCGGGCGGCACGGAGGGCGGTATGTCGAGTGGCGGGCTGCTGCGGGTCCGCGCGGCGATGAAGCCGATCTCGACGGTACCGCGCTCGCTGGACACGGTCGATGTCGCGGACCCGGACGCGGAGGCGAAGGCGATCCACCAGCGCTCCGATGTGTGCGCGGTGCCGGCGGCCGGCGTGGTGGCCGAGGCGATGGTGGCGCTGGTGCTGGCGCAGGCGTGCCTGGAGAAGTTCGGGGGCGACTCGCTGGGGGAGACGCGGCGCAACTTCGAGTCCTATCTCGCGTCGATCCCGGAGGGGATGCGCACGTGGTGAAGCCCTTGGTGATCCTCATCGGGCCTCCCGGGTCGGGCAAGACGAGTGTCGGGGCGCGGGTGGCCGAGCGCCTGGATGTCGCGTTGGAGGACACCGACGCGCGGATCGAGGCGAACGAGGGGCGGACGATCGCGGAGATCTTCATCGACTCCGGCGAGCCCTATTTCCGGGACGTGGAGCGGGCCGTGGTGCTCCATGCGGTGGGCGCTCACGGGGGCGTATTGGCCCTCGGAGGCGGCTCCCCGATGGACCCGGAAATCCAAGCGGCGTTGACGGATCGGCGGGTCGTCTTCCTCGATGTGGGGATCGCCGATGCGGCCAAGCGGGTGGGTTTCGATGCGAGCCGGCCGTTGCTCGCCGTCAACCCGCGCGCCCGGTGGGTGGCGCTGATGAAGGAGCGCCGAGGGACGTATGAGGCGCTGGCGACGCACCGGGTGGACACCGCCGGCCGCTCGGCCGACGAGGTGGCGGCGGAGATCGTTGAGCTGCTGATCGCGGAGGGCGTCGTCCCGGCAGCCGTCGAGAGCGCAGTGCCGCACCCGGCCCCAGGCGAGTCATCGTGAGCGAGCTGGCCCGGGTGCCGGTGGGCACGGCATACGACGTCGTGCTGGGGCGGGGAGTCCTCGCCGGCGTCGCGGACCTGGTGCCGGACTCCGCCCGGCGCGTCCTGATCGTGCACAGCGACACCCTGCCGCAGGTTGTCGGGCCGGTCCGGGATGCCTTGCGCGCCAAGGGATTGCACGTCGTCGACGGGGTCGTGCCCGATGCCGAGGCGGCCAAGACCATCGACGTGGCGGCCGGTCTGTGGGGGCTGCTCGGGCGCGAGTCCTTCACGCGGACCGATGTCGTCGTCGGGGTCGGCGGGGGGACGGTGACCGATCTCGCCGGGTTCGTGGCGGCGGCGTGGCTGCGGGGCGTGCCCGTCGTCAATGTCCCGACGACGGTGCTCGCCATGGTCGATGCGGCGGTCGGCGGCAAGACGGGCGTCAACACCGCTGAGGGCAAGAACCTCGTCGGCGCCTTCTACGAGCCGCTCGGGGTGCTCTGCGATATCGACGTGCTGGCCACGCTGCCGGAGGCGGATTTTGCGGCGGGCATGGCCGAGGTGATCAAGGCCGGTTTCATCGCGGATCCGGTGATCCTGGAGCTGGCCGAGGCGAACCCAGGCTCCTTGCGGCGGGTCGGGCCGGCGACCGTCGAGTTGATCGAGCGCGCCATCGCCATGAAGGCGTCGGTCGTGACCCAGGATCTGCGCGAGGCCGGGCTGCGGGAGATCCTCAACTACGGGCACACGCTGGGGCACGCGATCGAGCAGCACACGGCATACACGATGCGGCACGGGGAGGCGGTGGCGATCGGGATGGTGTTCGCCGCCGAACTGGCCCACCGCTCCGGCCTCATCGACGACGCCCTGCTGGCCCGGCACCGCAGCGCGCTCGCGCTGGCGGGACTGCCCACGGCATACGACGGCGCCGGACTGGACAAGCTGCTCGCGGCGATGGGGCGCGACAAGAAGACCCGCGGCTCGACGCTGCGGTTCGTCGTGCTGGAGGGCCTAGCCCGGCCCACCCGGTTTGTGGGGCCGAGCGAGGGGCTGCTGCGCGCGGCATACGACGCTCTCGCCTGACACGCAGCCGTCACCGGATCTATGGCGGGGTCAGGACCCCGATATCGCTCCGTCGACGGCACTGGCGTCGGTTGTCCACAGCGGTGGGCGCACGGTGTCGACGGGTTGGGGCTTTCGCGACACGATCGGCGAATGGGGCAGTCATACGCGTGGATCGGGCAACGGCCAACCCTTCCGACGCGCGACGAGCTGCCCATCGTGACCCTGGCGGAGGCGCTCAAGAGGGGCGGAGGACGCCGTGGGCGCCGAGAGCACCCTGGAACACCGCTGGGTCCGCGACGTGGAACGTCCGCACGGGATTCCGGCGGGTGTGCGGCAGGTGCGAGACAAGGCGGTGGGCCAACTCACCTGTGCCGCAGGCAGGGGTGCCCCATTCTCCGGCCGGGCGAGACCGTCACCGGAGCAACAACGGGGTCATGACCCCGTTGTTGCTCCGGTGACGTGTCCGGGCGGACTGGCATCACCGTCTAGAAGAGTCGGTGGCGCCACTTGATGACCTCGAAGATGATCACCGCGGCGACCCAGGCGATCAGGGCGATCGTGAACCAGCCGTTCTCGACGAAGGCCAGGGCCTTGCGCTGCCAGCGCTCGGGGAGGAAGAGGTTGTTCTCGCGGATATTCCACTGCGTCATCGAGGAGAAGACGAAGGTCGTCGATAGGGTCACGAGCAGGCACCAGGGGCACAGGGCGCCGATGACGAAAGTCGACTGATAGAGCAGCCAGTAGGCGAAGATCACGCCGAGCAGGTAGCAGACGTTGCCGACGAACATGAACCACCGCGGGAAGCGCACCCCCGCCAGCGAGGCGACGGCGATCGTCATGACGACCGGCTCGGAGATCATGCCGAGGAAGGCGTTGGGGAAGCCGAAGATATTGGCTTGCCACGTCGTGCCGACCTTGGCGCAGTCGAGGACGGAGTTGATCGAGCAGCTCAGGACGGCGTCGGGGTCGCGGGCGAGCACGATGGCGTCATATGACAGCACCCAGGACGCGATCAGGCTGAGGATGGCGAAGATGAGCATCTCGCCGAAGAGGATCTTGCGGACCCGGTCGGGGACGGGCAGCTGGACGCCGTCGGTATGGACGTCGCTCAGCTCATCGTCCACCTGCACTGCCATGCGCTGTCCTCCAGGTCGCTCGCGCGTCGCCACACATTAACCCAGCGACCTTGTACTCCCCGAAACGCACGCCTCCCGCGCCCCCACCCCCGTTCGAGAGCGCACGACGCGCCGTAATGACCGCGCCATAGCGGCGTGTCGTGCGCTTTCGACTCAGGCGGAGGCGCGCTCAGAGTTCGGCGTCGGGGGAGGGCGGCGCCGACCCGCCCTGCGGCGCGGTCGCCTCCATCGCGGCGACGATCTCGTCCCGGATCGTTCCGGACAGCCCGCCCCAGGTAGGTTCGTAGCCGTAGAGCTCACGCAGCGGCGTCCCCCGCCGGTTGCCGTCCATGATCTCCACGTCGTCGGCATTGAGCATCGCCGGATGCCATACCCCGCACGCTTCGGAGACCTTGAGCAGGTCGCGGCGCAGGGTGCGGATGTAGTTGGCCAGCCGCACCGACTTCAACTCCGGGTCCAGCCCGTGCGCCAGCCACTTGCTCTGGGTGGCCACGCCGGTGGGGCAGTGGTCGGTGTGGCACTTCTGCGCCTGGATACAGCCGATCGCCATCATCGCCTCCCGGGCAATATTGACCTGGTCCGCGCCGAGCGCGAAGGCGACGAGCGCATTCTCCGGCAGGCCGAGCTTGCCGGCGCCGATGAAGACGACCCGGTCCTGGATCCCCGCCTGGGCGAAGATCTTGTAGACCCGCGAGAAGCCGACCCGGAAGGGCAGCGAGACGGCGTCGGTGAAGACCAGCGGGGCCGCGCCGGTGCCGCCCTCCCCGCCGTCGATGGTGACGAAATCGACCCCGCGAGCCCCGGATCGCATCTGCTCGACGAGTTGTTCCCAGAAGATCAGGTCGCCGACCGCCGACTTGATGCCGACCGGTTTGCCGGTGGCCTGGGCGATCTTCTCGACGAAGTCGAGCAGGCCGTCGACGTCGGAGAACTCCGCGTGCCGCGACGGGCTGGAGCAGTCCTTGCCCATGGGTATGCCGCGGATGCCGGCGATCTCCTCGGTGATCTTGGCGGCGGGCAGCATGCCGCCGAGGCCGGGTTTGGCGCCTTGGCTGATTTTGATCTCGATGGCCCGCACCGGGGCCGACTCGACGACCTTCATCAGCTTGTCGAGGTCGAACCGTCCTTCGCCGTCGCGGCAGCCGAAGTATGCCGTGCCGATCTGCAGCACGAGTTCCCCGCCTTGCCGGTGATGCTGGGACAGGCCGCCCTCGCCGGTGTTGTGCAGGCAGCCGGCGAGCTTGGCCCCACCGTTGAGGGCGGCGATGGCGTTGCCCGACAGGGAGCCGAAGCTCATCGCCGAGATGTTGACCACGGAGTCGGGGCGGAAGGCGTCGCGCCGGCCGCGGGCCTTGCCTATCACCTTCGGCCCGGGCATCCACACGTGCTCGCCGGCGTGAATCGCGGTGGGGGGCACCGCATCGGAGAAGGTGTGCTGTTTGAAGACGACGTATTCGCCGTTCTCGACGTCATTGTCGGTGCCGAAGCCGGTGTAGTTGTTCTGCAGCTTCGAGGACGCATAGATCCAGGACCGCTGGTCGCGGCTGAAGGGCCGTTCCTCGTCATTGCTCGTGATCAAGTACTGCCGCAGCTCCGGCCCGATCTCCTCCAGCGCGAAGCGGGCGTGCGCGATCACCGGGAAGTTGCGCATCAGGCTGTGCTTCTTCTGCGTCAGGTCATGGATCGCGACGCCGCCGAGGGCGGCCGCAGCGGCCGAAAGCGCGACTTTGGGCTTCATGGGCCCATGATGCCGCGCCGGGGCGCGTCATGGGGGCAGGTATGCGGTCAGCTCGCCGGTCGTTTTCGTGCGGCGGCCTTCTTGGCCGGGGCCTTCGTGGTCGCAGGCTTCTTGGCCGGGGCCTTCTTCGCTGGAGCCTTCTTCGCCGCGGCCTTCTTGGCCGCGGGCTTCGGCTTCACGTCCGGAACGGCGAGGCCGAAGGCGTCCTCGAGGAGGGCAAGCTCCTCGCCGGTGTAGACGGCCAGTCGTTGCAGGTGCGGCAGGGCGTCCCGGTCGCCGATGAATCCGAAGTCGAGGGTCCCGGCATACGACTGGCAGGTGATATTCAGCGCCATGCCGTGGATCGGGATCGACAGCGGGTAGTCGGCCTCCATCCGGGCGCCGCGGAAGTAGAGCACCGATCGCGGGCCGGGCACATTGGAGATGCAGAGGTTGAAGGTGAAGGGCACCGGCGCCGGGAGCCCGGTCACCGCCGAGAGGATCTGCGTTGCGGCGGGCGCCATGAGCATGGCGCTATAGGCGAGGATCGACTCCATCGGCAGATTCGTCAGGTTCCGCTTGGCGCTGCGGGTGGAACGGCTGATGACCTCGAGCCGCTGCACGGGGTCGGCGATGTCCGTGCCGAGGGTCGACAAGATGGCGCCAACCGCATTGCCGCCGCCGACATCGCCCTTCGGGCGGACGTTCACGGGCAGGAAGGCGACGAGCGGTGCGTCGCCGAGTTGCCCACTCTCGGTGAGGAATCGGCGAAGACCGCCGCCGCAGATGGCCAGCACCACGTCGTTGAGGGTGGCTCCCCCCGCGCGACCGACGGCGAGGAGGCGATCCACCTCATACTGCTGCGTCGCGAAGCGGCGGTTGCGCCCGATCTTGGCGTTGAGCACCGAATGCGGCGCCTGGAAGGAGGAGACCAGGTGCTTGAAGTCGCCGTCGCGGCGGACCTGCAGTTTCAGGAGGGAGGAGGCGAGGGTGGGCACGGATTTGGTCACGGTCAGTGCGCGGCTGACGACGGCCCCGACATCGGCCACCGGCCAGGAGTGGGTCTTGCCGTCCGCGGGCTCGCGGCGCTTGGCGGGGGGGAGGCTGAAGAAGAGCACCTCCTCGCGCGTGTCGGGGTCGCGGGAGAGGCTGCGTTCGAGGAGCTTCATGGCGCTGTAGCCGTCGACCAGCGCGTGGTGGAATTTCACATAGATCGCGAACCGTCCGCGTTCGAGGCCCTCGATCAGGTGCACCTCCCACGGCGGGCGGGTCAGGTCGAGTGGGTTCGAATGCAGCCGGGAGACAAGGATTCCCAGCTCCCGCTCGTCGCCGGGGTGGGGGAGGGCGGAGCGGCGCACGTGGTACTCGATGTCGAAGTGCGGGTCGTCGACCCACTGGTGTGCCGGGTTGTAGAGGAAGCCGGGGGTCTTGAGTTTCATATTCCACGGCGCATAGACCGGCGAGGTCGTCTTGAACTCCTCCATCAGCTGGCGGAGGAAGTCGGCGGGCGCGTCGGCGGCCGGTGTGAAGGTCATCAACCCGCCGACATGCATCATCGTCTCGGGGGTCTCCCCATAGAGGAACATCGCGTCCATGGGCGTCAGCCGCTTCGCTGTCATGGCGGGATTGTTCCGTATGCCGTGCGATCGCGGGAGTGCCCCCGCGCAACTGTCGTGGTCCGATCGCCATCGGGTTAGCCTGCGGCCACGTCAGAGCGAGCATCGAGTGAGCCAGCGGGCGCGGAGACTGTCGCGGCGCCGGTCACCTGGCGTCCGCGGCCGAAACCTGGCGCCGGGGTCTGGCGGTGGCTCTGGTTGCCGGTGCTGCTCGCTCTCGTGGTGGTCGTCGCCATCCCCGTCCTGGTGCATCGGGCCAACGAGCGGAACGGCCCGGAGGCGTGACCGACGCCTTGTGGGACAAGGTGCGTCGCGAGGCCCAGGCTCAGGTCAAGGCGTGTGCCGCCGCCGGCCCGAAGATGGATCTGAAGCGGTGTCCGAGATCGATGGCGTTGACTTTCGCCCTTTCGCGCATCGGCGTCCGCCTGCTCGCCGAGCCGACCCATTGAGCCACGGTAGAATCGTCACCGATCCCTGACCATCTGCGTCGGTGACGCGCGCGCTCGCGTGCGCCGGCGGCATACGAAAGAGACTCCGTGGCGACCACCAACGACCTCAAGAACGGCCTCGTGCTCAATATCGACGGGCAGCTGTGGACCGTCATCGAGTTCCAGCACGTCAAGCCCGGCAAGGGCCCGGCGTTCGTGCGCACCAAGCTCAAGAACGTCCTCTCGGGCAAGGTCGTCGACAAGACCTTCAATGCCGGCGTCAAGGTCGAGACGGCGAACGTCGACAAGCGCACGATGCAGTACCTCTACAACGACGGCTCCGACTTCGTTTTCATGGACCCCGACACCTACGACCAGATCCACGTCGGCCCCGACGTGGTCGGTGACGCGGCGAAGTACATGCTGGAGAACCAGGACGCGATCGTGGCTCGCCACGACGGCAGCGTCCTCTACATCGAGCTTCCCGCCTCCGTCGTCCTGGAGATCTCCTACACCGAGCCCGGCCTGCAGGGCGACCGGTCCACCGGCGGCACCAAGCCGGCCACCCTCGAGACCGGCGCCGAGATCCAGGTCCCGCTCTTCCTCGAGGCCGGCACCAAGGTCAAGGTGGACACCCGAGACGGGTCCTACCTCGGCCGGGTCAACTGACCTGCGAGACAACTGATCCCGGATGGCGGCTCGCACCAAAGCCCGTAAGCGTGCCCTCGACCTGCTCTTCGAGGCCGAGGCCCGCGGCGTCAACGTCGGCGACCTGCTCGCCGAGCGGCTCGACGCGCCGGTGACCGAGGCGCCCCTCAATCCGTATACGGCGACCCTGGTCGAGGGTGTCGTCGCGCATTGGCGCGACATCAACGAGCTGCTTAATACCTACAGCCAGGGCTGGCCGGTCGAGCGGATGCCTGCGGTCGACCGCGCCATCCTGCGGATCGGGGCGTATGAGGTGCTCTACAGCGACGAGGTCCCGGACAAGGTCGCCATCGCCGAGGCCGTAGCGCTCGCCAAGGACCTCTCGACCGACGAATCGCCCAAGTTCGTCAACGGGCTACTGGCCCGACTGCTGCAGGTCAAGCCCACTCTGGCCTGAGTCGGGCTTCTCCAGGGCCGGCCCGGCCGGACCGACCAAACCGCTGCCGTCCCCGCGCGGACCTGAGACGATCGGGGTATGCGGTTTCGCTCGCCGGCTGTCGACGGGGTCACGGTGTTTGCCGTCGTCGGGGTCAACACGGTGTCCTTCGGTCTGCGCGTCAGCGCGGGTGCCCGCAAGGGGCTGCTCGGGTTCGCCGTCCAGCGGCGCAGCGCGGGTGGCCGGTGGCGCTATGTCGAAGGCTTCAAGATCTTCCGGTCGCTGACTCCCGACCCCGAGCCCGGCGCGACCCATTCGACCCGCCGCCACCCGATCCAGTCACTCGTCTGGGACGATTTCACCGTGCGGGAGAACGGATCCTACGACTACCGCTTCATCCCTTTCCGCGGCACCCCGGCCGAACCCCGGTATGGCACGCCGGTCGAGATCACGGTGCGCAGCGAGCCGCTGTGGGGTGAGCGGCATACCATCGTCTTCAATCGCGGAGTGGCCAGCTCGCAGGCGTACCAAAGCCGTTTCGGCGGGCTGGCCCCGGACGAGCAGCCCACTGCCGCCGCCCGGCAGCTCGCCCTGGACTGGCTCAGCCGCGACCTCGACGAGACCTTCCTCGCCGTGATCCGGGGGGCCCAGCCCGGCGACGCCCTGCGCGGCGCGTTCTACGAATTCACCTACGCGCCAGTGCTTTCCGAATTCGCGGCTGCCATCGAGCGGGGCGTCGACGTGCGACTGGTCCTCGACCTGAAGGTGAACGAGCACTGGGAGAACGTCCGCACCCCCGACGGAACGACCACCCGCACCTGGGTCGAGAGCGCCCCGCGAGAGGCGAGCCTGCGGGCGTTGTCCGACGCCGGCATACCCGCCTCTGCCGTGGTTGCCCGGCAGGCACGGGCAAATGACCTGCAGCACAACAAGTTTCTCGTCCACATCCGCAAGGGCGAGCCGGCTGCCGTCTGGACCGGGTCGACCAATGTCACGCTCGGGGGCATCCACGGCCAGTCCAACGTCGGCCACCACGTGCGCGATCCGGAGTTGGCGGCGGGGTTCCTCGCCTACTGGGAGATCCTCGCCGCGGACCCCGGCGCACGGGCGGGCATGACCCGCGGCGAGGTCATCCGCGCCAACCGGGAGTTCGAGGCCGCGGTGGACGCGCTCAGCGCGGTTCCCGGCTCGCGCTCGTCCATTCCCACCGGAGTGAGCGCGATCTTCAGTCCGCGCTCGACCCCAGCCGCCCTGGAACTGTATGCCGATCTGCTGGCCCACCCCGACCGGCTCGCCTGTGCCACCTTCGCCTTCGGAATCGCCAAGGAACTTCGGGCCGTGCTCGAGCAAGGCGACGAGGACTCTCCGCTGCGCTTCTTCCTCCTCGAAAAGCGCACTCTGTCAACCCAATCCACCTCCTCCGCAGCGACGGTCGAGCTGGACTGGCGGCGCAATATCTATTTGGCCTGGGGCAGTGAGCTGGGCACGCCGCTCGGGCAGTGGGTCGCCGAGACCACGACCCGCGAACTCGGACTGAACCGGCATGTCGCCTTCATTCACGACAAATTCCTGCTCGGCGACCCGCTCGGCGCCGACCCCGTCGTCGTGACCGGGTCCGCCAACTTCTCGCTCGCCTCGTCGGTGGACAACGACGAGAACATGCTGCTGATCCGCGGCGACACCCGCGTTGCCGATATCTACTTCACCGAGTTCAACCGCCTCTTCTTTCACTACTACTTCCGCTCTGTCGTCGAAAGCCTCTCCGGTCGCGACCGCGCCGGCGCCCGGCGATCGGCCCCTTCCGCGCTCGACCTCGTCGAGAACGACAGCTGGCTGGCGAAGTATGCACCCGGCACCCTGCGCACCAAGCGCGCCGAGCAGTTCGTGCGGATGGCCGGCGCGCAGTTGTCTGCGGCGACATCCGAGACGTGAATCGTGAGTGCGGGTCAGCTTCTCCAGATTTCGACGTGCCCTCGGTCGTTCGGTGCGAGCCACGTGGGAATTGCGGCATCTGGGCGACCGGTGGTGCGGATGTGCTGGTCCCACAAGAGGGCCAAGAGAGCATTGACGTCCAGGAGCCGGGTCTTCTTCGCAGCGGGTGAGGCGACCGCCTTGGCGTCAGTCAGCGTCGCGGAAGGCAGCCACCAGGTCGTCGGTCACGACATGACCCGGGACGCCCCGCAGCACAGGAATTCCGTCGCCGGCCGACGCCGGCCCGTCCGTGGCGGTCGGGAGCGCAAGCCCAGCTAGGGCGATATCCGAGACGGCTCGCCCCAGGGAAATACCCTCGGCTCGGGCTTTGGCGCGTGCGGCGCTCAGGACCACGTCATCAAGCTCCAAGGTCGTGCGCATCAACACATCACAGCATCACCGCTTCAATGATTGTTGGTGCCTGATCAGCCTGGGCTGCCTTGCCCCTTAGGGTTGGCGGCGTGCCAGCCCGGCTGAGTTTCACCGCGATCCGGTATGCCGACGCGGCCGATATCCCGCTGATCGAGGGCATCGAGCGGGCCGGGGATACCCGTTTCGCCGAGGTCTCCCGAGCGCGCGGTATCGATCCCGGGCTCTTCCCCGGGGTGGGTATGCCGGGGCCCGAGCGCGCGGCTTCGCCGGGTTTGGTACTGGCCGCCGGGCAGCCGGCGGTCGGCTTCGCGCACATCGTTCCGGTCGCGGGCTGCCTTGTGCTGGAACAGCTTTCGGTCAGTCCCGACGCTGGGCGGCGGGGAGTTGGCGGGTCGCTCCTGCACGCGGCCATGGGCGCGGCCCTGGACATGGGCCACGACACGCTCTATCTGCGGACCTTCGCCGAGGTCCCCTGGAATGCACCTTTCTATGCCCGGAGCGGATTCCTCGAGATCCCCGATCCCGAGTGGATCGCTCCGCTGGTGGCGGCCGAGGACGGTGCGGGCCTGCGCCGGTGGGGTCGGCGAATCACGATGGCCTGCCCGCTCGCCGACGAGCCGGTGCCGCGGCCGGCGGTGAGCGTCATACCACTCAAGGACGGCCCCCGCGGTCTGGAAGCCTTCGTCCAATATCGCGTCTCCACCATGGACTTCGCGGCCGGCGCCGTCGTCTTCCCCGGCGGGCGGGTGGATCCGGTCGATCACGATGCCGCCATCACGCTGCCCCAGACGACACTGGACGAGCAGGCAGACCGTTGGGCCGCAACGGATTTCCGCAAACTCGGCGCCCGGCCGAGCGATGCGGCGCGCACGATCCTCGCCACCGGACTGCGGGAAGTGCGCGAGGAGGCCGCGGCCGTCATCGACCCGGCGACCCTGATCCCGTGGGACAACTGGGTGACACCGACGGGCATCTCCCGGCGATTCGACGTCTACTTCCTCATCGCCCCGGTGAACGAAGGGGCGGCGGGGGAGTGGCGGCATACCACCAGCGAGGCCCACGACTCGCACTGGACGCCGGTAGAGGCGCTCGCCGAGCGCGCCGAACGCGGTGAGCTGCTCCTGCTGCCGCCGACCCGCGCGATTGTCGACGAGTTCCTCGCTCTCGGTGACCTGAGCAGCGTCCTCGCGCTGACGCCGGCGATCCGGGCGGTGCGCCACGATATCGACATCCGGCGCCCCCGAGGGGGGTGACTGGCCGGGTCGAGCCGCGCTAGGTTGCTCGGGCATGGGAGCCAACCACACCGCATACCCACGACGCGCGCAGCGCGCCACCGCCGCCCTCGCCGCCCTCGCCCTCACCGGCCTCGGGGTGAGCGTCAGCGCTCCCGGGGCCGCCTCCGCGGACTCCGGCGAGCCGACCATGATGATGCCCACGGGCGGCGGCTATGAGCCGGTGGCCCTGCAGGCCTTCGGCACGGCCGCGATCTCGAAGGCCGACGACGCGACGGTCGACATCGTCGTCGTCCCGTCCGCCTATGGCGACGACCTGCCGAGCCGGCCGGAGAATATCGCCCTGGCCCGGGAGCGGACCGCCGAAATCGCCGCCGCCTGCAACGAGGTGGTCACCGGGACGGGCAAGCGGTGTGTCGGCCGGCTCGCGATCCTGCTCAACCGCGCAGACGCCCTGAACGCCGCCAACTCCGCCGCCCTGCGCAATCCGAGCCTGGACGGCATCTACATCCTCGGCGGCGACCAAGGCATCGCGATGAAGGTGCTCGCCAACTCGCCGGCCGAGCGAGCCATGGCGGCGGCCGTGACGGGTGGCCGTGTGGTGCTCGCCGGCACGAGCGCCGGAGCGGCCGTCGAATCCCGGTCCATGATCAACGGCTATGTCGGCGATTACGGTCCAGCACAAGGACTTCGGCGCGGCAGCACGCTGATGTGGTGGGGTGACGACAGCGATGCCGAGCGCGGCCTGGCGTTCGGGTCCCGCAAGGCGATCTACGACCAGCACTTCTATCAACGGGGCCGCTTCGGACGGTCGATGTCGACGATCGCCACCGCTGACGAGCGCTTCGGCGGCACCAGCCCCGTCGGCGTCGGCGCCGACTACGCCACGGGTGTCGTCAATTACGGCGACAAGGTGCTGACCCAGGTCTTCGGCGACAGCGGCGTCGGGACGATCGACTTCGAGTCTCTGGGCGCGACCCACCGGTGGGTCGGCACGGAGCGCTGGCTGTCGGCGCGCAAGGTCAAGGTCAACCTGATGACCGAAGGCACCGACTTCGATCTCGACAGCCGGCGCCTGACCCGAAATGGGGCGCTCGTGGGCCAGGTGAGCGGGCGGGCGTGGAGTGCCCCCGCCGCCCCCGGTCGCGGAGTGCTCTACCTCGGCGGCGGGATCCTGCAGACCACCAAGGTCATGGGATCGGTGGTCAAGGATGCCGCGTCCGCGAGCCCCGCTCCGGGCGACGCCCGCCTGCTCATCCTGTCGGCGGACTCATCCTCGACGGCAGCGGACTATGGCGCCCTCGCCAAGCGGGCGGGATGGATGGGCCACATCGACACGGCGGTCTATGGCAGCGCGTCCTGGGCGGGCGTGGACATCGGCCGGTATGCGGCGGTGCTGGTCGTCGCGGTCGCCCCGCCGAAGTCGGTTGCCGCCTTCGCCGACGCGCGCTTCCGTGGCCTGGTCACCACGGCGGTGGCCACGGCGCCCGTCGTGTTCGCGGACGGTCCCGCCGCGGCATACCTCGGGTCGCGCTGGTCCGCGCAGGCGCGGCCGAACGGCGACGATTATGAGGACAAGGCGGTGGCGGCGTTCAAGACCACCGAGGCCAAATGGCGCGCCGGCACCGGTTCAGTCGCGGCGACGGTGATCCCCGCGATCAACACCGACTACCAGTGGGGCCGAGCGTTCAACGCCGTCGCCGTCGCCAAGGGACAACTTGCCCTCGGCGTGAGTGCAGGCGCGGCCATCCGCCTGCAGGGCGGAGCGGCTCGGGTCGTGGACGGCTCGGTCGTCGTGGTGGACGGCCGCGATGCCACCACCTGGGCGTCGAGCAATGGCACCCTCGGGGCGGCCGGGCTGGTGCTCGACACCTTCGGCCCGGGGGAGGCGCTCCGCCGGTAGCCGCGCCGCCTTGGCGTCAAGGAAGCTTTGGGCGGGAACCTGGCGGTGCGCAGCGCGAATGTTCCGTTGCGCACCGCCAGTTTTCCGCCCTGGGCGGAAAAGTGCGATCCCACAGAGGGGGCGTCAGCGCTTGCCGGAGAAGGCCCAGGCGGTGACGTTGGCGGTGTCCTCGCGGCCGAAGAAGGGCTCGTTGAGGGAGTAGCGGTCGGTGGTGAAGTCGGTGTCACCGTCGTCGGCGGTGCCGAGCACCCAGTCGGGGCCGGCGTTGAACATCCGCCAGAAGCCGCGGCCGCCGGAGTCCATGATCGACTTCACGGAGTTGGAGTTGTCGGTGTGCCAGTTGCCGATGTAGTGGCCGACTTCGTGCGCGACCACATTGCCGACGGCCCGCCCGATCAGCTGCACCTTGTTGCCGACACCGGGCCGCAGGTAGTAGTTCAGCGACACCACGGCGGACGGGTTGCCCTTGACCGGGGCGCTCATCAGGTCCTGAAGGACGAGCGCGGTGTCCTCGCGGCCGTAATTGCCCGGGTCGATGTGCTCGGCGATGCCCACGGTCGGAATCTGAGACTCGTCGATGGTCCCACCGACGATGACCCGCGAGACGTTCGGCCGGCCGAAGGTGTCGGGGGAGGTGCGGCCGTTGACGATGCGCACGTTGAGGTTCGGGATGTTCTTGCGGCGCATGTCATCGCGCAGGTTCTCCGTGACCGTCTTCGTGATCGCGTCCGTGAGGGCAGGAAGGTCGGCCTGGGTCAGGCCCCAGCCCTTGAGGAAGGAGGACAAGGGCGAGAGCTTGGCCTGCATGTCGGGGCCGCCGAATATCGAGGTGTTGATGCTCGCGCCGTCGAAGTCGAGATAGATCGTCTGCGGGGCCGACGTGGACTCCCCGCCGGGACGGTAGACCTCGACAGCGTTGCGGTAGGCGCCGATCCCCGTTTCCGTGATCACGCCATACCAGCCGTCGGCCTCCGCGACATAGGCCGTCGCGGCATTGCCGCCGCCAGGCAGTGGGGAGTTGGGCGGGTAGTAGGCCGTCGTGTCACTCTGACTGCTTGCCGTGACATAGGGCGAGTCCCACTTCTGAACGGATACGCGCCCGGCGGCTCCGGTCACCGAGGTGCCGAGCACATCCCCGCGCCGGAGCTTGACCAGGACCGCGTCCCGGTCGGTCCGGTAGGCGCCGAACTCGGCCGTGTAATTGCCGGAGTTGGCTGCTCCCGTGCCGGACGCCGAGTCGGAGAAATCCATCTGCCATGTGTTGGGGTGGAGGAGGAGGAGGTAGTAGGTGCCGCCGGCCGCACTGGTGGTCGATGCCGTCTTCTCGGGCAAGCTGCCATCGGGGGTGTGCCAGGCGACATCGAGCACTGTGCCGTGCCCGTCCACGAGGAGTCCGAACACGTCCAAGGAGGAACTGGGTATGGCGGCGCCCACCGTCTCCCCGGGCTTGGCGGTGAGCTTGTACCAGTCGAAGTCGCCCGTGCTCGTGCCATAGGGCCCGTCGCCGATGCGCCCGGTGATCTTCACCCGGCCGTTCCCGTCGATGCCCGTCGCGGCGGCCTTGGGGATCGATCCGTTGTCCTCCTTGGCCATCGGGAGGGATCGGAGGGCGGGGCGCTTGTCCGCGAGCGTGCCGGAGACGACCATGCGGTTGTGCAGCCCGGCGCCCAGGCCGAACGCGGAGACCTTCTCACCCTTCCACGTCGTGTCGTTGGCCCCGATGACGGTGGCCGCTTCCTTCTCGCGGTAGCTCAGGACGGCCCGGTCCGAGGCGCCGGACCACCTCGCCTTGGCGGCCTGGCGCTCGGGTGTCGTGGCCGCGGCGGCAGAGATCTTCGCGACTTTGGCCACCCAGGCGGCGAAGTTGGTCTTGTGCAGATCGGGCAGATAAGCGGTGAACGGGCTGGGCCCGGTGGCGCCGGAGCGCAGCGGCGCCAGTTGCACCCCCGCGTCCAGTCGGGCCGACTCGGCGGCGCTCAGGCCTTCGGAACGGTCCGGACTCCCGGCGTTCCCGGCATTCGCCGCACCCGGGACTACGACCGCGATCAATCCGGCACCCGCACACACCAGCATTGCTGCGCGCTTCATTGCTTTCCCTTTCCCCTGCATTGCCTGAAGCTGGGGGAGCATCCCCACGACCGACTCTAGGGGCCTGTGTCCAGCCGCGCTACGGGGGTATGCCGTGGTGGGGGGACACGGCATACGGACCGCTGGCGCCGGGTTGGCCGGGGAGGGGTTACAGTGGCCCCGTCCGCATCCTTTAACGCTGTCCCGTGAGGCAGGGAAGGAGGCGCGCGTCATGACGCGCCCTGACAGCAGTGGCCCTCCGGCCGGGTCCCCCGTCGACCCTCACGGCCGAACCGTCCTCTCCAGCAACGAGATCGCTCGCGGCCTGCGCCGTATCGCGCACGAGATCCTCGAGCACAACAAGGGCGCGGCCGATCTGGTGCTGCTGGGGATCCCCAGCCGCGGCGTCGAACTCGCCGAGCGGCTCGCGCTCATCCTCGCCGAGGTGGAGGGCTGCGACCCCCTCCCGGTCGGCTCGCTGGACATCACGATGCACCGCGACGATCTGCGGCACCAGCCGACGCGCTCGCCGATGCGCACGGTGATCCCGGACTGCGGGGTGGACGACAAGATCGTCGTCCTGGTCGACGATGTGCTCTATTCGGGCCGGACCATCCGGGCCGCGCTGGACGCGCTCGCCGACCTCGGCCGGCCCCGCGCGGTCCGGCTGGCGGTGCTCGTCGACCGCGGACACCGGGAACTCCCGATCCGCGCCGACCATGTGGGCAAGAACCTGCCGACCTCGCACAGCGAGAAGGTGCAGGTGCGCCTGCGCGGTCACGACGGCGTCGAGGACGTCGTGCGGATCTCGGGAGGGAACTGACCGTGCCCAAGCACCTGATCAGCAGCGCCGACCTGGACCGCGGCGAGGTCGAGGTCATCCTCGAGACCGCGTCCTCGATGCACGACGTGCAGCGCCGGGAAGTCAAGAAGCTGCCGACCCTGCGGGGGCGGACGATCATCAACTTCTTCTTCGAGGACTCCACCCGCACCCGCAGCAGCTTCGAGATCGCCGGCAAGTGGATGTCCGCCGACACCATCAACCTCTCTGCGAAAGGCTCCTCCACCTCCAAGGGGGAGTCGTTGCGCGACAGCGTCCAGACCATCAACGCCATGGCCGTCGATGCCCTGATCATCCGGCACAACCAGTCCGGTGCCTGCCACCAGGTGGCCGGCTGGGTCGATGCCTCGGTCATCAACGCCGGCGACGGCACGCACGAGCACCCCACCCAGGCGCTGCTGGACGCCTACACCCTGCGCTCGCGCATCGGCGACCTCGACGGCAAGCATGTGGTCATCGTCGGCGACCTCACTCACAGCCGGGTCTTCCGCAGCAATGTCATCACGTTGAAGACCCTCGGGGCCCGGGTCACCGTCGTGGCTCCGCCGACCCTCATGCCGGCGGGCATCGGATCCTGGTCCGCCGCAGACGGATTCGCCACATCCTGGGATCTCGACGAGGTTCTGGAAGGCGACGACGTGCCCGACGCAGTCATGATGCTGCGGGTCCAGCGCGAACGGATGAGCGGCGGCTTCTTCCCGACCCCCCGCGAATACACCGTCGGCTACGGCCTGACCCGTCCGCGTCTGAAAGCCCTGCTGGCCCGCAACCCCCGCGCTTTGGTCATGCACCCCGGGCCGATGAACCGGGGCCTGGAGATCAGCGCCGACGCCGCCGAGTCCGACGCCTCGATCGTTCTCGACCAGGTGTCGAGCGGATTGGCGGTGCGGATGGCCGTGCTCTATCACCTGCTCGCCGGAGAGGAGGTCGCGTCATGAGGGACCTGCTCATCACCGGCGCCAAGATCGCCGACGGCGAGCCCGCCGATGTCCTCATCCGAGATGGGGCGATAGCCGAGATCGGTGCCATCGAATCGGCCGACGGCATCGAGCGTCTCGACGCCGACGGACTGGTGCTCCTGCCCGGGTTCGTCGACCTGCACACCCACCTGCGGGAGCCGGGCCGGGAGGACGCCGAGACGATCGCGTCCGGCTCGGCGGCGGCGGCCGCGGGCGGCTTCACCGCGGTGCTCGCGATGGCCAACACCACTCCCGTCACCGACACCGCCGAGGCCGCAGAACTGGTGTATGACCGTGGCCGCGCCATCGGGCTTGTCGACGTCTTCCCGGTCGGAGCGGTGACGAAAGGCCTTGCGGGAGAAGAACTTGCCGAGCTCGGGCTGATGGCACGCTCCCGCGCGCGCGTGCGGCTGTTCTCCGACGACGGCAAGTGCGTGCAGGACGCCCGGGTCATGCGCCGCGCGCTCGAATACCTCAAGCCCTTCGACGGCGTCATCTCCCAGCACGCCCAGGACGTCTCGCTCGCCGGCGGATCGGCCTGCTGCCACGAGGGTGAGATCTCCGGCCGCCTCGGCCTGCCCGGCTGGCCCGGCGCCGCTGAGTCCGTCATCGTCGCCCGCGACGTGCAGCTGGCACGGCATACCGGTTCCCGGGTGCACGTCGCGCACGTCTCCACCGCCGAGTCCGTCGAGATCATCCGCTGGGCCAAGGCCCAGGGGATCGCCGTCACCGCCGAGGCGACCCCACACCACTTGGCGCTCGGGACCAAACTCGTCACCGGCTACGACCCGGTCTTCAAGGTCAACCCGCCGCTGCGCCCGAGCGAGGACCAGGAAGCCTTGCGCGCCGCGCTCGCCGACGGCACCATCGACGCGGTCGCCACCGACCACGCCCCGCACGCCCGGCACGACAAGGAACACGCCTTCGAGGCGGCCGCCTTCGGGATGCTCGGGCTGGAGACGGCGTTCGCGGTCGTCCACGACCTGATGGTCCGCTCGGGCCGGATGCCACTCGCGGACCTGGTCGAGCGGATGACGGTCGCTCCGGCGCGCATCGCCGGCCTGGCCGAACACGGGCGGCCGATCGCCGTCGGCGGGCCGGGCAACCTCGTGCTCGTCGACCCCGAGCGTCGGGTCACGGTGGACGCGGCGGCCTCGAATTCGTTGTCCCGCAATAATCCCTGGCACGGGATGAGCTTCACCGGCGCGGTGCACGCGACCATCCTGCGCGGCCGGGTCACCGCCCTCGACGGGAAGGTCCACGACCAGTGAGCATCACCACCTCGCCCGTCGACACCGCGGTTCTCGTCCTCGAGGACGGGCGACGTTTCACCGGCCGGGCCTTCGGCGCCCGGGGCACCACGGTCGGCGAGGCCGTCTTCAACACCGGGATGACCGGCTATCAGGAGACCCTGACCGACCCGAGCTATCACCGGCAGGTCGTCGTCATGACGGCGCCGCACGTGGGCAACACCGGGTGGAACGACGAGGACGACGAGTCGGGCCGGATCTGGGTGTCCGGCTTCGTCGTCCGCGATCCCGCGTTGCGACCCTCGAACTGGCGCTCCTCCCGTTCCCTCGACGACGAGTTGGCCGCCCAGGGCGTCGTCGGCATCAGCGGCATCGACACCCGCGCCCTGACCCGTCATCTGCGCGAACGCGGCGCCATGCGCGTGGGAATCTTCAGCGGGCCGGAGGCTAGCAACGGGGAGCGCGAGCAACTCGCGACCGTCACCGGGGCCCCGCTGATGACGGGTGCCGCTCTGGCTCCCGAGGTCAGCACCAGCGAGCCGTATGTCGTTGCGCCCGTGGGGGAGAAGCGGTTCACCGTCGCCGCCCTCGACCTCGGCATCAAGGCGATGACCCCGGCCCTGATGGCGCAGCGCGGCATCGAGGTCCACGTCCTGCCCGCCACCGCCACCTTCGAGGACATCCAGGCCATCGAGCCCGACGGCGTCTTCTTCTCCAACGGGCCCGGCGACCCGGCTACGGCCGAGCACGAGGTCGGCGTGCTGCGTCAGGTGCTCGACGCCCGCATCCCGTTCTTCGGCATCTGCTTCGGCAACCAGCTCCTCGGCCGCGCTCTCGGCTTCGGCACCTACAAACTGCGCTACGGCCACCGTGGCATCAACCAACCCGTCATGGACGTCACGACGGGCAAGGTCGAAGTCACCGCCCACAACCACGGCTTCGCCGTCGAGGCGCCGCTGGGCGAGCCGGTGCCGGCGCCGGCCGGCCCGGCATACGGCAAAGTCCGGGTCTCGCACGTCTGCCTCAACGACGACGTCGTCGAAGGCCTGGAATGCCTTGACCTGCCGGCCTTTTCGGTGCAGTACCACCCGGAGGCCGCGGCCGGCCCGCACGATGCGGCCTACCTTTTCGACCGCTTCGTGAGCCTGCTGGAAGGGAGCCGGTAGACATGCCGCGCCGCACCGACATCTCCAGCGTCCTCGTCATCGGCTCCGGCCCGATCGTCATCGGACAGGCCTGCGAGTTCGACTACTCCGGCACCCAAGCCTGCCGCGTTCTGCGCGACGAAGGCATCCGGGTCATCCTGATCAACTCCAACCCGGCGACGATCATGACCGACCCGGAGTTCGCCGACGCGACCTATGTCGAGCCGATCACGTCCGAGGTCATCGAGAGGATCATCGAGAAGGAGCGCCCCGACGCGATCCTCGCGACCCTTGGCGGGCAGACGGCGCTCAACGCCGCGATGACCCTGCACGAGAAGGGGATTCTCGACAAATACGACTGCCCGCTCATCGGCGCCAATGTCGAGGCGATCCAGCTCGGCGAGGACCGGGAAAAGTTCAAGGGGGTCGTGGAGCGGTGCGGCGCCGAGTCCGCCCGCTCGGTCATCTGCCACACGATGGACGAATGCCTCGCCGCCGCAACGGAACTCAACTACCCCGTCGTCGTCCGCCCGTCCTTCACCATGGGCGGGCTCGGCAGCGGTTTCGCCTATGACGAGGACGATCTGCGGCGCATCGCCGGCGCGGGCCTGCAGTATTCCCCTGTTACCGAGGTGCTCCTCGAGGAGTCCATCCTCGGGTGGAAGGAATACGAACTCGAGGTCATGCGCGACCACGCCGACAATGTCGTCGTCGTCTGCTCCATCGAGAACCTCGACCCGATGGGCGTGCACACCGGCGACTCCATCACCGTCGCCCCCGCCCTGACCCTCACCGACCGCGAATACCAGCGGCTGCGCGACATCGGCATCGCCGTCATCCGTGAGGTCGGCGTCGACACCGGCGGCTGCAATATCCAGTTCGCCGTCAACCCCGACAACGGGCGCATCATCGTCATCGAGATGAACCCGCGCGTATCCCGTTCCAGCGCACTGGCATCCAAGGCAACCGGCTTTCCCATCGCCAAGATCGCCGCCAAGATGGCCATCGGCTACACCCTCGACGAAGTCCGCAACGACATCACCCAGGAGACGCCGGCCAGCTTCGAGCCGGCCCTCGACTACATCGTGGTCAAGGTGCCCCGGTTCGCGTTCGAGAAGTTCCCGGCGGCAGACCCGACGCTGACGACGACGATGAAGTCCGTGGGGGAGGCGATGTCGCTCGGACGCTGTTTTTCCGAGGCACTGCAGAAGGCGTTGCGGTCGATGGAGAAGGCCGGGTCGAGCTTCCATTGGGACGGCGACCCCGTATCCGGTGAGGACCTGGCGGAACTGCTCGCCGAGATCGCCCGGCCCGCCGACGGCCGCATCGTCGGCGTGCAGCAGGCGCTGCGGGCCGGCGCGAGCGTCGAACAGGTGCACGAGGCGACGAAGATCGACCCGTGGTTCCTCGACCAGATTCACCTCCTCAACGAGATCGCCGAGGAGATTCGCACGGCCAAGCATGTCGCCCCCGGCCTGCTGCGCGAAGCGAAGCGTCATGGCTTCTCCGACAAGCAGATCGCGAGCCTGCGTGGGATGAGCGAGGACGTCGTCCGCGGCATCCGGCACGCCCTCGAGGTGCGCCCGGTCTACAAGACGGTCGACACCTGTGCCGCCGAGTTCGCGGCCCGCACGCCCTACTACTACTCGTCATACGACGAGGAGAACGAGGTCGAACCGCGGGAGCGCCCGGCGGTCATCATCCTGGGCTCCGGGCCCAACCGGATCGGTCAGGGCGTCGAGTTCGACTACTCCTGCGTGCACGCCAGTTTCGCCCTGCGCGACGCCGGCTACGACACGGTCATGGTCAACTGCAACCCCGAGACCGTCTCCACCGACTACGACACCTCCAGCCGGCTCTATTTCGAGCCGCTGACCCTCGAGGACGTGCTCGAGGTCATCCACGCCGAGGAGGCCGCCGGCCCCGTCGCCGGGGTCATCGTCCACCTCGGCGGGCAGACCCCCCTCGGCCTGGCGCAGAAGCTGAAGGACGAGGGTGTGACGATCGTCGGCACCTCGCCCGAGGCGATCCACCTCGCCGAGGACCGTGGCGCCTTCGGTCGCGTTCTGGCACAAGCGAAATTGCCGGCGCCGAAGCACGGCACGGCATACAGCGCGCAGGAGGCGATCGCGATCGCCGGGGAGATCGGCTATCCGGTCCTGGTGCGTCCCTCCTATGTCCTCGGGGGCCGCGGCATGGAGATCGTCTATGACGATGAGACGCTGAGCGAGTACGTCACCCGTGCCGCTCTCGCCTCACCCGAGCACCCGATCCTCGTCGACCGCTTCCTCGACGACGCGATCGAGATCGACGTCGACGCCCTGTTTGACGGGGAGGAGATGTACATCGGCGGGATCATGGAACACATCGAGGAGGCCGGCGTGCACTCGGGCGACTCCGCCTGCACCCTGCCCCCGGCGACGCTGGGCAAACAGGAGCTGGACCGGGTCCGCCGCTCGACCTTGGCGCTCGCCGAAGGCATCGGCGTGCGCGGGCTGATGAACGTCCAGTTCGCCCTCGCGCACGACGTTCTCTATGTGCTGGAAGCCAATCCGCGCGCCTCGCGCACCGTGCCCTTCGTCGCCAAGGCGACCGGAGTGCCCTTGTCGAAGGCCGCGGCCCGGGTCATGCTGGGTGCCTCGATCGCCGACCTGCGCCGCGAGGGGATGCTGCCGGCCGACGCCGACGGCGGGTCGCTGCCGGCCGATGCGCACATGTCGGTCAAGGAGGCGGTGCTGCCGTTCAAGCGCTTCCGCACTATCGACGGCACGGTCGTCGACTCCCTCCTCGGGCCGGAGATGCGCTCGACCGGAGAAGTCATGGGCATCGACCGCGACTTCGGCTCCGCCTTCGCCAAGAGCCAGCTCGGTGCCACCAGCGGTCTGCCCTCGAGTGGTCGGATCTTCGTCTCGATGGCCAATCGCGACAAGCGCGCGATGATCTTCCCCGTCATGCGGCTGCGCGACCTCGGCTTCACGATCGTGGCGACGACGGGCACAGCGGACGTCCTGCGCCGCAACGGAATCGAGGCCGAGGTCGTCAAGAAGGTCAGCGAGCGCGGCCCCGACGAGGACGGCAGCATCGTCGAGCAGATCCTCGCCGGCCGCATCGACATGGTCGTCAACACGCCGTCCGGGCAGAACGCCCGGGAGGACGGTTACAAGATCCGGCAGGCGACGACCTCGATGGACAAGCCGATCATCACTACCGTGCAGCAGCTCGGCGCCGCGGTGCAGGGCATCGAGTCGGCACAGAAGGACGTCTTGCGCGTGAAGTCCCTCCAGGAGCACGCGCGCGACCTCGACCTCTACGGCACGAGGACCGCATGACTGGGCGCGACATGACGGGGCACGACATGACGGGGCGCGACGCGGGCGTCTGCCAGGCGACCGCGAGGGTGGCGGGCAACGCCCCGGCGGCGGCATACCGCCACCTGACGCTCGACGCACCCGGGATCGCGCAGCTCGCGCAACCCGGGCAGTTCGTCGCCCTCACCGTCGGCGGGCCGACCTCCGCCCTGCTGCTCCGGCGCTCCTTCTCCATCCACCGGGTCGACCCGGCGGCCGGCACGGTCGAGATCGTCGTCTCCGACGCCGGCCCCGGCACCGCGTGGATCACCCGGCTCGACGACGGTGAGAGCGTCGACATCGTCGGCCCGCTGGGTCGAGGGTTCACCCTCCCCGATGCGCCCGGAGCGGCCGTGCTCATCGGCGGCGGCTATGGCTCGGCGCCGATGTTCTGGCTGGCGAATGTCTTGCGGGAGAACGGGTTCGCCATCCACCACGTGCTCGGAGCCGCGAGCGCGGACCGGCTCTTCGGGGCCGAGCTGGCCGACCCGGCCGACGAGCTGATCGTCACCACCGACGACGGCTCGCAGGGGGAGCGGGGGTGGGTCAGCGACCCGCTGCCGGGGCTGCTCGAACGCACCGGCGCGAAGGCCGTCTATGCCTGCGGCCCGATGGGTATGTTGCGCGCGGTCACCGAGATCGCGACTGCGCACGGCGCGCGCGCCGAGGTCGCGGTGGAGGAGGCCATGGCCTGCGGCATCGGGGTCTGTATGACGTGTGTCCTGCCCGTCGTCGGCGCCGACGGCGTCACCCGGATGAGCCGCTCGTGCGTTGACGGGCCGATCTTCGACGCCACCACGGTGCGGTGGGACGCCGTCGCCGGTGGCCGGGTCGCCGTGCCCGCCGACTGCCTGGGAGCGCCGCGATGAGCGTGGATTGGAGCACTAGCGGCGTGGCCGGCGACGACGTGCCGGCCGTCGACCTGACCACCGTCGACGTGACCGGCGTCGACCTGACCGCGGATCTGGGCCCGAACCTGCAGCTGCCCAACCCGCTCATGACGGCCTCCGGGTGCGCCGCCAACGGCAAGGAACTGCACCGCTTCGGCGACGTCGCCCAGCTCGGCGCCTTCGTCACCAAGTCGGTCAAGCGCGACCCGCAGTCCGGCCGCGGCACCCCCCGGATGGCAGAGACGCCGAGCGGCATGCTCAACTCCATCGGCCTCCAAGGCCCGGGCATCGATGCCTTCGTCGAGCACGACCTGCCGTGGCTGAAATCCGTTGGGGCGCGGGCGATCGTCTCCATCGCCGGCGCCAGTTCCGGCGAGTTCGCCGAGGTCGCCGGCCGGCTGGTCGCCGCCCCCGACTTCGACGCGGTCGCGGCCATCGAGGTCAATATCTCCTGCCCCAATGTCGCCAACCGCGGCCTGGTCTTCGCCTGCGACCCGGCGTCCTCGACCGAGGTGCTGCGGCTCGTCGCGCCCGAGGTCCCGAACGGCATACCCCTGCTCGCCAAGCTCACCCCGGACGTCACCGACATCGTCCCCATCGCCGAGGCGGCGCTCGCCGGCGGCGCCCACGGCCTGACGATGATCAACACCCTGCTCGGCATCCACATCGACACCGAGCGGATGCGTCCGCACCTGTTCGGCACCACCGGCGGGCTGTCCGGCCCGGCGATCCGTCCCGTCGCAGTCCGTGCGATCTGGCAGGTGCACGCCGCCATGCGCGCCGGCCGCATCCCGGCCGCGCCGATCGTCGGGGTCGGGGGAGTGCGCACGGGGCAGGACGCCCTGGAACTCACCCTCGCCGGCGCCAGCGCCATCCAGGTCGGCACAGCGATCTTCAACGACCCCAGCGCACCCTGGCGCGTCGCCCGCGAGTTGCGGGACCTGCTGGGGCAGCGCGGCATACCCCGCTATCGCGACCTCGTCGGCGCGGCACACCAGAACTAGAGGAGATCCCATGGCCACCTTCGGCGAGCGCCTGCGCGCCAGCATGGACGCGCACGGTGCCCTCTGCGTCGGCATCGACCCCCACCCCCAACTGCTGCAGCAGTGGGACCTGACCGTCGACGCCGACGGGTTGGCGCGGTTCACCGAGATCTGCGTCGAGGCGTTCGCCGGCCGCGTGGGCGCGGTCAAACCGCAGTCGGCGTTCTTCGAGGAATACGGCTCGGCGGGAATCGCGGTGCTGGAGAACACGATCCGGGCGTTCCGCGACGCCGGGACCCCGCTGATCCTCGATGTCAAGCGGGGCGATATCGGCTCGACGATGGCCGGCTACGCCCGCGCCTACCTCGCCGACGGGGCACCGCTCGCCAGCGACGCGATCACCGCCAGCCCCTACCTCGGGTTCGGTTCGCTGACGCCCGCCCTCGACCAGGCCCGCGAGAGCGGCCGCGGCCTGTTCGTGCTCGCCCTGACCTCCAACCCCGAGGGCTTCGAAGTGCAGCACGCCGTCCGCGGCGACCGCAGCGTCGCCGCCGGCGTGGTCGCCGGGGTGACCGAGGCGAACGTGGAGGCGAGCGCCCGCGGCATACTCGGCAGCATCGGCCTGGTCGTCGGCGCGACCGTGGGCACGGCGGTCCAGGACCTCGGGATCGACCTCGCCGCCGCCAACGCACCCATCCTCGCCCCCGGCTTCGGCGCCCAGGGCGCCGGGCCGGAGGATGCACGACGGGTCTTCGGCGCAGCCATACCCAACGTCCTGGCCAGCTCCAGCCGGGAGGTTCTCGGCGTCGGTCCCCGCGTGGCGGACCTGAGGGGAGCAGCGGATTCGGCGCGACTCCACTAACATAGGGTGATCACGGCCCGGTTCCGGGCCGATCAGTGCAAGGGCCCCCTTCCCGGGGGCCCTTCCCGATGAGAGGAGTTGAGCGTGGCACTCCCCCCGCTCACACCCGAACAGCGCGCTGCCGCACTCGGGAAGGCCGCCGTCGCCCGCCAGGAGCGTGCCGCGGTCAAGAACCGCCTCAAGCACGCGAGCGGCTCGATCTCCGAGGTGATCGAGGATGGCAAGACCAATGACGTGATCGGCAAGATGCGCGTCTCCGCCCTGCTCGAATCCATGCCCGGGGTGGGCAAGGTGCGCGCTGCCGCCATCATGGACGAGCTCGGCATCAGCCCGACCCGTCGGGTCCGCGGCCTGGGGGCCAACCAAGCGGCCGCGTTGCGCGAGCGCTTTCCGGCCAACTGACCGGAAGGTCACTGAGCGGATGAGCACCGGGCGCCTGACCGTGCTGGCCGGCCCGACGGCCGTCGGCAAGGGCAGCGTCGCCGCCTACATCCGCGAAAACGTCCCCTCCGTCTGGCTCTCGGTGTCCGTCACCACGCGGGCGCCGAGGCCGGGCGAGGTGGACGGCGTGCATTACCACTTCGTCGACGACGCCACCTTCGAACGGATGCGCGCCGAGGGGGACCTGCTCGAATGGGCCGTCGTGCACGGGCGGGCCAAGTACGGCACCCCACGCGGGCCGGTGCTGCAGGCCATCGCTCAGGGGCGCGCACCCCTGCTCGAGATCGACCTGCAGGGCGCGCGCCAGGTCCGCGAGACGATGCCGGAGGCGCTCTTCGTCTTCCTCGACCCGCCGAGCTGGGACGAACTGGTGCGCCGCCTCGTCGGGCGCGGCACCGAGGGCGAAGATGAACGCGAGCGGCGCCTGGCAACCGCGCGGGTCGAGATGGCGGCCGCCGACGAGTTCGACGTCCGCATCGTCAACGACGATGTCGAGCGTGCTGCTCGTGAACTCGTATCATTGATGAGTTCACCCAATCCCGAGATGTGACGGTAGACCCTTGTCTGGAACCCTTCCCAACCCGACGGGCATCACCAGCCCGCCCATCGACGACCTGCTGACGCACGCCGACAGCAAGTACGCCCTGGTCATCTATTCGGCCAAGCGCGCCCGTCAGATCAATGCCTACTACTCCCAGCTGCAGGAAGGCCTGCTGGAGTATGTCGGCCCGCTCGTCGACTCGCAGATGCACGAGAAGCCCCTGTCGATCGCGCTGCGCGAGATCAACGACAACCTGCTGACCTCCGAGAAGCTCGACGCCTGACGGCTGCCCGCGTCGTGAACATCGTCCTGGGCGTCGGTGGCGGCATCGCCGCCTACAAGGCGGCCTTGCTGCTGCGCCTGTTCACCGAAAGCGGTCACAGCGTCACCGTCATCCCGACCACTGCCGCGCTGCATTTCGTCGGTGAGCCGACCTGGTCGGCCCTGTCCGGCAAGCCCGTCCAGACCGACGTCTGGACGCACGTCGAGCAGGTGCCGCACGTGCGCCTGGGCCAACAGGCCGACCTCGTCGTCATCGCCCCCGCCACCGCCGACCTGCTCGCGCGGGCCGCGGCCGGCCTCGCCGACGACCTGCTCACCAACACCCTGCTGACCGCGCGCTGCCCGGTCGTCTACGCCCCGGCGATGCACACGGAGATGTGGGAGCACCCGGCGACCCAGGCGAACGTCGAGACGCTCATCGAGCGGGGGGCCCACATCGTGCCGCCCGCGTCGGGCCGGCTCACCGGCGCCGACACCGGTCCCGGCCGCCTGCCGGATCCGGAGGAGATCTTCGCGGTATGCCGCCACCTCCTCGAGCATGGTGCGTCGCCTTCTGCTGGGGAGGATTCGCGCCGCGGTGCGCCGGCTATCCGTGCCGCGACCGGTACCCGTCCGGGTCCTCCCGCCCGCCGCACGTCCTCGCCGCGTCAGCAGGAACCGGACTACACCGGCTGGCATGTCCTGATCAGCGCCGGGGGCACCCGGGAGCCGCTCGATCCGGTGCGCTTCCTCGGCAACCGCAGCTCGGGCAAGCAGGGGTTTGCCCTCGCGGCCCGGGCCGCCGCCCGGGGGGCCCTGGTGAAGGTCGTGAGCGCCAATGTGTCCTTGCCGGTGCCCGAGGGCGTCGAGGTCATCCCGGTCGGCACCGCCCTGGAGATGCAGGCGGCAGTCGAGGCGCAGGTGGGCTGGGCCGACCTGGTGATCATGGCGGCAGCGGTGGCGGACTTCCGGCCCGCGGCATACGCCGGCAGCAAGATCAAGAAGACCCACGACCCGGCTGACCCCGATGCCGCCCCCGTCATCGAACTGGTCCGCAATCCCGACATTCTCGCCGGGTTGGTGCAGGCTCGCGGGCCGGCCCCGAGACCGGTCATCGTCGGATTCGCCGCCGAGACCGGGGACGCCGACCACTCGGTGCTGCGACTGGGGGAGGAGAAGCTTGCCCGCAAGGGCTGCGACCTGCTCGTCGTCAACGAGGTCGGTGTCGACAAGACCTTCGGTTCGGACGAGAACACCGTCCATATCCTTCGCAAGGTCGGCGCACCCGTTGCGGCCGGCCCGGCCGGCAAGGACGTCATCGCCGACGCCATCCTCGACGCCGCGCGGCCCCTGATGGGGTGACCGGTCGACATACCGTCGTCCACCACGCGAGCCTGCCGCAAGTGCGCCCCAGCCGCTGTTTAGAATCGATAAGTTGCGCCTGCCGCGCGTCTTCGAACACCAGGAGTTAATTCGTGTCTGCACGCCTGTTCACCTCCGAGTCGGTCACCGAGGGACACCCCGACAAGATCTGTGACCAGATCTCTGACTCGATCCTCGACGCCATGCTCGAGCAGGACCCGCGCAGCCGGGTCGCCGTCGAGACGATGGTCACCACGGGTCTGGTGCACGTCTCGGGTGAGGTGACCACCGAGTCGTATGTCGAGATCCCGCGCCTGGTGCGTGAGCGGATCCTGGCGATCGGCTATGACTCGTCCGCCAAGGGCTTCGACGGCGCCTCGTGCGGTGTGTCGGTGTCCATCGGCCAGCAGAGCCCCGACATCGCGCAGGGTGTCGACGACGCCTACGAGGCGCGCACGGGCACGACTGACGCCCTCGACAAGCAGGGCGCCGGCGACCAGGGCCTGATGTTCGGCTACGCGTGCGACGACACGGCGGAGCTGATGCCGCTGCCGATCTATCTCGCCCACCGTCTCGCCGAGCGCCTGACCGCGGTGCGCAAGGCCAACGACCTTGCATACCTGCGCCCGGACGGCAAGACCCAGGTGACGATCGAGTACGCCGGCGACAAGGCCGTCCGCCTCGACACCGTCGTCGTCTCCACCCAGCACGCCGACGGCATCTCCCTCGACGCGCTCCTCGCGCCGGACATCGAAAGCCACGTCATCGCGCCGGTTCTCGCCGAACTTGCGGCCGGCGGCACGGAGCTCGACACCTCCGACTACCGCACCCTGATCAACCCCACCGGCAAGTTCGTCATCGGCGGACCGATGGGGGATGCGGGGTTGACCGGGCGGAAGATCATCGTCGACACCTACGGCGGGATGGCCCGGCACGGTGGTGGGGCGTTCTCCGGCAAGGACCCGTCCAAGGTGGACCGCTCCGCGGCCTACGCGACCCGCTGGGTGGCCAAGAACGTCGTCGCCGCGGGCCTGGCGCGCCGGTGCGAGGTCCAGGTCGCCTATGCGATCGGCAAGGCCCAGCCGGTCGGGCTCTATGTGGAGACCTTCGGCACCGAGACCGAGCCGATCGAGAAGATCCAGTCCGCGATCACCTCCGTTTTCGACCTGCGTCCCGCCGCGATCGTGCACGACCTGGACCTGCTCCGCCCGATCTACGTCCCCACCGCCGCATACGGCCACTTCGGCCGCACCATGGCCGACGGCGTCGACAACCCCTTCACCTGGGAGAAGACCGACCGCGTCGAGGAGCTCCAGCGCGCCGTCCGCGGCTGAGACGGGGTTCGTCTCCCGCACGTGGGCTTGTCGGGACCGGCGGCTATCGTCGGTCGCTATGGCGAAGGGCGTGAGCGATCCGGGCGCGGGGAAGACCCCGACGCTCGACATCGCGACCCCTGCGGCCCCGGACCGGGCGGTCTCCGAGGCTGCGCCGCAGGTCGCCAAGCCGGTCGCGAGCGTGCTCGTCGACAGCGGACTGCCGCACCTGGACCGGTTCTTCGAGTATGCCGTGCCGCCCGAACTGGACGAGGCGGCCCGGCCCGGGGTGCGGGTCAAGGTGCGCTTCGCCGGGCAGGACCTGCCCGGGTTCGTCGTGGAGCGCCGCGCGCGTGCCGAGCATCCCGGCCGGCTGGCACCCGTCCGCACCGTGGTCTCGCCCGAGCCCGTGCTCACCGCGCCCATCCTCGCGCTGGCCCGGGAGCTGGCGGCGATGTATGCCGGCACCCCCGGCGACGTGCTGCGTCTGGCCATCCCGCCGCGGCACGCCCGCGCCGAGAAGGCGCTGCCGCTCGAGCCGCCCGGCCTCGACCCCTTCGTGGGTGCGCAGCCGTGGGAGTCCTTCGTCGGCGATTACGGCGGCATCGATGACCGCGGGGTGGGTTTCGAGATGCTCACCCAGCTGCGCAAGGGCCGCGGCGGACGCTGGGCCGCCTGCCTCGCCCCGGCCGCGGGCGATCCCGATCTCGACTGGCCGGCCGCGCTCGCCCAGACCGCCGCCCAAGTGCTCCAGTCCGGTCGCGGCACCATCATCGTGGTGCCCGATCACCGCGACGTCGACCGGCTCGATGCCGCCGTGAAGGTGGTGCTCGGGCCGGGCCGGCACGTCCGGCTGACGGCGGATCAAGGTCCGCAGGCGCGCTATACGAGTTGGCTGAAGGTGCTGCGGGGGCACGTGCAGGTCGTCATCGGCACCCGCGCCGCCGCCTATGCACCCGTCGCGGATCTCGGGCTGATCGCGGTCTGGGACGACGGCGACGACCTGCACGAGGAACCGCGTGCGCCCTATGTGCACACCCGCGACGTGGCGGCGACACGCGCGCGCCTCGAGGACGCGTCGCTGCTGCTGGCCGGGTATGGCCGTTCGGTCGCCGACCAGAGTCTCGTCGAGGCGGGCTGGCTGGAGTCGATGGGGCCGGGACGCAGGTGGCTGCGCGAGGTCGCGCCCCGCGTCGTGGTCGCCGGTGCGGAGCGTGAACAGGAGCGGGACCCGGCGGCGCAGTCGGCCCGCCTCCCGAATTTGGCTTGGCGCACAGCGAAATCCGCTCTTGAGCGCGGGCCGGTGCTGATTCAGGTGCCGCGCCGCGGCTACGTGCCCTCGCTTGCGTGTCAGGAGTGCCGCACCCACGCCCGCTGCCTCGCGTGCGGCGGTCCGCTCGGGCTGGATGGCGGGTCCGGGCCGCCGGTATGCCGCTGGTGCGCCTCCGTCGCCCGCGCCTGGCGCTGCCCGCACTGCGAGGGCACCCGGCTGCGTTCGCTGGTGGTGGGTGCGCGCCGCACCGCCGAGGAGCTGGGGCGGGCGCTGCCGGGGGTGCCGGTGCTGACGTCCGGGGCGGGCACCGTGCTCTCGCACGTCCCGAATCGCCCTGCCCTCGTCATCGCGACGCCCGGCGCCGAGCCGGTCGCCGAGGGCGGGTATGCCGCCGCCCTCCTCCTCGACGCCTGGGCCCTGCTCGACCGGGTCGCCCTCGACGCCGCACCCGAGGCGCTGCGCCGGTGGATGGCCGCGGCAGCGCTCGTGCGGGCGGCGGCGCAGGAGGGCACCGTGGTCGTCTGCGGCGCTCCGCTCGACCAGCCCGCACCGGCGGTCCAGGCCCTGGTGCGGTGGGACGCGCCGTGGCTCGCCCGGCGTGAACTGGCCGAGCGCCGGCAGGCCCAACTGCCGCCGGCGATGATCTTCGCCGAGGCCGTCGGGCCTCGAAAAGTGTTGGAGCAGATCGCTGCTCGCGCCGACCTGCCCGCGGGCGTGGCCCGCTTCGGGCCGGTGCCGAAGGTCGCCTCCGCGGCCCCAGCGGTGCCGGCGGGGGCGCGGGCGGCGGCCCCGGCCGCGGCGCGGGCGGCGGCGGGTGGGGGTGAGGCGGCATACCGTCTGCTGTTGCGGGCCCAGCCCGCGGACGCCGATGCGATGGCCACGGCCCTGCGCGCCGTGCGGGCCGAACGCAGCGCCCGCAAGGAGCCCGACTCGCTGCGGATCCGAGTCGGCCTGACCGACCCCGACTGACCGCAGGCAGGGCGTGCGCAGCGGTCCGCCAACTACCGGAAGTCCCTGTGGGACTGGATCGCCAACGGGGGATCGCGGCTTGACTGCGAGTTCGTGTCGTCGGCGGCCCGGGTTGTCCACAGGGGAGCGCCGGATCGGCCTAATGACGACAGAGTGCATGGCATGTCCGTGGTCGGCAGGGTGCGTGAGTTGGGCGGATTCGCCATCCGCAGCCAATTGTGCGCGCGAGACACCAAACGCCAGATCGCGGCGGCAGTTCGGCGGGGCGAGGTGCGCCGGCCCGGCCGCAACCGCTATGTGGTCCCCGAAGTGGACGACCAGCGCGCCTTCGCCCACGAACACTCGGCGATCCTTGGCGTCCTGAGTGCGGCGCTGGCTCGCGTTTGGAAGGTCAAGTGGGTTCCAGACATCGTGTGGCCGGACGTGATGTACAAGCCGGCCTGGGTGCGGTGGGTGATCGAGACCTGGCTCGCGACGGAAGACGGTATGCCGTTGCCGGACATGCCCCCAGGCGCTCCGATCATCCGCGACCGCGCCGCGTGACCGCGGTCTCTGCCTGGCTGATCCTGGCGCCGGTATCCGCGAGGGCGGGCCACTGACGACACGAAGTCCGCACGTGGCGGCGCTGGAGCGGGGGCGGCAGCACATCGTGGACTTCATGTAGTCGGGGGTCCGCGGTTGGGCCGCGGTGGGGCCACGAGGCATGGGCGGCACCCGCATACACTTCCGGGGTGCCCGTCCAGCCCATCCGCCTCTTCGGCGACCCCGTGCTGCGCACCCGCGCGGACGAGGTCGTCGACTTCGACAAGGAACTGCGCACCCTCGTCCAGGACCTGACCGACACCATGCTCGACGCTCCCGGTGCCGGGCTCGCCGCCCCGCAGATCGGGGTGGGGCTGCGGGTCTTCGTCTATCACGTCGACGATATCGTCGGTCACCTCATCAACCCCGAGCTCGCGCTGGGCGAGGAGGAGCAGGATGGACCCGAAGGCTGCCTGTCCTTCCCCGAATTGCGTTATGACACAAAGAGATCACTCAATGTGGTGGCGCGCGGCATGAACATGTGGGGCGAGCCGGTCTTCCTCGAGGGCACCGAGTTGCTCGCCCGCGCCATCCAGCACGAGACCGACCATCTCGACGGCATCCTCTTCATCGACCGGCTCGACCGGGAGACCCGCAAGCTCGCGATGAAGGCGATCCGGGAGGCGGACTGGGGGCCGGGTGGGCCACCGGTCGTCAAGGTCTCACCGCACTCGACGTTCGGCCAAGCGTTGTGAACCGGGGTGCGATCTAGATGCGACTGATCTTCGCGGGCACGCCCGACGTGGCCCTGCCGGCCCTCGATGCCCTCGCGGCAACCGAGCACGTGATCGCGGCAGTGATCACCCGCCCCGACGCCCCCGCCGGGCGGGGCCGCAAACTGATCCCCTCGCCGGTGAAGGCTCGGGCTCTGGAGTTGAGGCTGGAGGTGTGGGAGCCGGCCCGGCTTAGCGACGAGGACTTCCTCAGTCGCCTGCGGGCCGCCGAGCCGGACCTGTGCCCCGTGGTCGCCTACGGCAACCTCATCCCGCAGGCGGCGCTCGACGTGCCCCGTCACGGCTGGGTGAATCTCCACTTCTCACTCCTGCCGGCATGGCGGGGCGCGGCGCCGGTGCAGCACGCCGTGATCGCGGGCGACGAGATCACGGGCGCCTCGACCTTCCTGATCGAGGCAGGGTTGGACACCGGGCCGGTCTACGGGTCGCTGACCGAGCCGGTGCGCCCGACCGACACCTCCGGCGACCTGCTCGGCCGGCTCGCGGATGCGGGCGCCGGCCTGTTGGTCGCGACCGTCGACGGGATCGCCCGCGGTGAACTCGTGCCCGTCCCGCAGCCCACCGACGGCGTCAGCCTGGCGCCCAAACTCGATGTCGCGGACGCCCGCATCGACTTCACCCACCCGGCGCTGGCGGTGGACCGGCGGATCCGGGGCTGCACCCCCGCCCCAGGGGCCTGGACGACCTTCCGTGGCGAGCGCCTCAAGCTTTACCCCGTGACGGTCGCGTCTGGGTCGGACTCCCCACTGGCCCCGGGGGAATTGCGCGCGAGCAAGTCCGCCGTCGAGGTGGGCACGGCCACCGTCCCCGTCACGCTAGGCCAGGTCCAGCCGCTGGGCAAGAAACCGATGCCGGCCGCCGACTGGGCCCGAGGCGTGCGCATCGAGCCTGGCGAACGACTGGGGAACTCGGCTTCCACCCGCCCGGCCGAGAGCGCCGGCTAAGTCCGACACCCAGCGCGCGCGGGGTCGTCAGATGTCGGACTCAACGACTCACTCGACGCGGCAGAGGCGGCGCAACTCCGCGGCGGTCTGGCCGGCGTGGGTGAGCGGGAAGGCATGGCTGGCGCGGGGGATCGTGACCACCCGGACGTCGGAGGAGGAGCGGGCGGCCGCGGCATACCGGCGCGTGTGCATCCGCAACTGGTCGAATTGCCCGGCGCACAACAGGATCGGGCAGGTCACCTCGGCGAGCTGGCTCGAGCTGCACTTCTCCATGATCAGCGACCAGGCGGGCGTCACGCCGTCGAAGGCGTAGCCGCGGGCCAGGAGGGCGTCTGCCATGGCTGGCGGGGTGCCGAGTTTGCGCAGGTCGAAGTCGAGGATGCGGGTCATTCGCGCCGGCCCGAGCCGGCGGTTGATCCGCGCGATCGTGCGGTAGCTCGCCGACCCCATACCCCCCGGTTCGCCGGCGGCGCCCAGCAGGGCAAGCCCGGCGAGGCGGATGGGGTGGTCCGCGGCATATGCTGCGGCGAGGTAGCCGCCGAGGCTGTGCCCGCCCAGCACCACCGGGAGATCGGTCCCAGCGACCGCCGCGTCGACGAGCGCCATCGTCGACTCCCACGTGAACGGCTCGTCGCGTCGTATGCCGTGGGCCGGCAGATCGGGCGTCACCAGTTCGATCCGGGGGCCGAGCAGGACGGCATACCGGCTCTTCTAACTTGACCGGGCACGCCGGTCCTTCGTGGTGACGCGTAAGGGCCCGTGACCTCGGTGATCATGGCTGTTGTCAAGGCAGTTCATGGTCACGAAGGTGAGGTCACGGGCTTGGTTCAGGGTACGCATGCACAGGGTCGGGGAGGGCAGCGGCCGGCGACGTTGCTGTTGG